>PVMS01103657.1_pt1 | contig 15904 bp, 11 predicted proteins | sample 1853461 | NCBI WGS metagenome assembly PVMS01 (sample SAMN08582032, study PRJNA380276) | Marine sediment metagenome, whole genome shotgun sequencing project. | isolation source: ocean sediment barecode stripped | collected 2017 | reverse complement strand
GCTTTCTGACTGATAGATCCCGGTACGATGAAATCACTCGCGGCGGACCCAATCATGGTCGATCTCAAAAGTGATGATCAATACAATGTTATGGATGGTTCAGGCATTGATATTCCAACGCTAATCATTCGTGGACAGCACGACCCGATCGCGCCGCCTGAATACCAGGCGAAGTTGTACATGCGACTTGCGACCGGTCACAAACAATGGGTGACGGTTCCGGGTGGTGATCACGCAGCATTTCTGGAGACGCCGCGGGAGTACTTCATCAATGCACTGGTTGATTTTCTAAAGGGGGTGCGCTGATTGCCGTAGGAGCGGCAGTCTCAATTATCTTGCTTGGTTGCAGTATTGAGCGATGCTCAACTGCGAAGACGCCGCGATCCACAATTATTCGCGGCAGGATGCCGCCTACGATGCCAGCCGGGACCTACCAACCTCAGCCAGCAACGGTTCGCGCGTCCAGTCCAGCTGTTTCTCAATCGATGAAATCATCTGACCGGCGATATCCTTGCCGGTCGCAGTTTCTATGCCCTCGAGCCCCGGCGATGAATTGACCTCAGCAGCAGCGGCCCGCGTTGTGAACGGATGATGTCAACGCCGGCAACTTTCAGTCCGAGTGTCTTTGCCGCCTTGATGGCCAGCTGCCGCTCTTCCTTGCTAATGCGGACAATTGTAGCTTTGCCGCCCTGATGCAGGTTGGCCCGAAAATCGCCGGCTGCAGCCGTGCGTTCTATGGTGGCGACCACTTTGCCGTCGATGACGAAACAACGCAGGTCCTTGCCCTGGGCTTCTTTAACAAATTCCTGTACCAGCAGGTTCGCGCGCAGCGCCTTGAACGCGTTGATGACACTCTCCGCGGCTTTTCGCGTTTCCGCTAGCACAACGCCACGTCCCTGTGTTCCTTCCAGCAGCTTCACGATAAGTGGCGCGCCGCCCACCATGTCGATCAGGTCATTGGTGTCCATTGGTGAATTGGCGAACCCTGTTACGGGAACATCGAGCCCACTGTGTATTAGCAGTTGCAGGGCATACAGCTTGTCTCTTGACTGCGCAATCGATGTGGATGTGTTCATCGTGTAGACACCCATGCTTTCAAACTGACGTGCGATTGCACAGCCGTAAAAGGTTGCGCTCGGGCGAAGTCGCGTAATAACTGCGTCGAGGTCATCCAGAACACGACTGCCACGATAATGTACTTCCGGATGTGTGGCATCGAGCTTCATGTAACAGTAGCGGGTGCTGATAAACAGCATTTCGTGACCGCGTTCTTCACCAGCTTCCAGGATTCTCTTGTTGCTATAGAGCTTCGGATCGCTCGCCAGTAGTGCAATTCTCAAGCCGCCATGCGTTTTCTCGATTTTGCCGTAGATATGATCAATTTCCTCTTCATCGACCTCACCGTGACAAAAGCTGGCTGCCGGATCTACCAGTATGCGATCGCTCATTGCCTGTCGGCCGAGTAACATGCGATAGCCCATCGAATCACGATTGGCCAGGGTCAGTTCGATGTCCCACACCCGATAACCAAGGGATAACGGTGTGCTGATCACATAGCGCTTTTCCTTGATACCACTGGAACTCTTGATAATGCGGCGGTCGATGACCATCGACTCGCATTTCATGGTTGTGCGCCGGTTGCCCTGCAGCGGGTGAACCTCGAAACTCACCCAGGACTCGCCGTGCCGTTTGAATGGTTGAATATTGAATGCATGGATGGAGGATGTCTTTGCACCGGAATCCACGCGCGCTTTGATTGCCGGTACTCCGAGATCAGGAAAGGCACACCATTCCTGACTGCCAACGATAATTTTTGCTTCGACGTCGCTCACGCATTCTCTCCACTAGTTACCGAAATCAAGCAGCCTGTTGAAAAAGCCATGGATGGCTGTTTTCAACAGAGTGAAAATAGCCTCAACCAAGAAAATCCCGCGCATGTGTCAGCTGCGGCCGTTCATCTGTTGCATCGGGACAGTTATCGAGTAATAGCTGGTAATACTTCGCAGCGGCACCCGCGTCGCCGCCCAATTCGGCAGCGCGACCCGCACCGAACAGGCTGTAGAAACGATTAGGAGACCTTTCAAGCACCGCCAGGTACTCGGCACTTGCTTTGGCGTAGCTGCCGGTTTCCAGCAACATGTCGCCGTACAGTTCTCGGGCCGGCAGCACCACGCCTGGTGTCACGGGATGCTTTACCGTATCCGCTTCCATCTCGGCGGCGTGCTGCATTTTCTCGAGTGCCAATTCAATGTCACTCTGCCCAAATGCAATCCAGGCGCTGGCGGTCGCGATTTGAATGGCAACCTGGGTGCCCCAGTCATAGGGTGTGTCCAGATCTCTGGCTTGCTCCTCCAGAACAGTCAGTTCGCTGATCGCTTCTTCTGCTGTTGCAAAGTCGCCCTCTTTAGCGGCTCCGAGTGCGCGTGCGAATTCCGGAATTGCGATGAGGTGTGGATACTCTTCCCAGCGGATACCGTCCGGCCAACGCGACTTGACGTCCGCCGCCGCGCGCCAGGCATGGCGGTCAAGGGACAGCCGCGCGGGTACGGCCGCAAAAGCGTACGCGTTAGCAGCATGATTCTGGAACGGCGCGTCCAGCGAAGTCATTTCCGCCAGTACTTCATTAGCCTCACCATCTTTCGCTTGCTGCAAGAGGGCATAAGTAAGGTAATCCAGCGCGTGCAAGTAGTGAAGGGAGATCTCGCCATTGGCTAAACGATCTGTTGCTGCATTTGCCGCACGTCGATTGAAGTTTGCCGATTCCGACCATAGCCCGCGTCGTATGGTGATGTGCGTGGTCATATGCAACGCATGGGAATTTTCCGGTGCGACATTGTCATAGTACCGTGCAGTTTCCAACGCTTTCTCGGCCAGCAGAGGCGAGTCGTATGCATGATGATGTAGTGATTCGCTCCCGGATGTTGCGGAATCTCGGCTTTTACGTGTTCGGCGATTGCCCCTGCTTTTTTCTGGTTTGCAAAAGACCTGTCATCAGCCTTCGCAGTCGAAACCAGCGCCAGTGCATAAAAAAGGCTGGCCTCAAGATCATCGGGATTGCTCTCGTAAGTATTTTTCCAGCCGCTGAGAAAGGCATCCAGTCGGCCGGGCTCACCCTGGTTGCTTTCTCGATAGTAGGCTTGCAATGCGTCTACATAACTGCGCTCTCTTGCACTTGTATGTTCGGCGATTATGGCTTTATCAAGTAGCTCCTGACCGCTAACGAGCGCTTCCGGCAAGATTGTGTCAGGCCAGACTGGATGGACATTGGTCATCGCAGCGCCCCAATACGCGATCGCACACTTCGGATCAATTGTTGCTGCTTCAAGGAATTCTTTTTTGGATACCACGTAAGTCATGTGGTGCAACAGTGCAATTCCGCGTTGCAGGTGCGGCTGTGCGTCTGCGGTGCACGAAGTAGGAAAGCGCACTACGCCGAGCGATTGCCCGGCGTCGTCTAACACAACAGTATCGGTCATAGCGGCGACGTCATCGCGCGAGTCGTCTGCAGGTTGGGTACAGCCGTTGATGAGAAAAGGCACAACCAACAAAACCGAATACGCGATCCGTTGTCTGGCTTTCGATATGCACTTCAATTTCATGTGTTGTCCCTTTTATTCTTGATTAATTTTCGTCGAGTTATTCCACAGTTAGTAACAATGAATGGCTGTGATAAGCGACTTCATACTAATAAGCCGTTGAACGGGCGGCTGAGACGATCGTAATGACAGGATTGCGGGAGCAGGCGCGGTGACAGCACCGGGAAAATGCGGGGAAAGGGCACCTCCTGCGACCGATATGGTTTTGCAGAAAGTCCTTCTTTGCATAGTACCTACCTCTTTCATAATGAATCGAGGGATGTAGGTTGTCTCGCGGCGATTCTACTCTAAATACATTATCGTTTCAGTGCATCAATATTCGTGCCGGCAGATTTCCGGAATTACTCCGGCGTCTGGCTTAGTACTGACATCAGGATGGCAATCCCTTCGATGAAATTTCCCAGTCGAATATTCTCATTAGGACTGTGTTGATTGTTGTCGATATTCACAGTTGGCACCTTGCTGGCCGGAATACCCAGTGTTTCAACAAACGGTGAAATCGGCACCGAGCCGCCGGAGGTTCGGATAAGGATTGGCTCTTTTCCATAGAGGTGGCGCATGCCTGCGCGTGCCAGTAAGCCGGGCGGCGCGTCCATAGCGGAACGATATGCTGAATAACTGTAATCATAAGTGAAAGTAACGATGTCCGCGTGCTCCAGGCGTTCTTCATCGCTCGGCACATGGTCGATAACGTGATATCCGAGTTCCTCAATGTGCGATCTGACCAGATCGAGCAAATACTTGTAATCCGATTCCTTGACCAGTCGAATATCAATCTCGGCGGTGGCTGTCGCCGGGATGATGGTGCGGGACTCCTTGCCAACCCAGCCGGATGACATGCCGCGAATATTCAGTGATGGATATTGAATGGCTTCCTGCAGAGTCGCAGCAACGGCATCCGCTTTGGTCAGGCCCATATCAGCAAGAATTTTCTGTTCATCATCGGGCACGGCTTCGAGTACTGCGCGGACTTCATCGCTGATCGTAACGCCATCATAAAATCCCGGCAGCAGAACTCGCCCATCTGCCGATTTCATGGAACTCAGGATGCGAGCCATGTGAAAAGCAGGGTTGGGTACATAATTTCCATAGTGACCACTGTGTTGCGGTACCTTCGGGCCATGCGTGACCAGCGTAACGGTGACGATTCCGCGGGCGCCGAAGCCAACCGTTGGCTGATTACTTGGATGCGGCGGGCCATCGAATATCAGCAGCATGTCGGCCGCCAACAAGTCGCGATTGGCCACAACTGCATCGGGCAGGTTAGGCGAGCCCATTTCTTCTTCTGTGTCTATTATTACCTTGATGTTGAACGTTGGTTGGAAGTTGGCTTTATCGAACAACTCCATCGCCATGAGGAATTGGGTCATGGGCCCTTTCGAGTCGGACGCTGATCTCGCAAACACGCGCCAGTCCGGATCGAAAGTCTTTTCAAGTAAATCCCAGGGAACACGTTGCCATTCTCCGGCAGCATCGAGTTCTTTGAGCACTGGCGTGTAGGGATCTTCCTGAAACCAGGCAGACGGGTCGACTGGCTGGCCGTCGGATTGCAGGTAAATCAGAATAGTCTTCGCGCTGTCCGAACCATGCCGTTCGGCGAACAGCAGGGGGCTACCGGCAGTCGCGATTCGCTGTACGGAAAAGCCTCGGTCGGCGAATGCATCCTCCATCCACTCCACCATGCGCAAAATGTCGTCAGGATAGTTGGCGTCGTTCGGCAGGCTCAGGAAGTCGCGGTAGAGCGCGATAGCGGGGCGTATGTTTGCCTGGGTTAGCTGTCGAATTGTATCTACTGGCAATGGCTCGGCAGACACGACGCTGCTGTGGCCAGGAATGATGGACCATGCGGCGAAGATGGCGAGGAGCGATAGTGGCTTGCGAATCTGTAGGTGCATAGTGAAGTCTTTTCTGGGTTAGGCAGGGTTCATAGCAAGAATACTATGCTGGTGACTGGCAAACGTAAAATCCTCTTCTACACTTAGGAGACTGTCGCATCACGCGACCTATTGGAGTTACGCATGAAGAATATTAATAAGATCATCGCCGTAGTATCTATCGGCCTGTTTTCTGTGAGTTGTATGGCACAGGAAGACGAGGCGCCGTCCGCATTCATCTATTCGACGTATTACTACTGTGACGTAGCGACACAGGATGCCATGGATGACATCGTCGCAGCGACCGAAGCTCCCGTTTTTGATAAATGGGTCGAAGATGGAAAGATGATTAGCTGGGGCTACTATAAACACTATTTTGGTGGGCGCTGGCGTCGACTCCAGTATCATGTTGCGGCAAGCATGGAAGATGTGCTCAGCAATCAGGATGCGATCTTCAACGAGATATACGCCAACAATCCGGGTGGCGGACAGGCACGTTCGGATGCCTGTGGCGGGCACGACGATTATATTTGGGCGACCGACCAGGGTAGCGGCCCCGCTGATACCGCCCCCGCAGTGAGCTTGTCTGTGTATCACGTTTGCTCACTTACCGGGCAGCAACGTGCGGATGAGATATTTGCAGAAGTTTATGCGCCGAAACTTGACGAGTTGGTAGAAAAAGGCGATATCGCGGGCTGGGGCTGGAATCAGCATCGCCTGGGCGGCAGATATCGTCGGTTGGCAACCATTACAGGTGCCGATCACGATAGCGTCGTCGCAGCAAATGGTCAGGTGATTCAATACGTCAACCAGAATCACAGTGCGCTCGCTGAGGAATTCAGTGGTATCTGTGGTTCCCACACTGACTATTTGTGGGACATCGTCAATTAGCAGTTTGTTTAAAAAACCATCCATGGTTTTTTAAACATCGTCATTTGAAAAACGTGGTTTTCAAACGACTCACATTTTCAGTACCTTACAGCCACTGAAAATGGCGGTACGTCCTTGTACCGCGCGCAGCCTGCCGAAAAACAGAGTTTTTCGACGGGCAGCCAGTCAGAGAGCAGCATGCTTTCAGGCGCCCCATTCGGGGCGTCTTTTTTTATGTCCCGAATGTCGTTATGACGATAAACTCACCGGATGAACACGGCAAGCTATAGCGACGAAATTCAGGTACGCATCAGCAATCTCTCTCGCAGCTTTCAGGAAGGTGACCGGACACATATCGTTCTGAAAAACCTCAGCATGAATTTCGTGCGTGGTGAAACCGTCGCCCTGCGGGGTCGCAGCGGTTCCGGTAAATCAACCTTACTCAACCTGATCAGCGGTATCGATGCACCGGATGCTGGTGAGGTGGAAGTTGCCGGGCGTAACATCACCGCGATGTCTGAACGGGACAGAACACTGTTTCGTCGCGAGCATATCGGCTTCGTTTACCAGGCGTTTAACCTGGTACCGACGTTGACTGTTGCAGATAACATTCGCCTCGTTCTTGAGTTAAACAAAGTGCCGGCAGCGGAATCCACGGAGCGCATTGCTTTTCTGCTCGATGCGGTGGAGCTGGCGGACCGCGCCGAAAGTTTTCCGGATGTGCTCTCCGGTGGCGAGCAGCAACGGGTTGCTATCGCGCGTGCGCTGTCGCACAACCCGTCACTGTTACTTGCTGATGAACCTACCGGCAATCTGGATGACAAAACCGCCGAAGGAGTTTTGCTGTTGCTGGAGCAGCTTGTTCAACAATGCGGCGGGACAATGATCATTGCGACTCATAGTGCGGCTATCGCTGCCCGGTGTGACCGGGTGCTCGAGTTGCGCGCCGGTGCGTTGACCTCGTGACACCTGTTCTGTATCGCGCCAGTTTCGGTTTCCTGTTGCGCCATCCGTGGCAGCTCGCGATGGCAGTGCTGGGCATCTGCATCGGTGTTGCGGTCATGGTTGCCGTCGATCTGGCAAACGAAAGCTCGCGTAAAGCATTTCATTTATCGATGGACACCATCAACGGAGAGGCGACGCATCAAATCATCGCCGGGCCTGCGGGAGTTGCTGAGAGCATCTACACCGAATTGAGGGTCGAACATGGAGTTCGCAACATCGCGCCGGTGGTTTCCGGTTATATCGAGATCGGTGATGTGTCATTGCTGGCACTCGGCATCGACATGTTTGCCGAGAGAGAATTTCGCAACTACACCGAAAACCCCGGCACGGCAAAGAATATCGTTGGCGAAGATTCGAACGGGCTTGAAACCACCATTCGTCGCATACTAACGGAGCCGGGTGCGTTGCTCATGTCGCAGGGCACCGCGGAAATTCTTGGTCTGGCGACGAATGATTCCTTTGTGGTCTCGGCCAACGGCATCACCTATCCAGCTACGCTGGCTGGATACCTCGGTGGCGAAAGTGAAGGGCGCCTCGACAACCTGGTGATTGGCGACATTGCTGTTTTGCAGTACTGGCTGAACATGCGTGGCCGGCTTACCCGAATTGACGTCAAAGCATCTGTATCAGATGAGGCGGGTCTCGAGCGGATACGTCAGGTTTTGCCACCGGATACAAGGTTGCTGACTGCGGCAGGCAGAACCGACACGACGGCATCAATGAGTGATGCGTTCACGACCAATCTTGCCGCAATGAGCCTGCTGGCGTTACTTGTCGGTATTTTTCTTATTTACAACAGCGTTGCATTTGCGGTCCTGCAGCGGCGTGGGTTGATTGGCGTGTTGCGGGCGCTGGGCCTGACTCGTGCAGAAATATTCAGGCTGGTGCTAACCGAAGCCGCGGTGCTCGGTATTGTTGGCGCAACCCTCGGCTTGTTACTTGGCACGTGGCTTGGCCAGCAGTTGGTCGTGCTGGTTTCAAGGACTATCAGTGACCACTATTTTGTCGTTAACGTAACTGACATATCCATTGATACTGCAACCCTTGTGAAAGGCATGCTTGCCGGGCTTGGCGCAACCATAGTCGCCGCAGCCGTGCCGGCGGTGGAGGCTGCATCATTCCAGCCGCGCCTGGCTATGAGTCGCTCGGTGCTGGAGCAACGCACCGGCAGGTTATTGCCGTTGCTGGCAATCGTCGGCATTGCACTGCTTGTGCTATCTATTTTGCTGCTGAGCTTGCCAGGCGACGGCCTGATTACTGGTCTGACTGCGATGTTCGTGCTTATTCTTGGTTTCGCGTTCTGCATTCCGATTGGCGTCAAATATGCCGCAAGGATTGTGGCGCCAGTAGCTGGCAGGATCGGCGGAGTGCCGGCGCGCCTGGCGATAGCGGGCACAGGAACGTCGCTGAGCCGAACGGGTGTCGCGATTGTCGCGCTCGCGATCGCGGTGTCGGCAACGATCGGTGTCAGCGTCATGGTCAACAGCTTTCGGACTGCAGTCGGTGACTGGCTGAGCAACACCCTGCAGTCCGACGTCTATGTCGGCGTTGCTCGCGGCTCGCTTGACCTGGAATTACTTGGCGATCTCACGGCACTGGAGGGCATTGCTGCCTACAGCACGAGCAGAAGATCGTGGCTGGAGACCGGCGCCGGAAAAACCAGATTAATCGCAGTACAGATGGCGCCCGGCAGCTATGCCGGGATCCAACTGCGCGATGGTGAGCCAGCTGATGTATGGCAAAAGTTCGATGCCGAACACGCGGTCCTGGTCTCTGATGCATATGCATACAAGCATAGAGTCGGGTCGGGAGATTACATCTCACTGGATACGACTGCCGGTCCGCATGAATTCCGGGTTGCCGCGGTTTACCAAAACTACGATTCGAATGATGGCGCCGTGCTCATGAGTCGGGCAACCTACGACCGCTATTTTGACGATGCAAGAATCGATTCACTCGGTTTGTATCTGCATCCGCATGTAAGCCCTGAATCGATCATGGAAGACCTGCGTGCGATCAGTGCGGGACGTCAGTCGTTGATCATGAACAGCAACGCCCGCATTCGTGAAATTTCCCTGGGCATATTCGACAGGACATTTGTAATTACCAACGTCCTCTACTGGCTCGCCGTTGGTGTCGCAATCATAGGCATTCTTGGCGCTATGCTCGCATTGCAGCTGGAGCGTGCTCGCGAATTTGCGATCTTGCGCGCGGTGGGCATGACACCGGGACAGCTGGGTGGCCTGGTGACATTGCAAACTGCTTTCATCGGGTTGTTGAGTGGACTCGCTGCCATTCCGCTGGGACTGGTGATGGCCTGGGTGCTTATCGAGATCATCAATCGTCGCGCATTTGGCTGGCAAATGGATGTAACGATCGTACCAGCCGACTTGCTAACGGCATTGTCGCTGGCAGTCGGCGCGGCGTTATTGGCCGGTATCTATCCCGCCTGGCGTGCCGCAAGTGCCAGGCCAGCGTTGGCGATGCGTGAGGAATAGGTCGATTTTTAATATGAGTAAAAGCATTAAAAAAGCCACGTTAGCTGTTGTTATTACAATAGTAATAGGGTTTTTTGCGGCGTCATTCAGATTCACGCATGAGGGGCCCGCAAAGGCACCCATAGAATCGCCAGGATCATCCCGACTGGCTGAGTTGCTCGGTGCCGGTGGCGTGGCGGGATATTCTCGGGCGCTCGAGCCACGTGCCTTCAGTTTTCCCGAAGATCACGGGCCGCACCCGGAGTTCCGCAATGAGTGGTGGTACGTCACTGGCAATCTCGATGGGCCATCGGGAGAACGGTTTGGTTTCGAGCTAACGTTTTTTCGCTTCTCCATGGCGCCACAAGATGAGATGAGCGATGAAAACACGTCGGCCTGGAAAACCAACCAGGTTTACATCGGTCATTTCGCTGTCAGCGATGTCGGTACTGAACAATTTCACGTGGCGCAGCGTTACTCGCGCGGCAGTGCGGGCCTTGCCGGCGCTACGGCGGTGCCTTTCCGTGTATGGCTCGATGACTGGTCAATTAATTCTGTGGCGACACTGCCAGGACAATCAGCTGCAAATAGTTCTGCCTGGGAGTTGTACGCCAGCGATGCGGATGTGTCACTCGACTTACGCCTGCTACCACTGAAGAAACCCGTGCTAAACGGTCAGGATGGTCTGAGCCAAAAATCTGCTCAGCCGGGAAATGCTTCCTACCATTACTCCGTCTCACGACTGGAAACAGATGGCACGCTACGGATCGGTGCCCGGTCCTACGCTGTCAAAGGACTATCCTGGCTTGATCGTGAGTGGGGTAGCAGCGCGCTGTCCCAAGAGCAGCAAGGCTTGGATTGGTTCGCCCTGCAACTCTCGGATGGCAGTGACCTGATGTTCTACACCCTGCGACGACGTGACGGCACAGTCGATGCCCACTCGGCTGGCACCTGGATCGACGCTGCAGGCAGGACAACACGATTGAATTCCAATGACGTCGTTATTGAGGTCCACGAGTATTGGGAAAGCGCGCAGGGCGATCGTTACCCGATGGACTGGACGATTTCGGTGCCGAAACTGGATTTGCAGATCGAAGTCGCCCCGGTGCTACGCAATCAGGAATTGATCACCACGGTGCGCTATTGGGAGGGGGCAGTCGATGTCAATGGAAAGTCAGGCCAGGAGGTGATTAGTGGCCGTGGGTACGTTGAGCTGACGGGATACGCCGGCAATTGACCTGCGGCTGGCAGGCGTTGGTCAGGATGAACGACGAAAGCGACTAAACAATCCGCCGGAAGTTTTTTCATCTGCCGCGATCGTGTTGGCTTGAGTGGCTTTTGCCGAGCTAAGCGCCTTCAGTGTTTGCGTCATCGAGGTATTGAACTGATTCTCGATCGGTTCCGGTTGTGGGCCGGTTGGCTTCGCCTGTGCGGATGCCGCCGGCTTGTCCTCGCCCATTTCAATCGTCTCACTTTCGGTGTTGCTACAGTCGGTATTCCGTTGTTCAATGCATTGGCCATCGCCAGTCGATTTTTTGCTGAAGAATCCAGGTCAACTTCCGCGGTTGTTGCTTTCGGGCTGCTCTCTGCAGCCGGTTTCGCAGCGACTGTATCGTTGGCAGCTTTAGATAATTCAGAGTCCTGCAGTAATACCGGCGAGGGCTCCTCAGTTGGCGGGTTCGCGGTTACCGCGGCGGCGATCTCATCGAATGCTTCGTTGCCAAATATCGTTTCTGCTGCAAAATCACTGATGTCTTCAAGAGAATTTGCACTGCCAATTTCTGCAGCACATTTTTCCAGATCGGCATTCCTGGCTTTTTCCTGTGGCAGAGAATCATCGAGTGTTATTTTCGGAATGTCCGCTGCCAGCGCATCCGCCGCATCCTCGATCTTCGTGACCGGATCAGCCGTAGCGATGTTCTCTGCCGGTTTCAGATCAGCGACGGGTGCACTTCCGGGCTGCATGGCGAAGTCGCCTTTTTTAGCCGACTCGAGTGCGGCTTCCAGTGCTGCAATGTCAGGAGTTCTTTTTGTCGTTTTCCCTTTGGCCTGTGACGCAGTCGCGGTTGCCGTTACAGGCTCGGGAGGAGATTCCGGTTCGAGCGCAAGTTCGGCTGGTGCATCAGCTTCAGGCGCGGGTTTTGCTGCCGGTTCTGGTTCGATTTCCAGAGCAGCTACAGGTTCTGGCTCTGGCTCTGATTCTGATTCTGACTCTGGTTCTGGTTCTGGCTCAGGTTCTGCTACTGCCAGGGGTTCCGGTTCTGCTACTGCTTCGGTCTTTGGTTCAAATTTTGTTGTTGCAATAACTTCCGGCTCGGGTTCTTTTACCGCCTCTGGTTCCTGTACCTGTTCGGTTTCGAGCTCCGTCGCAGGTGCTGGCTGTAATTCCTCATCTGTAACTGCTTTCGCCGGCAACCGAGGTTCTTGTTTGACGACCGGCTCAGCTACCGCTGCAGTGCCAGACGCAAGCGATTTTTTGGCACGCTCAACCTCGACCTCGACATCAACCCGCATCGAGTCGGAAAGTGTAGGCAGATTTTCAGTGGGCACATGTGCTGCCTCGTTTTCTGCTGCTTGCACCGGCCTTTCTTTCTGCGGCTCCCGCATTCTGGATTCGGCGGCCAATTGGTCCAGATTTGGTGTCAGGCCAGGCATGATGTTGGTTGAATCAGTCTCTGGCGATATTGCCTGGTCCAGATCGAAGTCAGGCTCATCGTCTTCGCTTTCGTCAGTCGCAAATGCCGCGGGTCGTTTTTGTGTTCGCGTTGACTCGATGTCGAATTCTGTTGCCGAAGTTGCAGCTAATGAATCGGCGTCCAGCCGCTTCAGTTCGGGGTTTGTGTCGTTAATCAGTTCCGGTATGTCATCCGTCTTCGTCTCAGAAATGTTCGCCGGCGGCGCCTGGATTTCTGCCGCAACAGCAGGTTGCGGAATCTCTGCTGGAGCTGCCTGTTCAGTCTTCGTCACTGTAGCAACCGGCGACGATTCTACCGGTGCAGCAACCTCGACGAGGTCCAGCTCAAATCCGAAAGCATCTGCCGCTACCTGACGCATCAAAGCAGCAGAAACTCTCTTTACATTCGCTTCTGCTGCAGTCGTCAAGGCAGTTTCGCAAAGCGTATTGATCACTCTGGGAATACCCTCGGAACAGCGATAAACAATATCCGCGACGTCATCGTCGAAAATTGCAGCATAGTCGCCGCCGGCTTCCCTTATGCAGTGCTTCAGGTATCCCTGCATTTCGGACGCACTAAATGGATCGATGGTTTGGCGCAGCCGATTGCGTTGGCGTATGCGTGCCAGCTCCGGAGTTGCAAGCAACTTGTTCAACCCGGGCGGGCCCATAAGTATAATGTTGGCACTTGCCGCATCACCGGTATCAGCTGCCGTCAATGCTTCCAGTTCAAGCAGCGCATCCGGCCCGATACGCATTGCATCCTCTACGACAATTGCGACCTGGGCACCTGCTGCGGCACGTTCGTTCAGTAATCTGCGAAATGCTGCAAACCTGTGGAGGGTACCTTTCGCCTGGCGACTGACACCAAATCCGGTTAAGAGCAGCTCCAGCACTTCGTCCGATGCCAGTTGCATGCGACCCATCCATGCGACCATCCGCCCTGGCGAGATGGATTCCAGGGCGCGACTTACAATCGTGGTTTTGCCGACGCCAACCGGACCGGTCACGGTCACGATAGCGTCCGCGGCGACCAGGCCTTTCTTCAGGCTGGTCATGATGTTCGCCTGCTGCGGGCCAGCAAATACGCCCGCACCCTCGGCTTTGGAGCCGAACGGTCGGTTTTTCAGGCCAAAATGTGCTTCGTACATAGCAACTCTGCAGCTGGAATCCGGGCATCCGCGTTAAATAGCGGGTACCGAAAGGGCAGTTTGCTGGCTGGGCCATGGGATTTCAGGAGTTATGTCACAAAACGGGCATTCTGCTGGCCGCAGTGGCAGTGGCTTCAGACTCTGTTGCCGCGCCAGATTGTGACGATTGCTGCAAGGAGAATCACACTCGCTATCATCGAGCCGGCATTGATAGTTCCCATGCGCCCTGACCAGACAAGAAAATAGCCGATGGACGCCGTGAACAGGGCGTAATAGACGAACGGGAAGAAGGTACGCCGTATGATCTGGCCTTCGCGGCCCAGCATGCCAACCACAGCTGACGCGGCGACCACATTGTGCACGCAAATCATGTTGCCGGCGGCGCCGCCAACTGCCTGCAAGGCAACAATCCAGGAGGGATCAACACCAATGCGTTGTCCAACGCCGAACTGGAAAGACGAAAACATCATGTTGCTGACCGTGTTGCTGCCGGCAACAAATGCGCCCATGCCACCAATAAATGTTGCGAATAGCGGCCATGCACTGCCGGCCAGCGCGGCAACCCCATCCGCCAGGGCGATCGGCATTCGGTCAAAACCAGCCGCGCCGCCATCAGAATTAATGAATACCTGCACCATGGGTACCGTAAATATCAAGGCAACCGATGCCTGCAACGCTGCTTTTCCGGACTTGCCGAGCGCGTGTTTGAGTGCCGGGCGCTCCATCTTGTGCAAGAAATAGGTGAACATGACTGCAACAAGAAAGATCGTACCAGGCAGATATAAAGGTGCAACGCTGACATTGATGTGCGTACCCAATAATTCGGGAATGCGCACCGCCATCGATTGCATAAACGATTTGAACGGCAATACGTCGAGTCGGGTTATCACCAGCAGAAATGCAACGACGAAATAAGGAGCCCAGGCCGAAACCATGCTGATGTTCCGGTCCACGATGTCAGTGGACTTGATTTCTATGCTGCCGGTCCATGAGGGCTCCCAGTTTGCCTTGTCCGGAAAATGCCATTCATCCTTGGGCAATAAAAACTTGTGGCGTGCTGCGGTGATAACGATCGCGAGACCGGTCAGTCCGCCCAGTAACGAGGGAAACTCCGGGCCCAGGAATACAGCTGCCAGGAAATAGGGCACTGTCATGGCGAACGCGGCGAAAAGCGCAAATTTCCAGGCGCGTAACCCCTCGGTAAACGAACGATTGGCGCCAAACAAACCGGTCATCATGCAAACTACGATCAGAGGAATAAAAGTGCCCGCGATCGCATGCAGCATTGCAACTTTCACTGCAATCGAGTCGAGCAGTGCCGCAAAATTTTCGAACGCCATGTCATTGACGAAGGCAACGACGGCTGGATCATTTGATAAACCCGTACTCACGCCAACGAGTATCGGCGTACCGGCGGCGCCGAATGATACGGGCGTGCTTTGGATAATCATGCCCGAAATGACCGCCGACATGGCGGGAAATCCAAGACCGACCAACAGTGGTACCGCAACCGCCGCCGGCGTACCGAATCCCGCCGAGCCCTCAATAAAAGCCCCAAACAACCAGGCAATAATGATGACCTGGATACGTCGGTCCGATGAGATGCTGGTGAAGCCGGCACGGATAGCATACAAACCGCCGCTTTCCTGCAACGTGTTAAGCAGAGCGATCGCGCCAAAAATAATAAATATCAATGTCGCTGCGACGATGACGCCATTGATTGTTGCTGCGGCGACTACAGCTACTGGTACCTGCCAGACAAACAGGCACAACAATGCGCAGACCAGGTAGGCCAGTGGCATTGCCCGACTTGCCGGCCAGCGCAGGCCGACCAGAAAAACTGCAACAAATGCAATTGGCAGGATGGACAGGAGGGCCTGTACGCCTGTGGTCATTGGCTAGCTGACGGCGGAACCCGGCGCAGGTAGTAATCAAACGCTTCGCCTCCGGCAAAGCGATTGTTGATCCAGACAATCAGCATGCCCTCAACATGATGGGCGTATCGAATGGGGCCAAGATCGATAGGTTCGAGACCCATGCCCGTCACCAGTGCTGCAACGGTGGCCTTGGCTTCCTGGTTGTCTCCGACCAGCGGTATGGATACAGGGCCGCCGGCCGAGTCCGGGTCGACCATGGTCCGCCAATTCAGTGTATTGAAAGCCTTCACCACGTAGGCCTTCGGTGCCCAACCCTGGATCAGCTCTGCATTGGACGTTGCAACCATCATTTTGAAAAAACCGTCTTCGTCTTCGCCGAT
>PVMS01021901.1_pt1 | contig 15908 bp, 15 predicted proteins | sample 1853461 | NCBI WGS metagenome assembly PVMS01 (sample SAMN08582032, study PRJNA380276) | Marine sediment metagenome, whole genome shotgun sequencing project. | isolation source: ocean sediment barecode stripped | collected 2017 | reverse complement strand
GCACTGGTAAAGCACTAAAAATGGCCGAAGAAGGTAATGCCGACGTTTTACTCGTCCATGCTCCTGCAGCCGAAAAAGAACTGATGGATGCGGGATTCGGAGATGAGAGATTTCTGCTGATGCATAACGATTTTGTCATTGTGGGACCACAAAATGACCCCGCTATGGTTGATGATCTTGTGTCTCCAGATGAAGCCTTATTGAGAATAGGTGATTCAGAGTCTAGTTTTGTCTCGCGAGGGGATGATTCAGGTACCCACAAGAAGGAGCTTGACTTGTGGGCAGCCGCAAACATTGTCCCTGCAGGAGGTTGGTATCTTGAATCCGGTCAGGGAATGGGCGCGACGTTAAGAATTGCTTCAGAAAAATCCGCATATGCACTAGTTGACAGAGGAACTTTCCTTGCAAACCGTGAGACCTTAGATTTAGAAGTGGTGATTGAAGGTCATCCTTCACTACTGAACGTTTATCACGTGATAGTAGTCAACCCGGATAAATGGCCTAATGTGAACTATGATGGAGCAATAGCTTTTGCAACGTTTCTTATTTCTGACGAGATTCAGAAATTAATTGAAGAATTTGGAGTCGAACAATATGGACAACCGTTATTTACTCCAGATGCAGGTAAATCGGAATCTGAATTAGGATTGGATTAGCTGTGGAATGGATTTGGGATGGAATTCAGGAAGCTGTTTTATTACTTCTGAGCGGGAATACTGAAGTATGGGCGATAACCTGGCTTACACTCAAAGTTTCAGGTATAGCCACAGTGATCAGCTTGATAATCGGCTTGCCGGTAGGAACCTGGTTGGCTCTAAGAAAATTTTCAGGCAGGGGATGTTTGTTCAGTTTTATCAATACCGGCATGGCGTTTCCTCCAGTGGTGATCGGCCTTTGGGTTTCAATGATCCTTTGGAGAAGTGGCCCATTAGGAGGATTAAACCTCATGTATACACCGTCGGCAATGGTGATCGCGCAAACAATAATCGCCACCCCGATAATTATTGGTTTAACAATCGCTGCCTTACAGCAATTAGACCCTAACCTCCGCTTACAATTACTTGGCTTAGGCGCCTCTCGTTGGCAGCTTGTCCGTGCATTATGGCGAGAAGCACGATTGCCATTATTAGCCGCCCTTATGGCAGGTTTCGGGAGTATTATTTCTGAAGTCGGAGCTTCCATGATGGTTGGTGGGAATATCCGCGGCCAAACCCGCGTGCTCACGACGGCGATTGTACTCGAGTCTAGCAAAGGTCAATTCGCTGTCGCAATTGCCTTAGGTTTCATTCTTTTATTCTTAGCATATATAGTGAATTACGTGTTCACGGGAATCCAACAAAGAGGGGCACAATCAAAAGAGATCCAATAAATCTCAGGATGTTTTCTTCCAATGGATAAACCGGTATTAACAATTCGAAATTTACTGGTTAAAAGAGGCGAATATTTTTCCTTGACGATTAATCACTTGGATGTGAATAATGGGGAAGTTCTGGCGATCATTGGTCCAAATGGAGCAGGAAAAAGCACCATTCTGCTGACGATGCATAAGCTATTACAACCTGAAAACGGATCGATAACATTCAAAAATCAGGAGATTGCAGAAATTAATGATCTGATCTACCGCCGTCAACTAGCTCTTGTTTTACAAGAACCACAATTGCTGGATACCTCTGTGTACCAGAACATTGCCACCGGGCTCAGATTTCGAGGTGTATCCAAATCCGAAATCGAGCAAAGGATCAATGAATGGGCTTCAAGATTAGATATCGTGCCTCTACTAGAACATCCTGCATCTCAACTATCAGGAGGCCAGGCTCAACGTGTTAGTCTTGCACGTGCCTTAGTACTGGAGCCAGATATCTTGCTTCTCGATGAACCTTTTAGTTCATTGGATAAACCAAGCCGCGGGTTGTTAATACAGGATTTAAGGGATCTTTTAACTGAAACACGAATTACCACCATCTTTATCACTCATGACCAAGAACAAACACTATTTCTGGCTGACCGAGTTGCAGTATTACTCGAAGGCAGGATCCGACAAATCGGAACCCCTCAAAAGGTGTTTTCTACTCCTATCGACACATCTGTAGCAGAGTTCGTTGGAGTTGAGAATGTCTTACCCGGACAGGTGATAGATAGTGGTAGCGGAAAAGTTATCGTGGAAGTTGGAGACAATCACCTCGAAGCCACCGGAACTCTGAATCCTGGAAAAGAGGTTCTATTCTGTGTTCGTCCCGAAGAGATTACATTATGGACATCATCCACGATTCCGTCATCTAGCGCACGCAACCAGATTGAAGGTCAAGTTAGATCGATCACCACTCATGGTTCATTGTTGCAGATCACTCTGGATTGTGGATTCCGATTAGTAGTGTTCATCACGCGCGCCTCTGCGAGTGAAATGAACATCTTAGAGGGAATGATGATATCCGCTGCGTTCAAAGCGAGTGCAGTTCATTTGATACCCAGATGATTATCTCAATTGCTGCAATGCTGCCATCAATTCAACCAATGGATATCCTGAACTGACTCACGAATCGAATAATATCTTAGTTATAATTCCCATGGGATGTCAACTACAAGAAGAATTCTACATATCGATTTAGATGCTTTTTATTGTGCAGTTGAAGAACAGAGAGATCCTTCCCTAAAGAGAAAACCATTTGCTGTTGGAGGGAGTCCGGACAAGCGGGGAGTTGTAGCTTCGTGTTCATACCCAGCCCGGAAATATGGTGTACATTCTGCAATGCCAATGGCTCGCGCAGTTCAAATCTGTCCGGACCTTATAATTGTGCGCGGTCATTATCGTTCTTACAAAGAAGCTTCGCACAACGTGATGGATATATTAAAACAGCTTACTCCCAGAATAGAGCAGATTTCAATAGACGAAGCTTTTATGGATATTAGTCTGCTTCCGGAATCTAGCGAAATCATAGCAATTGATCTTCAATCCCAAATAGGATCAAAACTTGAATTACCCTGTTCGATAGGAATCGCAGCCAACATGCTGGTGGCGAAAATGGCGACAAATTTTGGCAAATCCAGAGCGAGAGATCCTAACCTACCCCCAAATGCAATACATATTATTCCAACAGGAAATGAAATTAGATTTTTAGATCCATTACCTATCGATGATCTCTGGGGAGTCGGACCAAAAACTGCTGCCAGATTAGTTGAAATGAAGATTGAGACAATAGGTGACCTAGCAAATGCTCCACAAGAATTGTTGATTAAACGCTTTGGGAAATTGGGTTATGCACTCGGGCAAAGGGCTCAAGGAATCGATGAACGTTCAATAACAACTGAACATGCAGCCAAATCAGTGAGCCAGGAAAGGACCTTTGAAAAGGATATTCGGGAAGAGGAATTTCTACTGAAGACAATTCAAAAACTCTCTGGTTATGTGAGCCGGCGATTGATTAAGAAACACGTTCAGGCGACTACAATAAAAATAAAACTTCGTTGGCCAGATTTCACAACTATAACCCGACAAGTGACCCTAAGCCAACCAACGAATGACGGAGAGAGAATATCTGATACTGCAAAGAAACTCTTTCTGACTCACTGGAAACCAGGACAGGCGGTTCGACTTATTGGTGTTGGAGTAACTGGATTAGCTCCTGAACAATTAAATTTATGGGATCATCAAGATAGAATAATGGACTTAGAGGAAGAAACCCGGTTGAATACTGCAATAATAAGTCTGAGAGAAAAATTTGGTGATGATTCGCTGAAGTGGGGAGAAAACCTCACGGAAGACAAGAGAAAACCATCCTAATCATCTAAACAGGATCAACGATCATGAAAAAACTACAATACCCACCTACGAAAAAGATTCAACAACTCGATGATTATCATGGAACCAGCGTCTCTGATCCTTTCCGCTGGCTCGAAGATACTGATTCTCCTGAGACCAAAGATTGGATCACAGCCCAGAACAAACTCACTCAGTCATTCCTAAAAGATATTCCTTCAAAAGACAATATCAAGCAGAGATTGACCGACTTATGGGATTACAAAAGATCTTATGCCCACCGTAAATTTGGAGACCGCTATTTCCAACTATGCAACGATGGTCTACAAAATCAAGATGTGCTGTATACGATGGATTCCTTAACCGGTGAAAAAAAAGTCCTTCTCGATCCGAATAAATTATCGCATGATGGCACCCTTGCACTGACTTCCTGGGAAATCAGCAAAAATGGTGACCTGATTGCTTATGCGATTAGCGACAGCGGATCGGATTGGCAAACTTGGCGAGTGAGGGATGTGAATACCAAGGAAGATCTCTCTGATCTTATTGAGTGGAGCAAATTCTCTAGCATTACCTGGCTACCAGATAGCTCAGGTTTTTATTATTCCCGCTACGATGCACCACTTCAAGGTGAAGATTATCAAAGCATCAATCAGGACCAGATAGTTCACTTTCATCGCTTGGGAACATTACAGTCTGACGATCCCTTAATTTATCAGCGCCCAGATCAACCAGAATGGGGTTTTGATGGGAGACTTAGTGATAATGGGAAGTACTTGCTATTCAATGTTTCTCAAGGTACTGATAGGCGCAACCGGTTTTTCTTCCAGGACCTGATGTCTAATAGCAAAACGATTGAATTGATCACAGAACTCGAATCAAGTTACACCTTTATTGGCAATGATGGGGAAATTTTTTATTTCCATACAGACAATAACGCTCCTCGCGGAAGATTAATCGCTATCGACACAGCGAATCCTGATAAATTGAACTGGAAGGTGATCGTGCCTGAAGGTGTCGATACGATGGAAAATGTCACAATGGTCAATAACCAGTTCATCGTAATTTACCTCCATGATGCTTACCATTTGGTAAAAAGATTCGATTTGCATGGGAGATTCTTGGGTGAAATCCCATTACCAGGGATTGGCTCGATATTTAGCTCTGACCTTGAGAGCTATATCTTCGGCGATCGGTCTCACAAAGAATTATTCTTTACTTTTCATTCATTTATTCACCCTCCCACGGTGGTTCAATATTCTTTTGAATTGGATAAATGCGAAGCGATCGATTCCCCTGCGATCGACTTCGATCCTAAAAATTACATTACTGAACAAGTCTTCGTCAGCAGCAAAGATGGCACACAAATCCCAGTTTTCCTAATTTACAAAAGTGAACTGGACAATGAAAGAACTCATCCAACTTTGCTCTACGGATATGGAGGGTTCAATATATCAATAACCCCCTCATTTATGGTGAACCGTCTCGTGTGGCTTGAATTGGGTGGTATTTTAGCAATCGCCAACCTGCGCGGTGGCGGTGAATATGGCGAAGAATGGCATCAAGCAGGCAGTCTTCAAAACAAACAAAACGTTTTTGATGACATGATCTCCTGTGCCGAATATCTTATAACAAATGGGTATACGATTCCTCGCCAGCTGGCGATCGAGGGACGTTCAAATGGGGGATTATTGGTGGGTGCCTGCATAACTCAAAGACCCGATCTATTCGGAGCAGCATTACCTGCAGTTGGTGTCATGGATATGCTCCGTTTCCACAAGTTCACAATTGGATGGGCATGGGTGAGCGACTACGGATCAGCGGATGACCCAGCGCATTTCGAAGTTCTATATTCGTATTCTCCTCTCCACAACCTAAGAAAAGGTGTCGATTATCCAGCTACCTTGGTGACTACCGCCGATCACGACGATCGAGTTGTACCTGGCCATTCATTTAAGTTTATTGCCGCTTTACAAGATGCTCAAACTGGAAATGCGCCGGTTTTGATTCGCATACAAACGAGAGCCGGTCACGGCTTCGGTAAACCAACCTCTTTCCTAATTGAAGAATATACCGATATCTTAGTGTTTCTGGTTGAAGTTCTAGAAATGGATGTCACATAATTGATGGCTACACGCAATAACCTTATCGAACTAGGATTTGTGTCGGGGATGGTCCCGCACATACCAACAATCGAATGTAAATTTGGAGATCTTTTATCTGCCCAATTGAAGAGATTTTCTTAGTTTTACAAATCGGTGGTGCTGTTTCAGCTGGCTCACCGGCCGACGCACAACCGGAATCCTCAGGATCAGTAAAATCACTACCAGGGCTCCATACAGTAAAGGAATCCGGATATCAGACTTTACTAACCACACATAATGAACTATCACTAAGAGACCAGCCAGGTAGACGAATTTATGCAATCGTGACCATGTCTTTCCTAAACGTTTCTTCCAACCTTTTGTTGAAGTAATTGCTAGAGATAGCAGGATTAATCCAGCTGCAAATCCGACCAGAGCATAGCGTTTCTCAAAGGTGGCTTCCAGTATCAAATCCCAATTAAATTGATAATCCAATCCAATAAAAATCAAGAAATGCAGAGATGCATAGAAAAATGCATAAAGCCCCAGAGGGCGACGAACTTTGAGAGCCTGCCTAAATCCAAATACCGTGTTTAGCGGTGTGCATGCGAGGGAGAGAATAAGCAGCACAAGCGCATATTTTCCAGTGCGAAGTTGCAAAGCTTGAATTGGATTCACAGTCAAATTATTATTGAACCAATCCATGACCAGAAGCATCAAAGGTATCAAGGCTCCGAAATGTACTAAGACCTGGAACTTTGAGAATTTGGGAAATGATACTTTAATAAAATTTGAGAAACTGAATGAAGACTGCATAGGAATTCCAAATAATGGATCAGTAATTCTTGACCAGATCCATGCCAGCATAAAGATGAGCAACCTCTTCTTCATATCCATTGAACATTAAAGTAGGTTGCCTACTAAATTCACCTATCCGTCGTTCCGAAGATTGTGACCAGCGGGGATGACTGACTTCAGGGTTGACATTCGCGTAAAATCCATATTCGTTAGGTGCTGCAGTCATCCACAACGAATTCGGCATCTCTTCAACCAAATCGATCTTCACGATGCCTTTAATACTCTTAAAACCATATTTCCACGGCACTACCAAACGGACTGGTGCTCCATTCTGTGATGGTAGTGATTTTCCATATAACCCTGTTGCCAGGATCGTCAAGTCATGCATAGCTTCATCCAAGCGGAGGCCCTCAACATAGGGCCAAGAATACCACTTGCTATTTTGCCCGGGCATTTGTACTGGATCATAAAGGGTTTCGAAGCGTACATATTTGGCATTCCCAGTGGGCTCAACAGCTCTCAACAATTCACTCAAAGGAAATCCTAGCCAAGGGATGACCATCGACCATCCCTCCACACATCTCAGCCGATAAATTCTTTCCTGCTGGTTGAATTTATTTAGATCATCGAGATCGAAAGTTCTGGGATTATTTACCAATCCACCGACCTTGATCTCCCATGGTGAAGTCCTAAAATCCTTAGCTAATCGAGCTACACCTTCTTTGTTTGTAGTAAACTCGTAATAATTATTGTAGTTGGTAACAACATCAAAAGGCGTCAAAGGATCATCCATCTCTACAGTAGGTTCAACAGTATTTAATATGTTTTCTTTGGTTGCAACGGTTGTTGGTGTTGGGGATGATGGGTTCCCACCACACGCAGCTAAAAAAGCCGCACTTGCACCTAATACTCCCATACCTTTGAGGAATTCTCGCCTGGAAACGTATTGATGTTCGGGTGTTATTTCTGATGATGGGATTTTAATCACGATTTGAGCCTCACTATAATATTAAATTTCTTACTGTTTTATTAAAGTAGAATACAACAAATATATTACAAATTGATAAATACTGGATAAATGTTACCTTAATATATTAACTCGTAAGGATTGTAGCGAATATCGGGACTCAGATTTGAATACCATGCTTGAAATTGATGGTTCAATGGGTGAAGGTGGAGGTCAAGTCTTGCGAACTTGTCTATCACTCTCTTTAATCACCAATAAAGCATTCCAGATTTCAAATATTCGTGCTGGTCGTAGAAAACCGGGTTTGAGTGCACAGCACCTGAAAGCAGTCGAAGCAGCTGCAAGTATTGGAAAAGCATCCGTTGATGGTGCTAATCTTAAATCAACCTTCCTAAAATTTTCTCCAAGGAAGATCAATCCAGGGAAGTATAAAATCGATATAGGCACCGCTGGTTCAACTTCCTTAGTGCTACAATCCATTTGCATCCCCTTGAGCGAGGCAGATTGCGCCTCAACAATTTCCATTTCAGGTGGCACTCACGTCCCCTGGTCACCAAGTTTTGAATTCCTGAAACATCACTGGATAGCTTTCTTAAATAACATCGGCTACAATATCTCTCTAGATATCCTATCTGCAGGTTTCTATCCCCAGGGGGGTGGACAAATAAAGGCAAAAATTCAACCATCAAAATCTTACTATCCAGTGAATCTCACTAAACGGGGTGATTTGAGACAGATTCGAGGTTATTCGACAGCCGCAAATCTAAATCTCAAGATAGCAGAGAGACAACGCGATCAAGTAATTCGACGGCTTGGCAATCGTTATGCGCTGAATGACATCCAGATAATTTCCCTTCCATCTAAGTTCAAAGGAACCACAATTTGTTTGATAGGTGAATTTGAACATTCACAATGCTGTTATGCTGCACTTGGGGAGCTTGGAAAGCCAGCCGAGAAAGTCGCGGACGAAGTCGTAGATCAACTTGAGAACTTTCTCTCCACTGATGCCGCGATTGATGAATACCTGGCTGATCAAATTATTTTGCCTTTATCAATAGCTGGAAGCAAATCGGTATTCAGTACAGCAAAAATCACGAACCATCTAATAACCAACGCGCAGGTCATCGAGCGATTCCTGCCTGTAGTTATCAAAATTAGAGGTAAATTGAATTCCTCAGGTTTGGTCACAATTGAACGAATTCCAAAATGAATAAATCAATCCCACATGTTGACCAGAAGTGGTTGGTATTGATTGCTATTGGAGCCAGCACATTCATGTCCGCCCTTGACACGAGTGTTGTCAACGTTATTCTACCGATTATTAATCGATCATTCGCAAGTGATATCGCCACTGTTGAATGGGTGGTGACAATATACTTACTAATCGTAAGTGGATTATTATTAAGCTTCGGTCGTCTCGGGGATATGCGGGGGCACAAATCAATCTTCATGATTGGATTCGCGATATTCATCATCAGCTCTGCATTATGCGGATTAGCGCCTTCGATCGGATCTTTAATCGCTTTCCGAGGTTTACAAGCATTGGGTGCAGCTATGTTGGCAGCGAATTCACCCGCAATTCTAACCAAGAACTTTCCCTCTTCTCAGCGCGGCCAGGCTTTGGGTCTCCAGGCGACCATGACATACCTGGGGCTGACCGTCGCTCCATCTCTTGGCGGCTTTTTAACCGATCTAATCTCCTGGAGAGCGGTTTTTTACATCAATATCCCGGTTGGTCTAATTGCTTTCTTCCTAAGTTGGCGTTTTATCCCGCAAGACAGAACAATTAGAACCGGTAAGCGTTTCGATCTACCTGGGGCAGCGATTTTTCTTGCCGCTCTGACCGCCCTACTCATTGGATTAAACCAGGGTCATTCCCTGGGTTGGTCATCCATCCCCATAATAAGCCTGTTAACATTTTCAACACTTTTTTTGATAAGTTTCGTCCTCGTTGAAAGCAGAAGCTCAAACCCCATGCTTGATTTGCGTTTATTTAAGAACAAGGTCTTTTCCGCATCTTCCACGAGTGCAGTATTGAATTATATTGCCGTCTTCAGTATTCTCTTATTACTTCCCTTTTACTTAATTCAAGGTCGAAATTTATCCCCATCACAAGCAGGATTAATACTTACGATCCAGCCAATTGTCATGGCAATTGTCGCTCCGATATCAGGGATGATTTCAGACCGTGTGGGCACTCAAATACCCAGTGTATTTGGGATGGTGGTACTAACTTTGGGATTGTTATTGTTAGCCAGGTTGGGACCACTCTCAGCTATATATGAAATCGGTATTGCCTTAGCTGTTGTCGGATTCGGTACGGGAACATTCATCTCTCCGAATAATAGTGCAATTATGGGATCAGCACCGCCTAAAAGACAAGGAATTGCCGCTGGCGTTCTAGCCACTGCAAGGTCGACCGGGATGGTTTTAGGTGTTGGTCTTGCCGGCGCAATCTTCACTACAATCCTGGCCAATGGGCAAGGTGGAGAAAATTTATTCAATGCGACTCGAGTTAGTTTTATAGTTGCCGCTGGACTTGCTGCTCTCGGGGCTACCATAGCAGGGATAAGGGAGTAGTAATACCGCAGCCCCACTCCCCATTCTGTTATGTTCACTCATTTTTTACTTTCACAATCTCTGCCATGATGCTGATTGCGATTTCGCCCGGTGACCGCCCTCCCAAGTCCAACCCAATTGGAGCATTCAACCGGGAAAGCTGATCTTCACTCAAGCCAGCTTTTCGCAATCTCTCTAATCTTTTTTGGTTAGTTCGCCGGCTCCCTAATGCGCCCACATAACGCGCATCACTTTTCAAAGATATTTGCAACGCGGGATCATCCAGTTTTGGATCATGGGTGAGCACAGCAATATAAGCGGATTTATCCAGAACCAATTTAGACATTGCTTCTTGTGGCCATTCGCGCATGAGCTCTTTCACATTCGGAAATCGTTCCCGTGAAGCAAATGCTTGCCGCGGATCGATCAAAATCGTATCGAATCCAACCGAGTTAGCAATACTTATCAGAGTCTCAGAGAGATGAACAGCGCCAATGATAATCAGCTTCGATGGAAGTGGATGTGTCTCGATGAAAATCCGTGTTCCATCCTTCAACTCCATGCTTGCGCTTTTACCATCATCAAGTAAGCCTAGAACATCTCTTATGTCAAAACCTGTTTCTTCAGGGAGGGAAAGATCACCAACCAAATCTCCATTGCCTTTAATAAGGATTTTACGATTGATTTGGTCAACTGCCCCATCCAACACCGTAACGATTGCAAAGGGTTCACGCGAAACAAGAAGTTCTTTTAAAGAATCGTAAATGCTATCTAATGACCATCCAGGTTCGATGAAAACCTTGATAGTCCCACCACAGGCAAGACCAACCTCCCAAGCGGAATCATCCGCCACTCCAAATTCGATCAGACGCGGATTTCCGTTTTCAATAACCTTCATTGATTCTTCAATAACGGCACCCTCTACACATCCCGCGCTGACAGAACCAGCGATACCACCGTACTTGGTTGCGATCATTTTAGAACCAATGGGACGTGGAGCCGAACCCCAAGTCTCAACAACGGTGGTAATTGCTAAATCTTGCTTTCCATCTCGCCAATTATCCAGGTTATCAAAAACGTCTCTCATAAGCTGATTGCCAGTAATTACCTAATCTACTTAATAAAATAGGAGCAGCTTCTTCAGCCACCCCTGGGTTTGTTCCTAAATTTTACTCGATAATTGTTTTCTCCTAAACTATCTATTCCTAGAATATTAATCTAGCATGGTATGATTCTCAAATTGCAAACTGAGATGAATTAATAGGATTGGGTTTATTGGAGAATTCATTCAATAGCCCTCTTGTAAGATCCACTACAATCGTCAACCTCAGGTATCTATATATTGTATATTCGGAACCAGTTCGGGGACGGGAAGGCATCGAAATTAATTTGGAAAGATCGACAATTAAATAAATTCACCCATGGAATATGAACCTATTCGTTTTATCAACGAACCAATTCGAGCAATTTTTGACACCCCTCCTCTCCTTGAAAAAAAGCCTGGATGCCCTTCCAGCATCTATTGGAGGGAGGAAGAATTTTATATATTTGAAATTATTAGCGAGTGGCATGACTACCAGCGACGAGGACGAATGGCGAAAAACATGAAGCCCGGCCATGCATCTACAGCTAAAATTCGGGGATCTTGGGGAGTTGGACAGGATTATTACCGCATTAAAACCAATAATGGACGAATTTTTGATATTTATTTCGATCGTGCACCGCAGGATGCCAACCGCAGGAAAGGGAATTGGTTCCTGTATCGGGAATTGAAACTTCGATAATAATTTAGGCTCAACAGGGATATCATAGATCAAGAACACACATTAGTTGAAGGTACTTATGGTTGAAGGTGATCGCACAGATCTAGGCAAATATTCACAACCAGTTTGGAGATGGAAAGATTTAATTATCATTCTCCTAGGAATTGGGGGAATTTTATTATTCGGTATTATTTTATATGCTGGTTTGGTAATTCTCAGTGGGGCAGATCCTGAAGCGTTGATGCAACCAACAGCTGCACAATCCATAGGGCTTGCTGCTTTGGAAGCAGTAGCTTTAATTTTGGGTGTATATATCTTTGGATTACGCAGGCGTGGCTACAATTGGGATGCTGTTGGGCTAAGGTCGACCTCAAAAAAATGGCTCCTAGCTTCTGCTTTTGCAACGCTAATTGCCATGCCATTGACCAGCATTATCATTCTTATCGTTTACTTTGCATTTAGCATCCCCTTGGATAATCCACAGCTCGATTTTCTCCTTCCTGAGAAACTATCGGGTTTAGATATCATATTAATGCTTTTCATGGCTGGATTTGCCGCACCATTCGGGGAAGAGCTGTTATTTCGTGGTGTCCTTTATACAATGTTCAAGGAAAGATGGGGAATCTGGCCCAGCGTACTAATCAGCTCGCTGATTTTTGGCCTAATCCATGGTAATCTTGCTGTTGGATTGACAGGATTTTTGCTTGGCATACTGACTGCTGTCGTCTTCGAATTCAGTCACTCACTATGGACCTCAATATTAGTCCACGCAATTAACAATAGCGCCAAAATAGCTCTTTTATACCTTTTGGTTATTATGGGATTTTCAATTGGTAATTAAGATTCGAAGTAACAAGATGCGTTAATATGCAGGATTAGCTTGGAGAACTTCGACGACCAACTGTAGGAGACCGAACGGGCGTAATTCAGCCCAAGTATTTTGCCCCGGCAATCTTCTCATACCAAAAGAACCATCAGGCGAAAAAGCAACTAGTTTTGCATTAGGCATAAGATCCGGAAGTAAACTGACCTTAGGATCACCGTTCCCATCAAGCGGTAATAAGACGACATCAACATCATCTCTATCCTCAGGGAGGAGATTTTTAGATGATCCGTTAGTTGCCTTTATCTCAATGACATCAACCAAACCTAATTGCTCAATTAAATCGCAAATTAGATCAGAATATAATTGAGGCTCGTAAAGTATCAAAACTCGCGAGACTACCATTTTCCCAACACCCTTTCTAAGATGAATATACTACCAAATTGGTATCAAAAAAAGGTTCAAGCGAGGTATTCTATCTAATCCAAATGAGGTAGATCTTTAATATTTGTCATTGCTGAACTAGGCTGGGGGATCAATTATTCCGTTTTTCAATCCGAAAGCGACTGCCTCGAGTCGAGAATGGACTCCCATTTTTGACATCATATTGCGGATATGAGTTCGTACCGTAAGTGGAGCTATATGCAATTCCTCAGCGATCTCGTTTCCAGATTTACCTTTAGCTAGCATCTCTAAGATTTCTTGTTCGCGAACTGTAAGCCGTTGCCAACCCTTTTCATCCTGGTAAGCTGCCGCCTTATCTCTCGGTAAGCGCATCAACAAGCCCATTAATAAGCTTGTCGGCATAACTATTTCACCATCTGCGGCTTTTCTGATCGTTTCGAGTAATTCGGATAATTGGCTGTTCTTTGATACAAAACCGCTAATACCGCTGTCTATTACGCGCATTAGCGTTGCTTCATCAGATAAACTGGTAAGAACAACAATATGCGTATCTGGACTGGTCGTATTTATTTCTGGGATCAAATCCAGACCGTTCCCATCCGGCAAACCGATATCTAACAACAGAACATCCGGATTGGAATTCCCCACCAAAACTTCTCCGTCCTTTAATGATGAAGCTGCTCCTAAGAACTCCATATCTGGTTCATAGCGCAGCATAAGCCCTAATGAGTCTACGAGGATTTGATGGTCTTCAATAATGGCTACAGAAATCATATTTTACCCCCTGAAGAAAGGGGTTTAATTGCTCACTCTCTCTAAAGGTAAGGATACAGTAAACGAAGTACTTTCATTGGGTAGTGATTCTACTTCAATTTCACCATGATGGTTTATGATGATTTTATTGGCGATATAGAGGCCAAGCCCATTCCCAGGGATATCATTCGTATGTTCATTACGAATACGGCTGAAACGTCGATACAAAATTGATTTATCCTCATCTCGTATTCCAATTCCATAATCCTTTATTTCGATCTCAATATAATTCGGGGCATTGGCATTTTTTAACCGAACAATGAGAGGGGTATTTGCAGGCGAAAATTTAATCCCGTTATCGATCAAATTTTTAATCGCTTCGCGGATCCCGATCGCGTCGGCTTCAATTTTAATTTCACCTATAAGGTTTTCAAAGAGTATATCCCGAGAAGACCGCTTCTTTTCGTCTTCAATCAAACATTTTAATAATTTGTCCAATCGTAATGGAGTAAATTCAAAATCATAATGACCCGAATCAATCCCTGCAGCAAGTACGGCATTTTCTACAAGACGACAAATTTGATTGCCTTCCTTCCTGATTATTTGATAACAATTCTCGATAAATTGTTCATCTTCGCGCAGCTTGGGATCCGTAATCAATTCTGAATAACCTAACATCGATGCTAGTGGAGATCGAATTTCATGTGACATTTTAGCTAAAAACTCCAAATTGCGAGTTTCAATCATATCAACATGATCAAGTAGTGAATAAAAGGAGATCAAGAATGGCGTCGATTTATAATTGATATCCACTGGCTTAGCTTCAAGCTTTACAGTTCCAGATTCAACCATTTTCACTAGAGATTCTTCCACATGTTCTATGCTTCGCAAGGGTACACGCATCAATCTCAAGATCAGCCAACCGTTCAACATGAGACCCATCACAAATAAAAGACCTACTACAGTAATAGCCTCACCAAGATTAACTAATTGCATAGCAAAAAGGAAAAAACCGATCAATATCGAGAACGAGCCTGAAAACAAGGCGACCGAAATTGATATGACCATCCTGCGCCGGATTATCCCAGCAACACCGGTGTAAGTTCTAAAATTTATGCGAGGTCGGTTAACCTTTGACATTGAATCCTTTTGAGAAAAAATCGATTGTTTACTAATTGCTGTGAAAATCGAATTAATCCAAGGATTCATTCCATAGGATGTTTTTTCCATTAAGTTAAGCTCCAATAAATCATTTGGAATTCGTTGTTAGGCAAAATGAAAAATAATGAAGAGCCTATGTATTAATAACCCAATTGTCCCACTCGGATTGATTACCCATGACAAGAGTACTACCTTTCAATATGGTTAAACGATTAAGGGAGATATCTGTTACACTCGATCAATCTGAACTGATATACCGATAGAAAACATTTTACTATTCATGCAGCAGAAAAAGGATTCAATGCCCGATAATAACAATGTGCATGTATTAAATAGGGAAACCGGAGAGATCTTGATTGAATCGGCTCGCTGGTGTGCGAGCCGAATTTGTAGATTGATTGGATTACAATTCCGGAGACGCCTTAATCCAGGTGAAGCACTCATCCTGGTAAAAGATAAGGACTCAATCGCCAATTCTTCGATTCATATGTTTTTTGTTTTTTTTCCAATCGCCGCGATTTGGATCAACAGTAAAGGAAAAATCACCAGTGCTCAACTTGCAAAGCCCTGGCGACCTTATTATGCTTCACCTGAACCAGCGTGCTATGTTCTGGAAACCTCACCTGATTTTCTAGAGAAGATCTCAGAAGGTGATTTTTTGGACTTCGTTCCGGATGGGAAGGATAGTAATTAGAAAGTTTCCCCTATCACAGTTGATGACTCAAAGATATTTGGCGGTATTTCGATATTATTGATCGCAAATTTGTCGGAAAATTTTGGTCTCAGACCAGTCGATTTCAATTGACCGATCACACGGCTATTCAGGAAATCGGTTTGCTCG
>PVMS01131295.1_pt1 | contig 15914 bp, 4 predicted proteins | sample 1853461 | NCBI WGS metagenome assembly PVMS01 (sample SAMN08582032, study PRJNA380276) | Marine sediment metagenome, whole genome shotgun sequencing project. | isolation source: ocean sediment barecode stripped | collected 2017 | reverse complement strand
GCCTGAGCCTGGAACAGGCCGACGCCAAGCGCGCCGACTTCGAGTCGGAACTGCGCTCGATCGATGATGAATGGGAAGCGCTGTCCAGCCGGCGAGTACAGTACGAATCGCTCGAGCAGGCTTGCCAGGCCATTGAAAAGCTGCACGACGAAGGTGTTTCGCGTGCTTTCTGGGGCGATCGGGCATCGGATGAACAAGTGCTGGCTCACCTTGTTGAGGTGCGCGGACAGATAGCCGGTCTGGGACGCCAGTTGACCGAAGTCGAGGAACGACGCGATGCCGCCCGGGAGCGGATGGAGCAACACCTCGACGTCATCGATTACATCGAAGACGACCTCCTGCAGGCCATCGAACAGGAACAGCGCCGCCAGCAGGAATGGGTCGTCGAGCGCGACGAGAACGAACTGCCGTGGCGTCTGCAGGTCATGCCGTGGACCCGGCGCCTCGAGGATGACGACAGGTTCCGCAGGTCACTACTCGGATCCGCGCTGGCCTGTTTGCTGCTCGGCTTGTTGATCCCTTTCATCGACATCCCGATTCCCGAACGCGAGGATCTCATTGCAGTCCCGGAGCGGTTGGCGCAGTTCATTCGCAAGGAACAGCAGCGGCCCATGCCGCCTCCGCAACCGATGCGGAAAAAGCGGATCGAAGAAGCCCTTCCGGAAGTAGAGCCGGAAGTCGATCCGGAAGTGACGCCTGAGACCCAGATTGCGGAAGCGGTCGCGCCCGAACCAGAGCCGGAATCAGCGCGCGAGCGAATGGCGTCGACGGGACTGTTGGCGTTCCGGGAAAGCTTCTCGAATCTCGCCGACGCCCGACCGTCGGCGCGTCTCGGTGCCGAGGCGCGCGTCAGCAACTCGGGGGAAGCCGCGACGGGCTTGCCGCAGCGCTCCATGGTCGTTACCGATGGACCCGGTTCGAGTGGCGGTATCAATCTCGCTGCGCTCAGTCGCGACGTGGGCAGCGGCGGTGGCACCGGTGATCAGATCGAAGGCGTTCAGTTGAGCCGTGTGGCCAGTTCGATCGGTGCAAGCGGCACCAGCGACCGGCCATTGAGTTCGGGTGCCTTCGCAGGCCGCACCGATGAAGAGATCCAGATCGTTTTCGACCGTTACAAGTCCGCCTTGTACCGGCTGTACAACCGGGAACTGCGCAAGGATCCGACGCTGCGCGGCCTGATGGTTTTGCAACTGACCATCGAACCGGACGGCAGCGTATCGCTTTGCCGGTTGCAGTCGTCCGACATGGGCGCCCCAGTGCTTGCCGAGCAGGTGGTCACGCGAGTCGGAGGTTTCGACTTCGGTCCGAAGGACGTTCCCGCGGTCACGATTCTGTATCCCATCGACTTCCTGCCCACGGCTTGACGCGGTTCTCGTTTTTTCCGCTTAGCTAACTAGTGCGTTAAGTGGAACGTGCGTCCCAGGTCTACCGCTTGTCGGGCTTCTGTCGACGCTTATCTTCACCGTGTGAATCCCATCACCACAAAGTCCTTACATCTTAGGAGATAGTCCTTTCACGACTCTGACGGGGACAGTCCGTTGCCGGGGCGGCAGCGTCCAGTAGTGGCACAGGTGGACCATGGTGGTAAGTAATCGATCCTGGATCGGCATGTTGGTGTTCGCGTGGCTGGCGTTTGCCGCGTCCGCAGCGCAGGCGGAGGATTGCTCCGATTATCCCGGTGGCGTGCTCGACGGGTTTGCCGGCGACATCGCTCCTTCCCAGCTTCAGGTCGACAGAAACTGCACGATCCGGAACTTTCCGGCGTCCAATCCGCTTAACACCAACTTCAGCTTTTTTACCCAACCCGGCCAGAACCCGGATCGGTGGCTCATCGTCTTCGACAACGTTGTCCACACCGGCCAGATGTCGTGCAACAGTGTTCTCGAACACAAGATCTGGTTCACCAACGGTTCTTCGACCGCGATCCAGGAGGGTTGCCAGAATCTCCTGATCCCCGTCGAGAAGATCGACAAACAGAATCCCGCGGGCCAGATCACTGCGGCCATCGGCGTGCCGTTCACGTACACACTCACGATGCCGGTCCTGTTCGATGCCGGCACCGGCACGGTGATCAACGGCCAGGGTTCGCTCAACGATCTGCACGGCGTGATCCTCACGGACGATCTCAACGCCACGGGTGCCGACCTCACCTACGTGAGCCACATCGCCTACTGGCGAGACAGCGGCTCGCCCGTACCGCACACATTTTCCAACGTCGGCGGTGTGCTCACCTTCGATAACTTTCCCATCGTCCCGGCGGGAGAGCAGATCATCCTCGAACTCACGGTCGTGCTCGACAGCTCGCCGGCAAATGTGATCGGGACGCAGTTCATCAACACAGCCAAGTGGGAGTTCGGGCGCCTCATTGACGGTGTTTTCTATCAGCCGCTGCCCGGCGAGTGGGGGATATCGCCGCCGTTGACGATCGGTGGCCCCGACCTCACGCTCACCAAGTCCGGTCCCGCGACGCTCAACCTGGGTGAATCGGGAGACTTCAGTCTCGATGTCCAGAATGCGGGTAACAGCGATGCGTTCGACCTGACGATAGTCGACAGATTTCCCGATGGTCCGACCGGGGGCACCTGCGACTTCATCCCGTTCGTACTCAGCGCCCAGGTATTTGAGGCCGACGGGGTCACGTCGGTGCCAGGCAAGGGCGCACTCGCTGTCGGAACTGATTTCTCGTTCACGTACAGCGGCGCGCCTTCCTGCGAATTCACCCTCAACACGCTCACCAGCGACAGTGTCGTCGGTCCCGGTGAGCGTCTGATCATCGCCTATCGAACCGAACTCGACCCGGACACGGAACAAGGTGCTGCGCTCACCAACCTCGCGGGGGTCATCGAATGGTTCAACGGCGCCAGCGGCAACCCCAACCGCCAGACGCATGTGCGCACGCTGACCAACGGCACGGTCGGGACGCTCGATCACCAAGATGCGTTCACTGTTACGGCGGACCTGTCCGGCTACATCTTCGAAAAGACTGTCGAGAATCTGACCACTGGCGTGAACCCGACCACGACCGCCGCTCCGGGAGACACGCTGCGCTACACCTTGCGCCTGCAGACCACCGATGGCGCGCTGAACAATGCGACCTTTTACGACGATCTTGGCGTGATGAATCCGTTGGCGGTGTTCGAGCCTGGCTCCCTCACGGTCGTACCCGGAACGCTTCCTCCAGGCGCCGACACCAGCAACACGGATCCCAATGGCGGCACGAACGGGGCCGGCATACTCGAGATTCGCAACCTGAGCCTGCCGCTCGACAGCGAACTCCAAGTTCAGTTCGACATCACGCTGGCCGCGGCCCTTCTCGATGGCACCGTCGTCACCAACCAGGCGGACCTCATTCGCACGGTCAAGCTGGCCGACAGTGACGATCCGAACGTCAACGGGCAGGCCGATCCGGACGTGCCAGGTGACGAGGACCCGACCCGGGTATTGATCGAGGCGCCCCCACCCCCGGCGTTGCAGAAATCGAATACGCAAGCCACCGCGGCGATCGGGGAAGAGTTCAGATACCGGATCACCGTACCGTCCGCACCGCACAAGGTGCCGCTGTACGACGTGCGCATCATCGACGACTTGACGGTGTCCGCCGCCGATCTGGAGTTCGTCGACGTCACGAAAGTCTCGGGTTCCGGTGCCTGGACGCCGGTCAATACGGGCACATCCACCAACCTCATCATCGAAGATCCTGTCAACGGGATCGACATTCCGGCCGGTGAGCAGGTCGTCGTCGAAGTCACCGTGTTGCTGTTGGACACGAGCACCAACGTGGCCGGCCTCACTTTCACGAACACGGCTGCGTACACCTACAACCAACTCGATAACAACGATGCCACTGAATTGACGGGCGATCCGGGTACGACCGGGCCGATGACGATCGTCGAGCCGGAGCTGACACTCGAGAAGAGCGGACCGGCACAGATGCGCGAGGGGGTGCCGGGCACATTCACGCTCGACGTCCACAACGTGGGCGGTGTGCGGGCCTTTGCCACCACTATCACCGACGTGCTACCAAACACGGCTTTGGGGGGCATGTGTAACGCGGCGCCCGACCAGGTCACCGCGCAGATATTCCAGGCGGACGGCGTTACGGCTGTCGCGCCGGCGCTCACTGCAGGTACCGATTTTGCGGTCACTTTCGACGGTGATCCCGCTTGTACGTTGACCCTCACGATGTTGACGGCGGCGGCCGCCATCGGCCCCGATGAGCGATTGATTGTTACCTATCAGGCGTCGCTGGATCTGGGTTCCGAACTGGATGCCGCGCTGACCAATGTCGCTGGCGCGACCGAATGGTTCAGCGATGATGGATCGGCGCCGAACGATCAGGTGCGCCAGTACGCCCGCCCGTTGACAGACGGCACCGTTGGCGTGCTCGACCACGAAGATGCTTATACCGTCGTTGTGTTTACCGATCTTCTGATGTTCGAGAAGACGGTGGTGAACGTGACCACCGGTGACAGTCCGGCACTGGTTGCGACTCCCGGCGATACGCTGCGTTACAGCCTGTACATCGAAAACGTCGGCGTCGCGACTGTCGACGATTTCAACCTGGTGGACGAGCTCGACCGGTTGAACACGGATCCGGCCTTCCAGCCCGGGACCTTGACATTGGTCACCGTGCCGGCGGGCGCTGACACGACGAACACGGACGCCGTGGGCGGGACTGCCGGTACCGGGGTGCTCGACATCCGCAATCTCAGCATCGGACCCGGGGAGAGCCTGCTCATCGAGTTCGAGGTGCAGCTCGCGCCGGTGCTCGCGAACGCAAGCTACGCGGCGAACCAGTCACAGATGATGATCGGTAATTTACCTGTGGCCGACAGTGACGATCCGAACGTCAACGGTCAGGCGGATCCGATCATCGTCGGTGACGAGGACCCGACCCGGGTCCAGATCCAGTCGGCACCGTACTTTGACGTGGACAAGATCTCCACCTATCTGGACGGCGATCCGGCGATCCTACTGGCCGGCGAGACGCTGCGCTACACCATTACGGTCAAGAACATCGGCACGGAAAACACGGTCGACGCTCGGCTGCGAGATGCGTTGCCCGCCAACACGACATACGTCGCCGACAGTACCACCCTGAACGGTAACCCCGTTGCCGATGGAGCGGCGGGTACGTTGCCCCTGGGCGGCGGAATCGACCTGTATGCCCCGGAGGACCCGACCCCGGGCACAATGCGCGCGGATGCCTCGGCGATGCCGGACAACGTCGCCACGATCGAGTTCGATGTTGTTGTCGATACCAACGTCATCGACGGTACTGTGATTTCCAACCAGGCGTTCGTCAGCGCGGTTGCTGGCGGTGTGATCGATCAGCCATCAGACGATCCGCGCACGGCCGTGGTGGATGATCCGACGCGCGACGTGGTCGGAAACTTCCCCTTAATCTTCGCCGAGAAAGCGGCGGCCCTGCAGGTCGATGGCGGTTCGCCGGGCATCGTCGATCCGGGTGACTACCTCCACTACACGATCCAGGTCCACAACAACGGTGCCGTCGAGGCGACCATGGTTCGACTTACCGACGTAGCGCCCACGGACACCACCTATGTGGCTGACACGTTGACACTCAACGGTCTGCCGGTGGGACAGCCAGACGATGGGGTGTTCCCACTGGAGGCCGGCATCTGGATCAGTTCGTCTGATCTGACGCCCCCGGTGCCGGGCCCGAACGAAGGCGTACTGACCCCAGGCGAGACCGCAACGATCGAGTTCGACGTACGGGTGGACGATGCGGTGCCGCGAGGCACTCTCATTGTCAACCAGGCCACGGTGACGACAGAGGAACTCGGTACTCAGTTGACGGACGGCGACGGTAATCCCGCCACTGGACCGGAGCCGACGGTCGTGGTCGTCGGGGATGCACAGCAGCTTTCGATCACCAAAGAGGTGTGGGTGGTTGGCGGCGGTGCCGCGATTGCGGGCGCCACGCTCGAGTACCTGGTGACCGTCGAGAACATCAGCGCCGTACCGGCAATTGACGTGTACATCACGGACGATCTCGATGAGCCGACGCCGGGTTACCTGCTGTACGTGGACCAGTCGGCGTCGTTGAACGGAGATGCCGCTGGTATCAGCGTGGCTGGGCCCGTGATCACGGCGAACTATTCCGCACAATATGGACCGCTGGCTCCGGGACAGTCGTTCGTGTTGCGATTCCAGGCACAGATCGAGCCGACATTGCCGATCGGCACGACGGTGACGAACGTTGCCCATGTGACCTGGAACACCGATCAGACGGCGTCGGCGAGCGTTTCTATCGATGTCGGCGGCATGCCTGGGTCGGGTATTCTCAACGGTGCGTTCTGGCACGACTCCGACTTCGACGACGCGGCTGACAGCGGCGAGCTCGTCCTCGAAGGATGGACGGTGGAGCTGCGCCGCAACGATCAGGTGGTTCACACGACGCTAACCGATGCTGCGGGTGCGTATCAGATTGCGGGCCTCGTGCCGAACTATCTCACCCAGGACACCTACGACCTGACGTTCAGGGCGCCGGGTGCGGGAGCGAACACGGCATTGCTCGGCTACGCCGACTCCGACTTCACCAACGCGCTGCACCGCATCACGGACATCGTGGTGTTGTCGGGTAGCAATCTGCAGAACCTCAATTTACCCATCGATCCGAACGGAGTCGTGTACGACTCGATTTCACGTACACCACTGCGCGGCGCGACGTTGAACCTCGTTAACGAGAGTACCAATGCCGTGCTCCCGGCGGCCTGTTTCGACGATCCGGGCCAACAGGGTCAGGTGACGCGCAACGACGGTTACTACAAGTTCGATCTCAACTTCTCGGATCCGAGCTGCCCCAGCGGCGGGACCTATGTGATCGAGCTAGTCGAACCCGGTACGGGTTTCGAGTCGGGCTATTCGGAGATCATCCCCCCGCTTACCAACGCGACGATGCCTCCGTTGAACGTGCCAGCGTGCCCTGGAGGCGTGGATGACGCGGTGCCCGCGACCGCGGCTCACTGCGAAGTCCAAGTATCAGAATTCGCGCCGTCGACAGCAGTGATGGCGCAAAGCACAGGGACCAACTACCACGTCAGATTCCTGCTCGATCGTGGTCAGCCCCCAGGTTCGAGCCAGATCTTCAACAACCATATTCCGCTCGACCCGGTGCTGGTTGGCGTCGTGACGATCAGCAAGACCACGCCGATGGTGAATGTCACGCGCGGGCAGATGGTGCCGTACACGATCATGTTCAACAACACGTACCCAATCGATCTGCCGAATGTGGACATTGTCGACCGCTACCCGGTGGGCTTCAAGTACATCGAAGGCTCGGCACGCCTGGATGGTGAGCCGCTCGAGCCGACCTGGGCCGACCGTGAACTCGTCTGGCAGGATCTGACGCTGACGGCAGAAGGCCAGCACACCATTCAACTATTGTTGGCACCTGGTGCGGGCGTTGCCGAGGGCAAGTACATCAACCGTGCCCAGGCCGTGCACAACCTCACCGGCAATGCGTTGTCGGGTGAGGCCAGCGCGACGGTTCGACTGGTGCCTGATCCGACCTTCGACTGCACCGACGTCACCGGCAAGGTCTTCGACGACCGTAACCGCGACGGTGTTCAGGACAATGGCGAGTTTGGCCTCTCCGGTGTTCGCCTGGTCACGCCACGCGGCCTCGCGGCGCTAACGGATGATCACGGTCGCTTCCACATCACCTGTGCCATCACGCCTCGGGAAGGTCGTGGCAGCAACTTCATGCTGAAGCTGGATGACCGCACGCTGCCGGCCGGCTACCGCTCCTCGACCGAGGTGTTCCAGATCAAACGCGCGACCCGGGGTAAGGCGCTGCATTTCAAATTCGGCGCTTCCCTGCACCGGGTCATTGGCCTGGACGTGGCGGGCCCCGTGTTCGAACCGGGTTCTACGGACCTGCGTCCCCAGTGGCGGCCGAGGCTTGGGCTGCTGATGGAAGAACTGCAGAAGCGCCCCGCGATCCTGCGTCTGTCCTATCTGGCCGATGTCGAAGATCCGAAGCTCGTCGAGCGGCGCATCAAGGCGATTACCGGCTTGGTGAACGACGCGTGGCGGGATCTCGATTGCTGCTACCGACTGGTCGTGGAGCATGAGGTGTTCTGGCGGATGGGACGATCTCCTGACGACGACCCGCGTCTCTCGGAGTTGCGGGAGGCGGGGCAATGAACCGTTTCAGTTTTCGCGTCATGGTGATTGCCTGGTTGCTGCCCGTCGCCGCGCTGGCCGACCTGGATCAGGCGCCTGTCGGCCAGGCGGTGGAACGCCATCTGCCGGGCGACGAACAGTTCATGCAGTGGACCATCGATCCGGAGCGCCTCGCGACCGAAGCCGGCGATCGATTGGCGACCCGGGAGATCGTCACGGCCGAACCGGAGACGATCAAGCTGCATAACGTGGTGCCGCCGGTTCGATTCGAATCCGGCGTGGCGGAGGTTCCCGAAAGCACCGTGGAAGAACTGCGTGCGGTTCTCGACGGCATGCGTCATCGCACCAACGTTCGCCTGAATCTCGTGGGTCATGCAGACGACCAGCGGCTGTCCGCACCACTGGCGCTGCGTTACGGCGACAACGAGGGGTTGTCGCGCGAGCGCGCGGGTGAAGTCGCGGAGTTGTTCCAGGCAGCGCTCGAGCTGCCGCCGGAAGCGATCTCCTACGAGTGGGCCGGGGCCAGCAAACCAATCGCGACCAACGGCACCGCCGCCGGGCGCGCATTGAATCGTCGCGTGGAAGTGGAGGTGTGGTACGACGAACTCAGGGATCGAGTGGCCGAAGAGGAGTTCGTCGTCGCCGAGGAAATCAGACAGATCAAGGTCTGTCGTATGGAAACGGTCTGTAAGTTGCGCTACATCGAAGGTCACGCGCGGCGCGCGCAGGTGCAGAATCTGGTTGCGCCGCTGCACTACGATGCAGCATCGCTGGAGGTAACGCCCGAATTTTCCTCCGGCATCGCGCAGACGCTGGAGAACCTGGCAGACAAACAGAACGTCGTCGTTAAGTTCATCGGCTATACGGATGATGTTTCGCTCGCGGAGCGCGAGGCGCGCATTTATGGCAGCCACGAGAACCTGTCCAAGGCTCGCGCGCGACGGGTCGCCCTGGCGATCCAGGACCAGCTTGACCTCGCGACGGAAGCGGTCGACAGCGATGGGCGCGGTACGACTCGGGCGTTGGCCAGCAACAAAACGGCTCACGGCCGGGCGCTGAATCGTCGCATCGAGGTTGAATTCTGGTACGACGATGCGCTCCAGGAACTGCCCGGAGAACCGCAGCTGTGTCCGGCCGATGCGGCGGCCGAGACGGTGACGCGCGTCTACGACCCGCCCTGGGGTGAGTTGCCGGCGCTGGCGTTGCAGAATGGCCAGCCCGAGCTGAGCGCGGGCTATCTCAATGCGCTGCGGCGCGCCCTGGCGGATGTGTCAGACGAGACCAAGGTACGACTGCGCTTCGTCGGCTATACCAGTAACGAACGGCTCGATCGTCGCACCGCCATGATTTATGGCGACGACATCGGCTTGTCGACGGCACGGGCCCGCCGCACCATGGAAGCCGTGGCGGAGCGGCTCGAACTCGGCGTCGAGCAGGTCGAGCACGAGGGCCGCGGCTATCTGCATTCGAACGATGTAATCAATGCGGGATTCATCCAGGGGGATACCTCCCATGTTGCGGTCGAGGTCGTTTACGACGAACTCGCCGTGCTGGATGACTACGAAGGTGTCGACGTCACTCCGATCAACCGGGAGCTGACTCCCGAGAACCCCTTCGCACTGAACATGATGCGCATCACGGTCGACGGCGAGCCGATCGACGATCCGGGTCGCAGCTCCGCCGACGTTCAGCGTTGTACCGACGTCGCCATGCAGCAGGCCGACATCCACTTCGGGTTCGACAACCTGAGGTCGGATCCGCGCTTGAGCGTTGCTGCGAGCACCGAGACGGTACTGCTGTATACGATCAGCCCGGCGGTCGCGTTCACAGCTCCGCTGCGCTTCCGGATGTACACCAACTACGGACACTTCATCGATCGAGCGGAGATTCGGGTATTCGAAGCCACCGAATCCACCGAAACGATTCCGTTGGCGGTGCTCCCAGTGGGTTCAGACAGCTACGCTCAGTGGCGACCCGATCCGCAGGCGTTTGCAGGCCCGGTACAGGAACTGAAGTACGTGCTGCGGGCCTACGGCGGCGACGGCAACTTCGATGAAACGACCTCTCGGCCACTGTGGGTGGCACGTTCCGACCAGAACATGGCGGAACTCTCTGCTCTGGCCAATGCGCCCGAGCGCGAAACCGAAGCCGCAGATTCAATGAGCGCATCGATGCTCTCGAGCTATGGGGACAATGCCCTGGCGCTGCAGAACATTCCCTTGAGCAGCGGTACGGTACGCGTGCGCGGCAGCGGCTTGCCGCCCGAACAACAGGTCTGGGTGGCGGGAACGTCAGTGCCCATCGATGCCCAGGGTAATTTCGTGTCAGAGGCGATCCTGCCGGAAGGCACCCATACGGTCGAAGTGGCAGTCCTCGATCCGGAAGGCAGCGGCGAGCTGTTCCTGCGCGACCTCAAATTCGAGCAGAACGACTGGTTCTACGTCGGCATGGCGGATCTCACCTGGTCCGAGAACAACAGCAGCGGCGATGCGGATCTATTCGTTGGTGACGACCCGCTCTACGACTACGACTCATCACTGGATGGCCGGCTCGCGTTCTACGCGACAGGCAAGTTCGGCAACGGCTGGGGACTCACCACCAGCGTCGACACGCGTGAAGATGAACTGAGCAACCTGTTCAGCAACTTCCTGAGCAAGTCGCCTGATGCGTTGTTCAGACGCATTGATCCCGACTACCACTATCCAACCTTTGGTGACGATGGCACGGTCGAAGAGTTGGCGCCGACGCGCGGCAAGCTTTACCTCAAGGTGAATCGGGACGACAACTATGGCCAGTGGGGCAGCTTCGATGTTGGCTACATGAATAACGAGCTGGCCCAGGTCGACCGCAGTCTCTACGGCGGCCAGGCCCACTACCAATCCGAGGCCACAACCAGCTTCGGCGACCAGAAGCTTGCATTCGACCTGTTCGGCGCCGAGCCGGGTACTGTTCCGAGCCGCCAGGAATTTCGTGGCACCGGCGGGTCCTTTTACTACCTGCGGCACCAGGACATTCTGATCGGCTCGGAGCGGGTTCGGATCGAAGTTCGCGACAAGACTACGGGCATCGTCACCGGCATGGTGAATCTGAGCGCCTCAGTGGACTACGACGTCGACTATCTCCAGGGCATGGTGTTGCTGTCCGAACCCCTGGCCTCCACTGTCGACGACCAACTGCTTGTGCGTAGCGGTGCCGTGAGCGGCGACGAAGCCTACCTGGTGGTTCGCTACGAATATACGCCAGGGTTCGACGAGGTCGATGCGCTTGCCGTCGGTGGCCAGGTCCATTACTGGATCTACGACCACATCAAGGTCGGCATGATGGCGAACGACAATGAAGACAACGACTACGAAAGCAGTTTACAGGCCGCGGATGTAACTTTCAGATACAGCGCCGCGTCCTGGTTCAAGTTTCAGGGCGGCAGGAGCGAAGGGCTGCTGTCCCAGTCACTCGTGTCCGACGATGGCGGGTTCGAGTTTCGTGGTGTCGGAGATGCGGCGCTTATCGACGGCGATGCGGGAGCGTATCGCGGTGACTTGAGAATTGGCTTGCGGGACGTGTTTCCGGGTCTGGAGGGGCATCTGAGCCTTTACGGACAGACCCTGGAGGCGGGCTATGCGGCCCCGGGCTTGGAGACACTCACCGACACGGAGGCTTTCGGAGGCTCGCTGGACATGGCATTGACCGACTGGATGTCGGTGCGGGCCAAGTCCGATAGCCTCATGCAGGATGACGGCATCGAGACCGACGCCCACGAACTCAACCTCGGCTTCAACCTCGGCGAGCGCTGGGATTTGAGTGCGGGGTTCAGATACGACAATCGCGAGGACAACCTGCCTGTTGTGCTACCGACGCAAGAAGTGGGCGACCGTACGGACGCTGTGCTGCAACTCGGCTTTGATGCCATGGCACGATGGCGTGCCTACGGCTTCGTCCAGGACACCGTGTCGAAGAGCGACACGCGGCAAGACAACGGTCGTTACGGCGTGGGTGGATCGTATCTGGTATCCGACCGCCTGCGCGTAGATGCGGAGGTGTCGACCGGTGATCTCGGCGAAGGCGGCAAGCTGGGTACCAGCTACCTCCATTCAGACCGAACCAGCTTCTACCTGAACTATGCCCTGGAGAACGAGCGCACCGACAACGGATTGCGATCGGCCCGCGGCCGCGACGGCAGTCTGGTCTCGGGCATGAAGACCCGCTTCTCCGACAGCACCAGCATCTACCTCGAGGAACGCTACCGGCACGGTGATTCGATGACCGGCCTGACCCATGCAACGGGCGTCAGTTTGACTCCGACCGAACGGCTGAACCTGTCGGCCAACACTGACATCGGCACGTTGAAGGATCTACTGACGGGCGCCGAGACGGACCGGACCGCGGGCGCCTTCCGCGTGGGCTACGGCTTCGAAATGGTGCAGCTGTCCAGTGGCATCGAGTACCGCAAAGACAAGTCGGAACAGGTGGACGCCTCCACTTCCGAGCGTGAAACCTGGCTGTACCGCAACAGTTTCCGCTGGCAGCTCAACCCGGCCTCGCGGCTGCTCGGCAAGTTCAACTATTCACAAAGCGACAGCTCGCTTGGCCAGTTCTATGACGGTGAGTACACGGAAGCCGTGCTGGGCTATGCGTTCCGCCCGGTCAGCAACGACCGGCTCAACGCGATGCTGAAGTACACCTACTTCTACAACGTCCCGACTACCGATCAGGTCACCCAGTCGAACATAGCCGCTGAGTACATCCAGAAGAGCCATGTCGGAGCGCTCGACCTGACCTACGACCTGACGGGCGACTGGAGCATCGGTGGCAAGTATGCGTATCGGTTGGGCCAGATCAGCCTCGATCGGGATGATCGGCAGTTCTTCGACAATGCAGCGATGCTGTACGTGCTGCGTACTGATTGGCGATTCCGGGACAACTGGGAACTGCTGCTCGAAGGACGCTTGCTCGATATGTCGGACCTCGAAGAACAGCGCAGCGGTGCCCTGTTCACGCTATCCCGTTACGTCGGCGAGCACTTCAAGGTGGGTGTGGGCTACAACTTTACGGATTTCTCAGACGACCTCACCGATCTGAGTTACGACCATCAGGGCCTGTTCCTCAACCTGACCGGTGCGCTTTAGGCCATCATAGGCGCGGATCTTTCAACGCAGGATCGTCCAGCTCGGCTCGTCGCCGATCAGCGAGCATGCGGGCGATGGCTTCCTCGCCAAGCGGTTCGTCCCCTTTGACCCTCAGGCTGTCGTGCCACTCTCGCGCGAAGTCCCGTTGCAGGGCGCCGTTGACGGCGGCGGTAATCAGCATCGCCGTAAGAGCGCCCAGACTGGCCAGGCCCATGTCTCGATGGCCATCCCACTCGTCACCCTGGGTCCCCAGGTAGTGGATTCCTAGCTCACCGCCGAACTGAAGTGCTGCCGCCCACTCGATCAACTCATACAGGAGCGATAGCGACATGACGAAGATCAGCGGCAGGAAGTAACCCCAGAATCCCCGGGCGTTGGCCAGGCGCACGAACAGTTCCCGGGTCGGGTAGGCGATCAGCAGCCCGAAGCCGAAGTGCACGAACCGGTCGAAATGGTTGCGGCTCCATCCGGCCCAGGCATTCAGCGAGCCGCCGAACGTATCCTGCAACCAGGCGTCATACGGCACGTTGGAATAGGTGAAGTGCGACCCGACGGCGTGCAGGCAAAAAAACAGAAACAGCATGACGTAGGAGATCAGGGAGAACGGCATGCGGCGGTAGCCCCAGGCGAGCAGGGGCACGAATACAAGCACCAGCATGTTTTCCAGTATCCAGACCTGACGGTCGGCAGGTTCGATCGCAAGCACTACCCACAGCAGCGCATAAATGCATGCGAGCAGGCGGACGGCGCCCCGGTGATGCATGACTTGCATGCGGCTGTTCAACGATTCCTTCATCAGACGGGCGAATCATATCGCGACCGGCTGGCGCAGCGCACATCCCGGGCGATGCGTACTCATAGGCCTGTATAATGCGCCGCCGTTAGGTCTGGAACACGCCGATGACCGTCCGCACCCGGATTGCGCCGTCGCCAACCGGAGATCCCCACGTTGGGACCGCGTATGTCGCGCTGTTCAACGAGGTGTTTGCGCGCAGCCAGGGCGGCCAGTTCATCCTGCGTATCGAAGATACCGATCGTCAGCGCAGCACGCTGGACAGCGAGGCGATGATTCTGGATGCGCTGACCTGGCTCGGCATCGAGTGGGCGGAAGGTCCGGACTGTGGCGGGCCCCATGGCGCGTATCGACAGAGCGAACGGCGCGAAATCTATGCGGCGCATGCCCAACAGCTGCTCGATGCCGGACATGCGTTCTATTGCTTCTGCACTCCCGGGCGCTTGGATGAGCTGCGCACGGCGCAGCAGAAGGCGGGCGAGACCACGCGCTATGACGGGTTGTGCCTGGACCTGGATGACGCCGAGGCCGAAGCACGCATCGCGGCCGGCGAAGCCCATGTGGTCAGGATGAAGGTCCCCGATCAGGGGAGCTGCACCTTTACGGATCGGTTCCGGGGTGAAATCGACATTCCCTGGGCCCAGATCGACATGCAGGTGTTGATGAAGGCGGACGGCTACCCGACCTATCACCTGGCGGTGGTGGTGGATGATCACCTCATGGAAATCAGCCACGTGCTGCGTGGCGAGGAATGGATCCCCTCGACCCCGAAACACGTGTTGCTTTACCAGTACTTTGGTTGGCAGCCCCCGGAGTTCGGCCATCTGCCGCTACTGCGCAACCCGGACAAGAGCAAGCTTTCCAAGCGCAAGAATCCGACCTCGGTGAACTACTACCGGGCCTCGGGTTACTTGCCCGAAGCGTTGCTGAATTATCTGGGCCGCATGGGCTGGTCGATGCCGGATGAGCGCGAGATTTTTTCTCACCAAGAGCTGATCGATGCCTTCGATCTCGATCGGATTTCCCTCGGCGCACCGGTGTTCGACATCGAAAAATTGAACTGGCTGAACGGTCAGTACCTGCGTGCGCTGGATCCGGATGAATTCATGGATCGGATCGCCGAATGGGCGATCAATCGGGACCACTTGAAGCAGTTCGTGCCGTTGATTCAGGAACGCACCGAACGCTTCATCGACCTGGTGCCCCAGTTGGACTACCTCCTGGGTGATCGCCGCGAGTTGTCGGCGCAGGATTTCGAGTTGAAAGGACTCGACGAAGAGGGCGTGAAACGAGTTCTCCAGTTCACGCTCTGGTCGATGGACGAACTGGCCGTGTGGGAGCGTGACCGGCTGTACGAGATCTGCAAGGCACTGGCGGATGCGCTTGGCCTGAAGATCCGGGAATTCCTCAGTCCGCTGTTCGTCGCGATCTCCGGTCGGCAGGTCGCGTTACCCCTGTTCGACTCGATGGCTCTGCTCGGCGCGGACCTGACGCGGATGCGGATTCGCAGCGCTCTCGACGCACTCGGCGGCGTGTCCAAGAAGAAAGGAAAGGTGCTGGCGAGGGAGTACCGGGGCCTGGTTGACAGTGCCGGGGGCGATGCCTAACATCGCCGGCCGTGCGTTGGGGCCATAGCTCAGCTGGGAGAGCGCCTGCATGGCATGCAGGAGGTCGGCGGTTCGATCCCGCCTGGCTCCACCACTTCTCGCCTAATCACCCCTCCCGTGGTACGCCTGTGGTACTTCTGCGACGAGCGGTAATTCCGGAATAACTACGAGTCCCACCTCGCATACGAAACACCACATAGGAGGCGTCGTGTTGTGCGCCGCACGAGGCAGTTTTCGACG
>PVMS01117069.1_pt1 | contig 15914 bp, 15 predicted proteins | sample 1853461 | NCBI WGS metagenome assembly PVMS01 (sample SAMN08582032, study PRJNA380276) | Marine sediment metagenome, whole genome shotgun sequencing project. | isolation source: ocean sediment barecode stripped | collected 2017 | reverse complement strand
CCTTGCAGTCGGGCCGGCCGGTGTACGCCTACGTTCCGGTGGCGCAGTTGGCCCGCGGCTTCGAGCTCGCCCCACACGGCCCGCTCTTCCGAGTGCTCGGTCCTCGCGAATAGGAGTGCGCCTTGCGTCCCCTGGGGGTTGTCGGATAGGGCTAGCCCCATGAGTCCCACGCCATCCAACGACCTCGAAGCTCGCATCGCTCGCCTCGAGGCAATCGAAGCAATCAAGAACCTCAAAGCCCGCTACTGGTACTGCTGCGACCAAAAAGACGTCGAGGGCGTTCGAGACTGCTTCGCGGAGGGTCCCGTCGAGATCCACTACGATGGTCCGGTCGGCTTGGTGCGCCACCGGGACGGGCTGTACGAAGTCTTCAAGGACCTCGCGTGTCAGTCGCACATCGTCGAAATGCATCACGGCGGCCCGCCGCGCATCGAAGTACACTCATCCGACGAGGCCAGCGCGCGGTGGGGCCTAGTGTATCACCTCCTGAACACCGAGGCGCGTACCATCAGCGTGGTCGGCGGCTACTACGACGACGAGTACATGCGCGTGGCGGGTGAATGGCTGATCAGCAAGGCGCGCTTCGAGGTCTGCTCCGCCGTGACGTACGGTTGGAAGGACGCCGCTCTTCGGCTCCTGTACTCAGGGGCCACGCTGCCCGCATGAGCTCGCCTGTTTGCTGACCTGAGCCTGGTTTGCCAAGGTGCTGGCTTTCGCGAGTGACCCACTAGTGAGGGTGTGATGGCTACGATGAGATCGCTGGATGGCTTGTGCTTCTTGGTAACCGGAAGCGCGGGCTTTGTTGGAAGCAATCTGGTTCGCGCCCTGCTAGCGCGCGGCTGCGAGGTGCATGGATTCGACAAGGCGCCAGCGCCGTTCGAGGACCCGAACCTGCGCTGGTTTCGCGGCGACGTTCGCTCCGCGGAGGCGGTTCGCGAGGCGTGTGAAGGGGTCGACACCGTGTTTCACACGGCGGCGATGATTGAAACGTTCACCTATGCGCCCAAAGCCTTGGGGGACCTCGTTCGAAGCGTCAACATCGAGGGAACGCGTACCGTGCTGCGCATCGCCAAGGAATTGGGGGTCCGTCGTCTCGTTCACACGAGCTCGATGATCACCGCGTCCGGTGACGACAATCGCGGTGTCAGCGAAGTCAGGCCGTACAGCACAGCGTCCGACCTCTACTCCACGACGAAGGTCGCTTCGGAACAGCTCGTCCTGGCCGCGAACGGCGACTCTGGGTTGCTCACCAGCGCCATTCGACCTGGCGGCATCTACGGGCCCGGTGAACGCAACACCGTGGTTGGACCCCTGATCGAGTCGCTCAAGGAAGGCGGCCCCCTCATCCTCTTCGGCGACGCCTCCTCGCGCCTGGACTACACCTACATCGACAACCTGGTCGACGGGCAGATCCGTGCTGCGGAACGACTCGTCGAAGGGTCTCCCGTTTGCGGCCAGGCGTACTTCCTCACGGATGGCGATCCGATCAACCCCGGCGCGTTCAGCCGGACACTCCTAGACGACATGGCGCTCGACCCCCGACAGATTCGGATACCGGCCGCCGTGGCGCGCGCGCTGGCAACCGTCGGCGAACGCGTGTTTCAGGTCTTCGGGAAGCCCAAGCCGCCGGTGAGCCTCGTCGACGTCCGACTGTGCGTAAAGAACAGCTACTTCTCCATCGACAAGGCTAGGCGGGACCTCGACTATGAGCCCCTCGTCGACACGCGTGAAGGGCTCAGGCGGACCGCCCTAGAGGCTCGCGAGCACTACGACAGCCTCTGAGCGCTGTGGCATCCACAATCCCTGGGGGCCCTAGCATTGGTAGAGGCCCTGCCAAAAGCCCCTAGGAGCGGCGCCTGAAGGAGGCGCGAACGGCGCGACCAGGGAGCATGGCGCTCAACGTTTGCCGGATGTTGGACACCTAGACCGCCTGCGCGCTTTAATCTTCGACGTGAACGACGAAAATCCTCGTGTACTGGTCACCGGAGGCGCGGGCTACGTGGGGGCTGTCCTGGTCCCTCAGCTACTTTCCCGGGGATATCGAGTGCGGGTGCTGGATCTGTACCTGTACGGGCGGGATGTGTTTGCCGATCTGGAAGCGAATCCCAACCTCGAAGAACTCGTCGGGGACATTCGAGACCCAGAGACCGTGAGAACCGCGGTTGAGGGCTGTGATGTCGTGCTGCACCTCGCCTGTATTTCGAACGATCCAAGCTTCGAGCTCAACCCGGATCTCGGGAAGTCGATCAACTTCGACGCCTTCGCCCCCCTCGTGGAAGCAAGCAAGAGAGCCGGGGTCAGCCGCTTCATCTTTGCCTCGAGCTCGAGTGTGTACGGCGTTAGCGATGCTCCCGAAGTCACGGAGACGCATCCGCTCCGTCCGCTAACCGACTACAGCAAGTACAAGGCGATGTGCGAGCCGATCTTGTTGGAAGAGCAGTCGGCCGATTTTACGGCTCTCGTGATTCGTCCTGCAACCGTCTGCGGCTACTCCCCACGCCAGCGGCTCGATTTGACTGTGAACATTCTGACAACGCACGCTTACGAGCGAGGGAAGATCACGGTGTTCGGGGGGAGTCAACTGAGGCCGCACATCCATCTTCGTGATCTGTGCCAGTACTATTGCGAGCTGATCGAAATGGATGCTGAGAAAGTTGCAGGAAGGGTCTTCAACGCGGGATACCAAAACAATTCCGTGGCCGAGCTCGCAGACATCGTGGCTAGAGTGGTCGAGCAGAAGCTGAGAAAGCGAGTCGACATCGAAACGACCTCTACCAACGACCCGCGCTCGTATCACATTTCATCCTGCAAAATACAAGAGGAGCTAGGTCTACACCCCGAGCTGAAGATCGAAGACGCAGTGGCCGAGCTCATTGATGCGTTCGAGGCAGGCAAGATCCCGAACCCACTAGAAGACGACCACTATTACAACGTAAAGCTCATGAAGCGGGTTTCACTCTAGTGACATCTGAAGTCAGTCCCAAGATCGTCGACGAGGCGACGCTCGAGTCGGAAGTCCGAAAGCTTCAATCACAGGGGTACAAGGCCGTTCATTGTCATGGTGGTTTTCACATTCTGCATCCCGGACACATCCGGCATCTGAAGTGGGCCAAGTCTCAGGGGAAGGTTCTGACCGTCGGCGTCGTCACCGACCACGCCGGGCGGAGCATGGAACCGCATCAGATTCCGGCGGCAGTGCGGGCCGAGAACCTCGCTCATTTGGAGTTCGTGGACTACGTCCACATCTACGACGGGGAGGTTTCACAGCTTCTCTCGCGACTCAGGCCCGACATCTACGTCAAAGGCAGCGAGTTCCGAGACGCCAACGGTGCCTTTAGAGAGGAAAGGGCCGCTGTCGAAGCCTACGGCGGGGAGATTCGTTTCAGCTCCGGGGACGTCGTTTACGAGCCCATTCAGTCACAGTCGCTCGACCGGATCGCCCCGTTAGACTCTTCAGCTCGCGCGTTTTGTGCCAGGCACGGGATCGATACGCGCCGCATGCGCAGCGTCATTCAGGGCATCGAGGGCCAGCAGGTTCTCGTCGTCGGAGAAACGATCATCGACGAATATGTCCACTGCGATCCGCTCGGCATGAGCTCCGACTCACCCACGGTTGTCGTTCGACCGACGGAGTCGGAGTTATTCTTGGGAGGGGCGGGCATCGTTGCGCAGCACGTCGCCGCCATGGGCGCAAAGCCCGTTTTCTTTTCCGTGGTTGGACAGGATGTCCAGGCGGATTTCGCGCGCGCCGAGTTGGAACGTCGGGATATCGATTACCGACTCGTCGTGGACTCCTCTCGCCCCACCATTCACAAGAAGCGCTTCCTGTCGAGCGGGAAGAAGCTGCTCAACGTCAATTCGTTTCGCGACCAAGATATCGACGCCAAGACGGCCGGACGCCTGTGCGACGCCATCACGTCGCGAAAAGCTGGCATATCCGCTGTCATCATTTCCGATTTCAGCTATGGCGTGCTGTCACCACCGGTGCTCGAGACGGTGCTCGAAGTCGCACGAGCGGAGGACATTCCAGTCGTGGGCGATGTTCAATGCAGCTCTCAAATAGGGCAGGTGACGCGACTCAAGGGATTGACTGCCGCAACACCCTCAGAACGCGAAGCGCGCTTGGCGCTATGGGATCGAGAAAGCGGGCTGGCTGATCTGGGTGTCAAGCTCCTCGATGAGACGCGACACCGCGCATTGGTGCTCACGCTCGGAGCGCGCGGCTTGATGATTCTCGATACGGAGGGACATGACTGGGAGGACATTGCAGTTTCTCCGCAGATGCACGCCATCAAGAAGAAACTGCTGATCGAATACTTGCCCGCGTTCGGAGGAAACGTGATCGACGCCATGGGGGCGGGCGACGCCATGCTGTCCGCGTTCACCGCCGCGCTTTCCGCAGGAGCGTCCATCATGGAGGCCGCCTACTTGGGCAACTGCGCGTCCGCGATCGAGATAGGCCACATGGGAAACATTCCCGTGGCCGCTCGAGATCTCCTCGAGGCGGTTCAGTTTCAGCTCGGGTCCTGAGCGTTCGACGGCGGCAGGTGTACCTTGCCGTCTTTCACGTCTTGAATTGCTTGGAGGTACCGTTCCTGGGAATCGATGGCGATGCGGTAGCCCTCGATCGGGGCGCCGAATAGCCGAAGCGTGCCCGCCATGGGCGCATAGATATCCCGAGGCAGGTCGAGCGGCCTGTGAGATGGAAAAACGTCGATCACCTCGCGCCGCAAGATCTGGCATCCGGAGTTGACCCAAACCGGTCCAGTCACCGACCAGTCCGTGGGACGCTCCCGAAACCGGAGAATTCGTCCAGATTCATCCATATCGATGATGCTGTTCGACGGAGTGGTGCGGCGGTGAACGAGGAGGGTCACGTCCGCGCGGAGCGACCGATGTCGTTCATAGAGAGTCGACAGATCCTCATCGAAGAGGAGGTCGCCATACACTACGAGGACGTCGGAAGCGTCTCTGAAGTACGTCGCAAGGTTTGCGACTGCTCCCGCCGTTCCCAACAGCTCGTCTTCTAGCTCGTAGTGAATACGGACACCGTACCGGCTTCCGTCGCCGAGCTCGTTCCGAACCTTCTCGGCCAGGTAGTGAAGGTTGATCGCGACGTCGACGACCCCGTACCGCGCTAAGTGTCGAAGCGTGTATTCGATGAGCGGCGTGCCATGAATCGGAAGTAGTGGCTTGGGACAGTCTCGCGTGAGGTCTTTCAACCGTGAGCCATGACCAGCGCAAAGCACGAGTGCTTTTAGAGTCATCTGCCGTGTACCAAAAGGGTCTGGGTGGCCGCGAGCAAGTCCGGGAAGCGATAGTCCGGGGCGGGTGGATTGGGAGGCATTCCGACAATCAGCGGGGCTTCATGGGCGCCTGACTCGATGAGCGCCGTGGTGCAGCCTGCCTCTCTCCCAGCAGCAACGTCTGAAGGGCGATCACCAACCATGAAGCTCGCAGAAAGGTCGATGCCTAGCTTGTCGGCGGCGCGATGTAGCAAGCCTGGCTTGGGCTTTCTGCATTCGCACTCTCGTCGGTATTTGGCGACATCTGCGTCTGGGTGATGGGGACACACGTAGAAGCCGCTGATCCGCGGGGCTCCTGCCTCTACTAGCCGCTCGAGCAAAGCATGGTGAATGCCTTCGAGTTGGTCCTCGTCGATGAGACCCCGTGAGATAACCGTTTGGTTCGTGACGACGACGCTCAGATAACCATGTCCCTCGATCGCCTGCAAGGCCTCGACCACGCCAGGAACGAGCCTGATTTGGCTCGGATCTGTTAGCAAATCGACGTCCTCGATGAGGACGCCATCACGATCGAGGAAGAACGCGCGCGTCCTGCCTACAGGTTGTTCCGAGTGAGTCACTTGCGAAAGTATGCTGTGATCAGGTGGTCGAAGATCATGTGGGCGTCCTCAATGGGACCGTAATCGTCGGAGGGTACGATGACCGCACGGTCGCATATCTTGGCCAGCTTGCCCCCACCCATGCCGAGGAAGCCAAAGACCTGCATATCCCGTTGCCGCGCAAACTCGGCGGCCCGTATGGCGTTGTCCGAGTTACCGCTGCCGCTAATCAAGATGATGAGGTCGCCATCATTTGCGAGCGTACGCAGTTGTGCGACAAAGATGTCCGCATAGCCTTCGTCGTTTCCGGCTGCCGTGATCGACGCCACGTTATCCGTGAGGGCGATGACGCGAAACCCTTTTGCGCCTGTCTTGGGTATGGTCAGCATCAGGTCGCATGCCATGTGGCTGGCCGTGGCCGCGCTTCCACCGTTGCCCGCAATGAACACCTGCCGATCTTCGGCGCGCGCGACTTCGAGCGCCTCGATGATGGAGCTCAGATCACCCCAGGGCACCTGATCGAGGACCCCTTTTAGCTTGTCGATGTAGCTTCTGGCGAAATCCGTTCTCGTGTCCACCTTGTCCCCCACCCTGGTCATCCCAGGTTCTTGAACCAGGCCTGTGTGGCTGTCTCGATCGTGCGCGGCGTCCATACCGGCGCTTCTCTCCAGTAGTCGATGTTGCTCAGCATGATGCCCACGCCCTCTTCGAACGGCACCTTAGCCTTCCATCCTAGCAGTCTCCCGATCTTGCGCGTGTCGGCCTGTGTGCAGTCGGGCTCACCCGGTCGCCTAGGGATATAGACCACCTCGCCACCCAAGAGCTCGACCAGCCGATTGACACTTTGGGGATTGCCGCTTCCAACGTTCATCGCCTCTTCGCTGACGTCTGATGCGGCAGCGCGAACGCACGCTTCCGCCACGTCGGTGACGAACGTGAAGTCACGCGTTTGGGTGCCATCTCCCACGACGGTGAATGGCTCGCGGGCAAGCTTCTGCGCCAGAAAGACTCCGAAAACGGCTCCGTAAGTGCCCGACGTCCGAGATCGCGGTCCATAGACGTTGAAGAACCGAAGTGAAACCGCAGGCAGCCCGTAGAGCTGCGCCCAATGCGCCACATACTGCTCGCCAACCCACTTGGTGAGCGCATAGGGATACTGTGGGCTCGGCGGGCTAGTTTCAGGCGTGGGGTATTGGTCCGGAATGCCGTAGCACGACGAAGATGCGGCGTAGACGAATCTGCGAGTGCCAGCATGGCGCGCAGCTTCGAGCACGCGGAATGTGCCTACCACATTGGCATCGTGGTAGGCCTCCGGGTTTTCGACGGAAGGGACGATGTCCGCGAGCGCAGCAAGATGAAAAACCCAAGTCGCGTCGCGGAACGCAGACGATAGTGGAGCACTCGCGATGTCCGCTTCGAGCAGATCGAGGTTGGGGTTGCCATCGTGGTGCTCGAGGTTTCCCGGATGCCCTGAGCTGAAGTTGTCGATCACCAAGACGCGGTGGCCATCCGAAAGGAGACGATCGACGAGATGGCTTCCAATGAACCCCGCTCCCCCCGTTACGACACAGCGCTGGGCCAAACCGCTCATGCCCCAATCGTAGCATTCGATTCGGTGTGGGCGAAAAAGTCGAACCTTCCAAAGGTGTTGCTGCCGCGACGATCGTCAGTTTCGATCGGCCCATGCGTTGACAACCTCGACAAGCCGGTCACGGTCGGAGGGGTCCAGCTCCGGAGAAACCGGCAGGCTCACGACCTGCTTCACAATCTCTTCGGTAACCGGTAGCGATACGGGGCCTGAGCCTGCGAGAGCCGGTTGCCGGTGGACCGGGACCGGATAGTGGATCTTGAGGTCGAAGCCGGATTCACGCGCATGCTGGATGAGAGCATCTCGCTTAGGATGTCGGACTGCATAGACGGTGTGCACAGGGTCCGCGCCATCGGGACGGCCAGGGCGGACAAGAGCGGGATGAAGAGACCTCTCATACGCTTGGGCGTGGTCCTTGCGCCGCGAAATGTAGTTGTCGAATTGCCGAAGCTTAACGAGCAAGAGAGCCGCTTGAATCGTGTCAAGGCGCGAGTGACCGCTGACCTCATCGCAGTGATCTCGATCTCGTAGACCTAGGTTTCGCATTTTGGCCAACGCGTGCACCTGCTCGGCCTCGAACACGGAAAGGAAGCCGGCGTCACCGCACGCGGACAAGGTCTTCAGAGGGTGCAAGGAGAACGCTCCGGTCCCGAACGAACCGACCGAAGCGCCGCGATACGTGGAGCCAAGCGCCTGCGCCGAATCTTCAATCAGGTTGACGCCTCGATCCTCACAAAGAAGTCGAAGCTCGTCCATCGGACAGGGCATGCCGCCCAAGTGGACCACGATCACGGCTCTCGTCTTAGGCGAAAGCTTGGCTTCCACGGTGCAAGCGCTCACCAACATGGTGTCGCGCTCGATGTCAGCGAACACCGGCGTCGCCCCAACGAGTCGCACGGCGGACGCGGTGGCGACGAAAGTATGGGACGGTACGACGACCTCGTCTCCCTCGCCGATGCCATGCAGTCGCAGGGCGAGGGTGAGCGCATCGGTGCCGGATGCGACTGCCACGACGTGTCCGAGCCCCAAGCGTGCCGCGATCGCGCTCTCGAACTCAGCTACTTCCGGACCCAAGATGAAAGACCCGTGCCGCAGCACGACACGTACCGCCTCCAGGAGCTCTTCTTCCAAGGCCGTGTTCTGCGCGGCTAGGTCGACGTAGGGCACTCGTCTCATCCGAGGGCAGAGGATAGCAACGGCGCGTACCGAGGAGCCAGAAACGGTGACGCATGGTCGGCACGCTTTTGGTCCCTTTTACCCCTCTCCGATTCTTTTACAGCGTCGAAAGCCTCTTGCTAGAGTTCGACGATGGGAACTGAGCGCACGTCGAACGCGTCCGCGCTCCTGTTGATCTTGGTTGGCCTTGCTTTTTGGGCTGCATTCCAATCGATGGGCAGCGCCTTCAACGACTATGCGCTGGGCCTCGGCAGTACTCGTTTTCCGTCTCCGCTGCTGATGCGTTTCGCTCTCCAGTATGGGTTGCTCGGTAGCGCAGGTGCCATCTGCATTGCGGTTGGAATCACTCGATGGCTTCAGACTCCTTTGGGTGAGCCAAAGGCGTTACCGTGGTTCGTTGCCGTCACCACAGCCATTGGTGTGATCCTCCCAGCGGCCCTTCGTTATTGGGTGCTCGAGGGCGCACCGGTCACCGACGACGAGGCCGTATACCGTTTCTCTGCCAGGCTTCTCGCGTCTGGCCAACTCACGGGAACCTCCCACCCCATGAAGCTGTTCTTCGATCATGCGTTCATGGTCAACGACGGCAATACGTACTCGCAGTACTTCCTAGGCTGGCCCGCCATCATGGCGCTGGGCGTCCCGTTCAAGGCAACGGGATACCTCAACGCCATCCTGTCTGGGGCGACGATTCCCGCCCTGTACCGACTATTGAAGTCGTTCTCTGACGTTCGGTGGGCACGCCTAGGGGTCTTGATCTTCCTGACCTCACCGATGCTGCAGATCGCCGCGGCGACGGAGATGTCGCATACGTCTGCGCTCTTCGCCTTGACCTACGCGGTCATGTTTGCGGATCTAGCGCTGAGACGCTCGGGTCCTCATGCGAGCGCCGGGTTTGGCTTCTTTCTCGCACTGGCGTTCTTCATTCGGCCGTTGTCAGCAGTCGGTGTAGGTCTGCCATGGGGGGTGATGTGGCTCCGACGCCAGCTTGGTTCGAACGAACGGGCCGGCGCCAACATCGCTGCCTTCTGTATTCCGGCATTCACCTTGGCTGCCCTGTTTCTGATCACCAACGCGAAGCAAACCGGGTCACCGTTGGTGGTCGCGTACCAAGGTGCCTTCGAGTACGGGATTGAGAATGGGTTTCGCTTCACACATGTCGTCCCAGAGCGAATGGGTCATACGCCAAATTTCGCCGGATGGAATCTCCCCGAAATGCTCGGCACCACAACCACCGCACTCATCCGATTGAACATCTCGCTCTTTGGCTGGCCCTTGTCCTTCGCGTTCTTGCCAGCTGCGCTCGGCCTGCGGCGCGCGTCGCTATGGTGGGCGAGCCTGGGAACCTATGCCCTCGTTCACTTGAACCTAGTGAACCCCGGGGTGGACACTTTCGGTCCCGTCCACTTCTTTGAGATGTCTTTGGCGGTGCTCGCCTTGACGGTGCTCGGGGGTCAACGAGTCACAGGATGGGCGGCACAGCTCTCTCCCTCATACTCCCGACTTCCAGCCGCTCTCGCCGTCGCCTTCGTCTTGGGCTCGGTGTTCCTGTTTTCGCCGTACAGATTGCGCGCGATTGGGGAGATCGCGACGATGACGCGGGAGCCTGTGGAGGTGGTGAAGCGCGCGAACATTCACAATGCAGTGATCTTCGCGAACTCCCCCTGGGCCATGAATTGCCACCCCGCGATTTCCCATCCGCCGCGGCATTTCGTTTTCTGGTGGCCGGTGAACAGCCCAGATTTCGATGACGACGTAATCTGGGCGAATCATTTGTCGACGAGACAGGATCAGAAGCTGATGACTGCCTTCCCCGATCGCCGCGGCTACGTTGCCGTGTGGCGAATGCCATGGTGTAAGATGGAGCTGATTCCAGTTGAGGAAGCCGAGGGGATGGAACTTCCAAACGGATTGATGGACATTTACGGTGGAAGTCGGCGGCGCTACAGCGACGAGCACCTCGTGACCGGTGAGCTTCCCGAGGAGAGCAGGTAATGGAAACCCTGACAGTGATAGTCCCATGCCTAAACGAGGGACGCAGCGTTGTCCGGACGGTTGAAGGCGTGATCGCTTTCGCTCCGGAGCTTGCAGTCGCAGTTGAAGTCCTGATGATTGATGATGGCAGCACGGACGACACGGCTGAAGTGATGGAACGGTTGTGCGAGCAGCACAGCTGTTGCCGCATGCGACGTAATCCTCGCAACACGGGTCTCGGTCGCTCGGTCATGTCGGCCTACGACGAACTTTCCGAAGGATCCTGGGTGACCGTCATCCCAGGCGACAACGAGATCGATTTCGCGTCGATCAAGAACTTCGTGGACGTACGGGACCACTACGACCTGATCCTCGGCTACCTGCAAAATCCGGTGATCCGTCCAATGCGGCGGCGCTTTGCATCCGCCGCATTTGGGCATGTCGTTCGCTCGCTTTACGGGCTCGACTACCGGTACCTCAACGGACTGAAGATGTATCGAATCGAAGCGTTTCGAGGAATCGACGTCAAAGCGTCAGGCTACGCGTATACCGCCGAGCTAGTTGCCAAAGCAATCCTCCGAAATTCTTCACTCCGGATCGGCGAAGCGCCTTTCGTCGAGAGAGGACGATCCCATAACACCTCGAACGCGTTTCGACCTACGGCCATCGCGAACGCCGCGTACGAAGTGGTTCGGGGGCAACGGTCCGTTGCGTCGTATCGTAACCAGGTGATTAGGGCTGTCGACGCGGATCTCGACTGATGCGGATTGCTGTCACTCAGCCGAGCTTCATGCCCTGGCTCGGTTACTTCGAGCTTCTGGACTACGTTGATATCTGGGTAAGCCTCGACAATGTCCAGCTCAGCCGACGATCATTTGTGCTGCGCAATCGTGTTCGGCGACCCGACGGTGCCGTGGAGTGGATCAGCGTGAGCATTCCGAGAAAATGCCCCTTGCAGACCTCGATCAAGGACGCACCGGTCTCGAGTAACGGTTGGCAAGAGCGCGTCATCCGAAGGATTGAAAATTACTACAGGCGTGCCCCGTTTTACGGGCGTTTCCGAACCCGAGTTGCCGAGCTGTTGACCTCCAACATGGACGTTGCGGGGGTTGCTGCTCTCAACGAAGCCATCATCCACGAGGTCTCGTCCTGGTTGGGCATCGAGTATGAGTTCCACAGAGCTTCAGATCTCGAAGCGGCTCTGGAAGGCAGCCCACAGGAAAGAGTCCTCTCGCTAGTCAGCCACTTTGACGCGGATACCTACTGCAACTTCGCGGGAGGTGTGGACGCTGGTCTATACGACTCCGCTGCCTTCGCGGAGCGGGGGATGACACTCGAGAAGCAAGCTTACACTCACCCGACCTACCCGCAGCACTCAGGCGAATTCGAGCCGTTTCTGAGTATCATAGATCTCCTGTTCGAAACCGGCGGAGGGGCTCTCGAGACCATTCGAAGCGGGCGGCGATGGGAAGATTTGGCGGCGCAACGCCTTGGGGCATGATGATGATGGAGATGCGGCGATTCTTTCGGTCGGTCTACGAAGACAACGCGGATCGCAAGCTCGGCGATCGCAGATCGATCGTCCAGGACGTCATTCGCTACTTCGCAAACAGGCTAGCCGAGCCGTTAGACCGGATGCTCGTGCGCAGATTCAGAAACCCCGGCGTGCCGATCGTGTTCATCGTCGGTGCACCCCGTTCCGGGACAACCTTGCTCTACCAACTGATGTGCACACATCTAGATGTTGGGTATGTCTCAAACGTCATCGCACCTTGGTGGATGGCACCCGTAGCGGCCGCCCGTTTTCGATTGCCGTCGCGCGATCAGTCTCCTGGTGGCGCTTTGGCGTCTGACCTCGGTCGCACCGGAGGGCCCAACGGGCCTCACGAGTTCGGCTGGTTCTGGCAGTTCCACCTGCACCATGAGGACACCGACGACCTCGACGCTGATGCGCTTGCCAACCTAGATTTTCAGAGCGCCCGAGCTGAACTCGAGGGCCTGGCCGGATACTTCAACCGTAGCTTGGTTCTCAAGGCGGTCGCACACGTGCCTTACAAGATTACCTGGCTCAAGGCGAATCTGTCACAGGCACGTTTCATCTGGATCCATCGCGACCCGGTCTTCGTCGGGCAATCGATTCTCAAATCACGAGAGGACCGCTTTGGCGACCCAAGTCGTTGGTTGTCGGTTCGCCCACGAGATGTAGCGCAGTGGAAGTCCCGCACGCCGTACGAACAAGTGGTGCACCAGGTGACCGACGTGACCGGGGCGATGGATAGAGCGTTTGCGTCTCTGGGTCCGAACGATGGCCTTCACGTCCAATACGACCAACTAGTACGGAAGCCCGACGCGGAACTCCGGAGGATTGCAGCGTTCTGCGGGGTCGATGTTAGGCCCAATACTGGACTAACGACTCTGCAGTTGGACACGCGGAATCAGATTCGCTTGTCGCCAGAGGCTCACCAGGCGCTCACTCAGGCACTTGCGAGCTACGAACCATTACCTGTCTCGTCTTGAGTTGCCCCTTCAGCAGCGGTACCACCAGAATTATCCCCGATACGATCGTCCAAGGGATGAAAGTCGCGGCGTGGACAAATATCGCCATGGCGACTGCGGTCTCACGAGGCACGCCCATCAGGCTCAGAGCTGCGGCGGCTGCGTAGTGATAGGTGCCTACGAACGCAGCGGTGGATGGAATCGCAGTACCGAGCGCGAGGAACACCAACACCACAAGAGGGGTGTGCCAGGGTAGGCTCAACCCGAACGCCAGCGGCCAAACTGCAATGGAGGCCACAGCAGCGGCCCAATAAAAGAGCGTTGCAAGAAGCACTGGCAGGAGTCGTGGGACCGTATCGAGTGAGGACAAGCCCCGAAGGAACTTCTCGATGCGAGGGGTGAGTAGCTGGTCCGCGCGCGCACCGAGGATGCTCCCGGTGAGCTCGACGATGCGGTCCGTGCGTCGAGCGATGAGCACCAGGAATAGGATCAGGAGCCCCGATCCCACCGACAACAGAATCACGCCGTCCGCGACGGGGCCGTCCAGCACGATGAAGAAGACCCAGAGACCCACGAACGAAAGCACGAGCAGGTCCAAGACCCGCTCAACGGCCACGAACGCAAGACAGGCTGTCAGGCTAGGTCGACCGACGCGGGAAAGGTATCCGACCTTCATTAGCTCGCCGATTCGGACTGGCAGAACGGCGTTCCCGAAGTATCCCGCAAAGACGGCATGCGTCGCTTCTGACCATCGGTATGTATGAAGCGGCTTGGCAATCGCGCGTGTTCGCCAGATGAGCGCTGAGAAACCTAGCGCTCGAAAGACATACACGAGCGCGAACACTCGTAGGTCGACTTTGCGCGCTTCGGCCAATACCTGCCTGGGGTCGACGTTGCGGAAAAGCAGGGCCAGAAGCCCGACGGACACGGCCAAAGCGAGCAGCAGTATAGTCCCTCTGCGCCGGTTTCCTTTGAGCAAAACGCGATACCCCCCTTGGGGAGTAAGGGTAGCCATAATCGAGGTCGCAGGCAGGTTTTCAGGCCCTCCCCCTTCTTTGTGCGCGTACTTTCGAGAAAGTTGCCAGCTCGATGGGGGCAAAATAGTGTCGTCTACCGTGCTGAACTCAACCAAGCGGTCGGAGGGTTATTCGTGCGTCGCCGATGCCGTCGTTCCACTGAAGCTGGTGCACTCGTTTGAACAGCGGGGGAATCCGAGTGCTCGCTACGATGTGTGGGAATGCGAGCGCACCGGCTTTCAGTTCGTGCACCCCATGCCCTCCCGCGAGCAGCTTGCGGCTCACTATCAGCAGAATCTGCAGAAGCAATATCAGAACTACGTCCGGGCGCGGGAACTCAAGAAGGAGTACTTCCGCCGCCACTTCGAGCGTGTGCTGTCGCACTGCGGGTCGCCAGGGCGCATGCTCGACGTTGGTTGTGCGGCAGGGTTCGCGCTCGAGGTGGCCGAGGAGCTCGGCTTTGAAGCGTTCGGGGTGGAGATCAATCCGGGATTCAACGAATATTCCGCGCCCCGCCTGCGCGACAGAATCACCTACGGAACCCTGGACGACTTATCCGACGCAGAGCCTTTCGACTTGATCACGATGTTCGATGTGCTCGAGCATTCACCGAACCCTCGAAAAGATATCGAGACCGTTCGTGACTTGCTCACAGACCACGGTCACGTTGCCATTCAAATCCCGTGCCTCGATTCGGCCGGTGCCCGCCTGATGGGACGCCGATGGTATCACTACGCGCCTCCCTCTCACCTTTCGTATTTCACGCTGGACACGTTCACGCAGTTGGCGCAGTCCGTGGGATTTCGCGTCGTGAGCCATCGGTGGACACGCAAGCTGATGACAATCGATTATCTGGCAGCACAGCTCTCGGACAAGTACCTGCCGGTTCGATTTCGAATCAAGAAGGTGCCCGGGATCGGTTCGTTCTATCTCGAGGTTCCCATGAGCGAACGTGCGATTTTGCTGGCACGAGAGTGAGCTTCGGACGTGCTGGTGCTCCCCAGCAACCTCGCCTCTCGAGAGAGAGTAGCGACTGATAGGAGCCCGGCGCAGGTTTTCGCACCTGATCCTAGGCCTCAACTCGTCTCCTGCGCGACGCGAAACCAGCACGTGGGCGACAATCGATCACTTTCTTGGTAACAACGGGGGCTCTTGACCCGTTCAAGGCGGTACTTATGAATGGCCAGATGTCGGGCGATGAGCTTGCGAGCGATTTCAAGAGAGTGCGCGCGCAGACCGAAGCGCTGGCTGCGCCGCTCTCCGCGGAAGATCAATGCGTTCAGAGCATGTCCGATGCGAGCCCAACCAAGTGGCATCGCGCGCACACGACATGGTTCTTCGAAACGTTTGTGCTCGGTCCGGCCGGTGTGGAAGGCCTTTCGCCCGAGCCGTACGCCGTGCTGTTCAACAGCTACTACAACGCGGTCGGTGAGCAGTACGACCGTCCGTCGCGCGGGCTTCTGACGAGGCCCAGTCACGACGAAGTCACTGGCTACCGCGAGCGCGTAGACGCCGCCGTCCTCGATCTGCTTCGCAACGGCCTCGGCAGCGAGCTGGCGGCGCGTCTCGAGGTCGGCCTTCATCACGAACAACAACACCAGGAATTGATCCTTACCGACGTCAAGCATCTCTTGTCGCGCAACCCGATCGACCCGGCGTACGCCGACGATCGACCACCACCCGAGGACGCCGTTTCGACTTCCGCGACGAAGTGGGCCAGCCACCCGGGTGGCATCGTCCGCATCGGCTGCGACCCGGGGCTGTTCCACTTCGACAACGAGGGTCCGGTTCACGATGTCCTCGTGCACCCTTTTCAGCT
>PVMS01117504.1_pt1 | contig 15916 bp, 18 predicted proteins | sample 1853461 | NCBI WGS metagenome assembly PVMS01 (sample SAMN08582032, study PRJNA380276) | Marine sediment metagenome, whole genome shotgun sequencing project. | isolation source: ocean sediment barecode stripped | collected 2017 | reverse complement strand
TGATAAATCCTCATACTTGAACTTCCCAGCCAGCTTAGATGAAATTGCGGCTATTTGCTTTGAATATTCAATTTATCTAATAATTCTTATGTTTGCATGATATGGGTCAAATCCTAACCGTCATTCAACGTAAATGATGAACGAAGTACAGTTTTCCACATGTGTCATGGCTTGAATCAATGGACAGGAAAGAACACTGGGAAAAAACGCGTGCCACCCGGCGCAACAGGGAGCTCAGCTGGTACCAGAAGAATCCGCTGGTCTCGCTGGCGATGATCTGCCGCGCCGGGATGGACTTTGACAGCCCGATCATTGACGTTGGGAGCGGTGCTTCAGTTCTCGTGGACTGCCTGCTGGACGAGGGCTACGAAGACCTGACCGTTCTGGACATTTCGGGCGCAGCCCTGGGCAAGGTCCGGAAGCGCCTGGGCGCCTGGGCCGGGCTGATTAAGTGGATCGAGCAGGAGAACCACCTGACTCCAGCAGGGGGTTCGCAGAAGTTTGGCTATTATCGCTTCATCAGGGCATAAGCAGGATGACGATGTATCGAAACAGGCCGCCCGATCTGCTTCAGAAGCGATCAATCGCCCGAAGCTGGCAACAACCATGCGAAAATCGGGTTACAATTCGGAAAAATTTCAATTCGCGAACTATTCATCACCCATAGAACCGGAAGAAGGCCATTGAAGGCTCCAGTAGAAAACATGAAAGAAGACATTCCCATTGATCCCGTACGCATGGCCCGTGCTGCCTCAAAAGCCAGCGAACTGATGAAAACCCTGGGCCACAAGGATCGGTTGATGGTGTTGTGCCACCTGAGCACCGGGGAAAAATCGGTGGGGGAGCTTGCCGGATTGCTGGATATTCCCCAATCGCCACTTTCTCAGCACCTGGCGCGCATGAGAAAGGAAAAGCTGGTTACAACCCGCCGCGATGCCCAGACCATTTTTTATACCATCGCCAGCCGGGAAGCGGCACGCATGGTGAAGTTGATGCACGAACTCTACTGCAGCCAGGCTGACGTTCGCCTGACCGGTTGATTCTTCAAAAAAGCCTTGTTTTTACCCTTTTTCCAGCCTTTGAGATGATCAGGATCATATACTTAATTGACCTTTTCTGGCGATATGAATTGTTTTTATATTAGAATAGCTTAAATTAAAAATATTTAACCACAGTTGACGGAGGATCCGATGAGAAGATTTACCAACTGGTTCACAACGGCGAGTGTCATTGTGAGCCTATTCGTAGCGGGGAGTGCATTTGCTACCAATGGCTATTTCACGCACGGCACTGGAACCAAGAACAAGGCCATGGCCGGCGCCGGCATTGCGATGCCTGAAGACGCCATCGATGTCACCAATAATCCGGCGGTTGCGCCGTTTGTCGGCGATCAACTGGTCATCGGCGCCGCGCTTTTTAGTCCAAAGCGTAAATACCAGACCTCTGAAAGTCTGGCTAATGGCAACATGGGCGCCATTACCATCGGCCCCAATAACATCAGTAGTGACAGTAATTACTTCGTCATTCCGCACATTTCCAAAAGCTGGCAACTGAGCAACGACAGCGCCTGGGCGCTATCCTTCTATGGCCGCGGCGGCATGAACACCGATTGGAAGGGCGGTACGGCCACCTTCGACCCCGACGGCCCGGGGCCTGCTGGTCCAATGACATTTCCAGGCACTTACGGCGCCAGTGTTTTCGGCGGCAGCGGTGACGCGGGCGTGAATTTCAGCCAGGCCTTCCTGGACATCACCTGGGCGAAGAAAATAAATGACAGGTTGTCACTGGGTATCGCTCCAGTACTGGTAGCGCAAATGTTCAAGGCAGATGGCGTGATGTCTTTCGCGCAATTGACCGAAACGTTCGCGAACAGTAGCAACCCGATGATGCCGGATATGCCGCAGAACCTGTCAAACAACGGCACCGACTGGGCTTTCGGCGCCGGCCTGAAAATCGGTCTGCATGCCACCCTTTCAGACCGGGTCAGTTTTGGTGTGTCGTACCAGAGCAAGATTTACATGAGCGAATTCGATGACTATGCTGATTTGTTTGCGGAACAGGGCGACATGGATATTCCGGCCGACTTCAAAATCGGTCTGACCTTTAAAGCCAACGATAAAGTGGCCCTGAGTTTCGATATCGAGCATATCTGGTACAGCGACATCGATTCGGTTGCCAACCCTATCCAGAATCTTTTTACCGGCTGTCCCATGACGCAGCAGGGCGGCATGGATACCAGTTTTTGCCTGGGCGGTGATAACGGCGCCGGCTTCGGCTGGGAAGACATGACAGTCTTCAAAGGCGGATTGGCCTACAAGGCAGGCGAAGACTGGACCTGGCGCTTTGGCTACAGCTATGGCAAACAACCCATTCCGGAAAGCCAGATGTCATTCAACATCCTGGCGCCTGGTGTGATGGAACACCACCTCACGGCCGGTTTCACCCTGAGCAGGACTCCGAACCGTGATTTCAATATGGCTGTGATGTATGCACCGAACAAAAAAGTGACCGGACCGCAAAATTTCGATCCGACCCAGACCGTCACCTTTGAAATGCACCAGTTTGAACTGGAAGCCAGCTATAGCTGGAGGTTCTGAACCAAACAGCGGAGAAGACCTGAAGAAGCCAGCGCCTTCCGGCGCTGGCTTTTTCTGTTGCAGGAGCGCGCTTGTGGGAGCGCGCCATGCGCGCGATATTATGCTTTCGGCCGCATGGCGGCCTCCTACAAGCGCGCCACACAAAAAAACCCGGCCAACACATGGCCGGCCGGGCTGGAGGGTAAAGCGGGCTCAGGCCTTCTTGCGCAACAGGAACTGGTAAACACCACCTTCTTCACTGTGTTCCACAAGCTCATTACCGGTGGTGCGGCAAAAAGCCTGGAAATCAGCGACGGCACCGGGGTCGGTTGCCAGGATTTCAAGGGTTCCGCCTGCCGGAACGTCGTTCAGAGCTTTTTTCGCCCGAAGAATCGGGAGCGGACAATTCAGTCCTTTTGCGTCTAATACTTTATCTGCCATTTAACTATTCCTGTTTATTGATATCGGTCTAGCAGTCTGTCGGGTTTGACCGATCGTAGCGAGGGAAAGCCGATTTGAGTCAGATTTTTCGGTCTTTTGAGGCGAATAGCAACGCTATTTAACGAAAAAGAGCGGGAAATCTGGCCAAACTCGGCTTTTACGGAGTAGATCATGTTGAGTCCGACAGACTGCTAGGTGAAAAGATTGATGTGGGATTGCGTGGCCACTTCGATGTAGGTTGCCGCGCCTCCAATCTCAATGCCGTCAATCATATCACCCCGTTCGTATTCAAACAGATCCATTGTCATCTGGCACGCAATCAGGCGGACTTCGGCTTCCACGGCCATTTCCCGTAGTTCATCGATGGACGCAACACCTTTTTTCTTGATCAGGTTTTTCATCATGACAGTAGCCATGCGGTCGACACCCGGAATGGCGGAAACAATGTTTGGCATACCCATATGCATACCCATCATCGGCATTTTCATTGCGGTATTGCCCAGCGAAGTAACCTTCAGATCTAAATCCTTGAGCAGCAGGGTCAAGCCGTAAAAAGTAAAGAACATGGTGACATTCAGTCCCATCGCGGCGGCGGTGGTGCTGAGTATGAAGGGCGGATAAGCCCAGTCCAGACTGCCCTTGGTGACAATAATGGACATGCTATGCGGATCGATGGCACTGCCACCGTTGATTTCTTCTGACATGGTTGTGCGCCTTTTAAAAGGGAGAAACGGTGATTTTATTATATACAAATTTTATTTATTAGGGAAATCGAATACTATTGGAAAGTCCTACGGCGCAAAAAAAATCAGCGATCAGGAGATCCAGGTCATTTCAATTCAAATGTTCCAGCAGCCTGAACAGGCGTCCACGCCGAGCCTGGACCAGCCTTGTTCGGTTTTTATCAGCAGCCAGGTCTATCGAAAGGACGCTTTCGGCGCCCATCACCCCCTTTCCATACCGCGGGTTGCAGCTGTCATGGACCTGTGCGATATGCTGGGTTGGCTGGGGGATGATCATTACCTGGACAGCCCACGCGCCACCGAGGAACAGCTGGTCCGGTTTCACGATGCGAACTATGTACGCGCGTTACAGCATGCCGAAGAGCAGGGCAGTGTTGCAAAAGATGTACGCGATAAATACCGTATTGGAACCATGGAAAATCCCGTATTCCCGGGCCTGTTCCAGCGGGCAACGACCGCAGTCGGTGGTTCAATACTGGCTGCAGAGCGGGCCTTGTGTGGTGAAACGGCCTTTCATCCATCGGGTGGAACACATCATGGCCGGCCAGACCGGGCCAGTGGTTTCTGTTATTTTAACGACCCGGTGTTTGCGATCATGACCCTGCTCGATGGTGGTATGGACCGGGTTTTGTACATGGATCTGGACGCCCATCACGGTGACGGCGTCCAGGACGCATTCGCAGATGACCCGCGCGTGTTTACCTTGTCCATACACGAGGAAAAGCGCTGGCCGCATTCGGGTCCGGTCGAAGATCGCGCCGGAGTCGCCGCCCGGAACCTGCCGGTGCCAAGGGCTTTTAACGACAGTGAACTGGAATACCTGATGGATCACGCGGTATTGCCCCTGGGCCGGGCATTCGGCCCACAGGCGCTGGTCATAACCTGTGGCACCGACGCACTGGACGGCGACCCGTTGTCGGGGCTGAAACTGAGCAACCTGGCTTTGTGGAGCGCCGTTGAAAAACTGCTTGAGCTGACCGGGCGCAACGTCGTACTCGGTGGTGGTGGTTATAATCCGTGGACGCTTATACGTTGCTGGAGCGGCCTGTGGGGCCGCCTGAGCCGGCGCACGATTCCCGAGGTGCTCCCGCTATCGGCGCAGGCTTACTTGCAACAGCTTGAATGTGACCTGGTGGATGAAGAGGACATCAGAGCCGACTGGATCACGACACTGGTGGACCAGGCCAATAAAGGGCCGGTGCGCGCAGAAATCAAGAAGCTGGTAGATGTAGTATTACGATGACAGCGGGGAAATGAAAATCAGAGATATGAGACCGACATGACTTGGTTAGACAGGATAGAACAAATTGAAGAATTCGAGGATGCGGAGTTCGATGCGGCCCTGGTCGCCGAAATGGAGCGTGAAGCATCCGCCAGGGTTGCCAGGATGGTTCGCTTTTCCACGCCCACCTTCAAGGAATATGAAAGCAGCGAATTGCAAAGTTGCGGCAAGAACAGCTTCCCCGCTTTCTCGATAACCGCCGGCGGCTGCGCCTTGATGTGTGATCATTGCGAGGCCAGGATTCTGGAGCCGATGATCCCGGCCATCAAGCCGGAGATGCTGGACCTGAAAGTGCGGCAGTTGATTGAAACCGAGGACCTGCAGGGCTTTTTGCTGTCCGGCGGATCCAACAGGCGCAATGAAATCCGCTATTCGCGTTTCTACCCGGTGGTGGAAAAACTCAAACAGGATTTTCCTCATTTGCGCATCGCCATTCACACAGCCCTGACTGATCAGGCAGGGGCACAGGAGATGGAATCGGCCGGTGTCGATGTTGCCATGCTCGATATCATCGGAGCCAAAGAAACCATCCGCGATGTTTACCACCTGGATCGTCCGGTAGATGATTTCGAGTCGACCCTGGAGGCCCTGTGTGCAACCTCGATGCAGATTTCACCGCATATCGTCATCGGTTTGCACTACGGCCGGATTCTCGGTGAAGCAAATGCGCTGGATATACTCAGCCGGCACAAAACGCAGGCCCTGGTACTGGTGGTCATCATGCCGTTTTACGCCAGACCGGGTACTTTTGTGACACCGGATACCGGCGAAGTCGGACGAATTTTTATGCAGGCGCGCCGCCGTCTGCCCGATCGCCAGGTGCTGCTTGGTTGCGCGCGCCCGCCAGGTATGCACAAACGGGTAACTGACGCCTATGCCGTGATGGCGGGCCTGGATGGCATCGCTTTCCCGGCTGACGGCGCGGTGGCCGTGGCCGATACCATAGGCCGGCCTTTCCACCAGGCGCATGCCTGTTGTTCCATCAAGCTGGGTGAGAGCATTGCCACCCTGGCCCGGTCCAGTTGCGCGGCTTAAGCGGTATATTATTCGAAATGTCATATGGTACGAAGCCGGGCGTGACAGCGATAAATTCAGGAGATCGATTATGAGTTGTGTGAAGCAGGAAGGAGCCCAGCCGGCTGAAGCAGGTAATAACGGCCTGGACTTCAACCCCTTCGAAATCATGGAACCGCGAACACCGGTCAAGACCCCTGCGGAGTTTCGCAACGGCGCCCCGGTGAAATCCCGCGACATAGAACCTGAAGGGGTTTACAAACCCGATTACAATATTCTGACGCCGCATATGCGTTCTCCCGAATATGTGCAGATGTCAACGGCCGCGGCGATCACGCTGGGCGTGACGACCGGCAGAATGTACCGTTGCTCCTGCACGCGCTGCCTCAACCTGTTACTGACTTACCCCGAAGGTTGCCGCGCCAATTGCGCTTATTGCGGGCTTGCCCGGCACCGCGAGGCCGAGCGTGATTACGCCGACCGCAATTTCATTCGCGTCGACTGGCCGGCTGTACCGATGGACCTGATCGCCGACAAGGTCGCCAGCGATGGCGAAAACAGCCCTTTTCACCGCATGTGCATCTCGATGATCACCCACCCGCGCTCAGACGATGACACGGTAGCGGTATTGAAGAAGTGGACCGATCGCATCGATCCCGACACGATCCCGGTTTCCATCCTGTCCAATCCGACCACCATGGGCCGCAAGGATGTCCAGCTCCTCAAAGACATGGGCTCGGACATTTTTACCGTGGCAATAGATGCGGCCAGCCCCGAAATTTTTGATCGCACCCGTGGCAAGGGTGTGCAATCCCCGCACAAGTGGGACAAGTACTGGAAGGTTTTGCTGGATGCGCGTGATATTTTCGGGCCGCAGAAGTTCGGTGTACACATCATTGTCGGCATGGGTGAGACCGAGCATGACGTATTGCAACTGGTGCAAAAGATCGTCGATCTCGGCGGGCACAACCACATGTTCTGCTTCTTTCCGGAACAGGGTTCGCTGATGGACCACCTGCCGGCCACGCCACGCGATCAGTGGCGGCGTACGCAGCTGGGCCGTTATCTGATCGACTATCGTGGCGCCCGGGTAGATCATATGAAGTTCGATGAGCAGGGCAGGCTGGCGGATTTTGGCCTGCCGCGCGGCGAACTGGATGACATCATTGATTCCGGTATGGCCTTCAGGACGTCGGGTTGCCCCGGCAAGTTCCAGGATGACATTTCGGCCTGTGACCGGCCCTACGGAGATTCGCCCCCGAGCGATATTGCGAGCTACCCGTTCCAGCCGGTGAAAAAGGACATCAAGAAAATCCGCAAGCAGCTTGATATCCCGCACCGTCTCGTTTGAAGGGCTGCCGGCAGAGCATGAAACCGTCATTCCGCCTTATTGACTCAGGTGTGGTCGAAGGCCGTCTGAACATCGCCATCGGGCAGGCCATTATCGAATCGCACCAGGCGGGCGCCGTGCCTGACACCCTGCGTTTCCTGCGCTTTCCACCGACCGCCCTGGTAGGGCGACACCAGGCGCTTGCACAGGAAATCGATCTCGAGTATTGCCGGCAGAACCACATCGGCGTGGCGCGACGTATCACCGGCGGCGGCGCCATATTTCTCGATCCGGGCCAGCTGGGTTGGGAGTTGGCGTTCAGCCGGTCAACGCTCCGCGTTGCATCATTGGCCGATTTGGCACGGGAAATCTGCGAGGCGGTTGCGGACGGAATCAGCCGGCTCGGCGTCCCGGCCAGCTACCGGCCGCGTAATGACATTGAAGTCGATGGGCGAAAAATCAGCGGCACCGGTGGTTTTTTCGACGGCGACACCCTGTTCTACCAGGGAACGGTGCTGGTCGATATGGACCCACAGGTGATGGTGTCGGCCCTGCGGGTGCCTAAAGCCAAGCTGGCAAAACGGAATCTGGATTCGGCCGAGCAACGCGTAGTCACGCTGCGGGAACTGCTGGGTAACGATACCCCGGGCCTGCCACAGATCCAGGATGCGCTGGTTGCGGCATTTTCAGAACGCTTCGGTCTGCAAATGACACCCGGAGAGCTCAGCCGCGTGGAGAGTGATCAGGCGCAACGCTTGTGGCATGAGGAAATCGGACGCGACGAGTTCGTCAGTGAAATTGAAGAACCTCCGGCGGCTCGCGGTGACCTGGCTGGCCATCACCAGAGCCCCGGCGGCACGATCAAGTCCTATATTCGTCTCGAGGGTCCGGCACAAAACAGAATTCGCGCCGCATTGATCACGGGCGACTTTTTCATTACACCGCCGCGCGTCATCTATGACCTCGAAGCCAGCTTACGTGGTGTCTACATCGAAAATTTTGAAGAGGCCGTCAGGGATTTTTTCGAGGCGGCGCAAGTTGAAGTGTTGTCCGTGTCCGCTGATGATTTTGTCGCCTCGATCAGAGTGGCGCTCTCAGGTGCTATGTCCGGGCAGGGGCGGGCGGACAAAATCGAAGCATGAACCTGCTGAACGTAATCCAGCATACGTCTGCTGACTATCTGGGCCTGTTCGAGGACCACCTGGAGGGCAGGCGCATTCGCTTTCGCTATTTCCGCCCGTTCACGGAGCGCGGCACGGTGCCGCAGGCCGGGGATGTGTGTGACGGCCTGGTATTGCTGGGTGGCGGCCCCTGGGGCAGCGCGGGGGGCAGGAACGTTCCTACCCTGGAGGCGGAAATCGGGCTCGCCCGCATGGCCCTGGATCAGGGCCAGCCGTTGATCGGGATTGGTCTGGGGGCGCAGATACTCGCAATAGCTGCCGGCGGTGGTTCCAGCCCCGCTCCGCTGGGATTTGAAGTCGGCTATGCGACGCGGGTAGAGGCACAGGCGCTCAATGGCTTTATGCCGGAGCGATTTCCGTTGGTCAGCTACATGCGTGACCGGCCTGATCCGCCGCCGGACTGCACGGTGCTGGCGGTGGATGAACATGACCGGCCTGCCGTTTTCCAGGTGGGTGGCAATGCCTTGGGTTTTTGTGGTCACCCCGGCTTCAAGCCGGCCATGGCCGAAGACCTGATCATGGAATTTGAGGAAGGCCCGGAAAATCCCGTGCCGCAACTGGAGAAACTGCGGCTAATGGTGTGCGAGATCGAGGACGCACTGGTTCCAATCATGACCGGGATCATTCAGATAACCGGTTTAATGCAAATTCGCCGGAGAATTCCGATAAAATTGAAGGCGGAGCCATAGCTGACAATCCGAGGAGAGGTGATATTCGCTATTTACATTAGAATATCGTAATATTAGAAATCATTCGAATTCTTGCATCAAATGACCAAAATTGAATTCAAAACTTTGACCGCCCTTCCGAACAGGCGGTAAAGTCTGGTAATTACGCTGGTTCGGCAGCATGAATTGAGAAGACGTAACAATGGCAGAAAAACTCATCATCGTCATGGCCAACACCGATTTGCGCAACGGCGAAGAGCTTGGCGCCCCGATTTTTCAGGCCACGGTTGCCGCCGCGATGGAATACAAAGTTGACGTAATTTGTACCGCGACTTCGGGCCGCCTGATGAAAAAGGGCGTGGCGGAAAACCTGGTTGTCAAAGAGGGTTCACCTAAATCGGTCTATGATTTCATCAAGGATGCTCACGAGGCGGGCGCGAAATTTTATTGCTGTTCGCCCAACCTTGAGCTGTTCGATATGACAATCGACGACCTGATTCCGGAATGCGAAGGTATTGTCGGCGGGGCTCACCTGATAGAAGAGATAATGGAAGAAGACTGCAAGGTGATGACTTACTGATTTGGTGATTGAATGGCCGGCGGGTTTGAGTGACCTGCCGTCCCGGGAGAATCATGACACACGCAAACTCAAGCAGAATCCAGAAATACATCGGCGATCCGCTATCCGACAGCCCTGAAGTTGGCCGGGAGAAGCTGGAAGAAATCTTCCAGGACATCCAGGCGGACATCCGGTTTGACCACGAACTCAACGGCTGCCTGAATTGTGGCATATGCACCGCTACCTGCCCGGCCGCTTATTATTACGACTTCAGCCCGCGCGAAATCGTCCAGTTGTTGTGGACAGAAAACCTCGAAGGCATCTACGATGCGATGCAGGAAAAAATCTGGGCCTGTGCCCAGTGTTACACCTGTGCCGCACGCTGCCCGTTTGAGAATTCTCCGGGCGGCCTCATCATGCTGATGCGGGAAGCGGCCATCAAACACGGCATGGAGTCCGCCAAGAACGTGTTGAGGCCATTCAGCCGCGTGATGCTGAAGCTGATTTCCACCGGCAACCAGTTGTCACCCGACATGATCAATGCGGATGGCTTTCCCGACTGGGGGCCGAACATTTCCAAGGTCGATGCGCCGCTGAAAATACTGCGCCAGGCCATTCCGATGCCGACGCTGAATACCACGGCAACCGCATGGGAAGTCAACCTGACCACTTCGGTTGAGTTGTACACGATCTGGGAGGAAACCGGTGTGCTCAAGCAACTCGAGACCATCGACGAGAACCTGTACGACGTCATCCTGGACATCATGGATGAGAAAAGAGAAGACCTGGAAGACTGGGAGGACGAACAGGATTGAATGCAGGAGGCCGCCATGCGGCCGAATGTTTCTGGACAGACATCGGCCGCATGGCGGCCTCCTACAAAAAGAGATAATCAAAGAAAAATTGGAGACACACACAGAGAGCAGAACATGAACACTGGAAATGGCAATAACGGAGAACGCTTCACCGGACACGGGTCCGAGTGGCGTGATTCAAACCTGAAACCAGAGGAGGCGCAAATCGCCACCGCCTGGGTTGAACAGGTGATCAACAAGCGCTCCATGGAAACCAACAAGGATCGCGTCAAGGATGTACGCGATGAAATGTGGCAGCTGGAAAAGGACGGCGAGATCGTAGTACACCGCATCAATGATGAGCACCAGCCCCGCATCGCCAAGACCATTTACGGCTGGGACAAGAAAGTTCCCACCACGCAGTTGTGGCATCACAAGTCCTGTGGCCAGTGCGGCAACATCCCGGGCTATCCGACGTCCCTGCTGTGGTTGATGAACGAAATGGACATCAAGTATCTGGACGAGACCGATCAGACCTCGTGCACGGCCTGGAACTACCACGGCTCCGGCATCGGCAATATTGAAAGCCTGGCTGCGGTATTTCTGCGTAATTTTCACCAGGCCTACGTGTCGGCCCGCGCCCAGGGATTGCCCGACGGTTATTTCTACCCACTGGTACACTGCGGCACCTCCTTCGGAAATTACAAGGAAGTGCGCGCTTACCTGATTCATTCAGCCCCGCTGCGCGAAAAGGTGAAGAAAGTCCTGGCCAAACTGGGTCGCCTGGTGGATGGCAAGCTGCTGATCCCCGAGGAAGTCGTGCACTATTCCGAGTGGGTGCACATGATGCGCAGCGATATAGCTCAGCGCCAGACCATCGATGTAAGCAATATACGCGCCACCATCCATCCGGCCTGCCACGTGTACAAGATGGTGCCGCAGGACGCGATCTATGATGACAACATCCTGGGCGGAAATCGCCTGGCGGTTTCTACCGGCATCATGCTGGAGCTCGGCACCCAGGTGATCGATTATTCCACCTGGTATGACTGCTGTGGATTCGGCTTCAGGCACATCATTTCCGAACGCGAGTTCACCCGCTCCTTTGCCATTGACCGCAAGATCAAGGTCGCGGTGGAGGAAGCAAACTCCGACGTCATGATCGGCCATGATACAGGCTGCATCACCACGCTGGACAAGAACCAGTGGATCGGCAAAGCCGTCGGCAAGGGCTACAGTCTGCCGGTGCTGGCGGATATCCAGTTTGCTGCCCTGGCCTGTGGAGCGCATCCCTACAAAATTGTTCAATCCCATTGGCACGCGTCGGCCACCGAAACGCTGATGGAGAAAATGGGCATTGACTGGCAAGCGAAAAAGCTGGAGTTCGAGGCTTATCTGAAAGAAGTGGAGGCTGGCAAGATCGAGAGCCTGTACGACCCTCGTCTGGCCATCACCTCTGGGCCGGGTTATCAACGAATAGAGAGCAAATAGAGAGCAAAGACCGGGAATATTAGTATGTCTAAACCAATCATGATTGTAGGCGGAGGGCCGGCAGGGCTGGCCGCGGCACATGCACTGGCAGCTTTTGGCCAGCCGTGCATACTGGTTGAAAAAGAAGATCGTCTGGGCGGAGCGCCGATCCTGGAAGGTTATGCCAAGCTGGTGCCTTCCGGAGAATGGGCAAGAGACGCCATCGGAGGAATGGTGGACCGCGTGGAAGCTGCGGAACTGATCGAAGTCCGCACTGACACCCGGGTCTCCACCTTCACCGGCGATGCGGGAAACTTCACCGCGGGCTTGTCCAACGGGGACAGCGTCGAGGTATCGGCTGCAATTCTTTGCACCGGCTTCACCCATTTCGATTCGGTCAACAAGCCAGAATGGGGTTTTGGCACCTACCCGGACGTGGTCACCACGTCCCAGGTCGAACAAATGATTTCCTCCGGTAACGGTGTGCGCTGCCTGTCGGATGGCCGCAAGCCGAAGCGCGTTGCCATACTCCTGTGCGTCGGCTCACGTGACCGCCAGATAGGCCGCGAATGGTGTTCCAAGATCTGCTGTACGGTTTCTGCCAACCTGGCGATGGAAATTCGCGAGGAACTGCCGGACTGCCACGTGTACATCTATTACATGGATATCCGCACCTACGGCCTGTACGAGACCAAGTACTACTGGAAGAGCCAGGAGGAGTTCAAGGTGAAGTACATCAAGGCGCGCATTGCCGAAGTGACTTCGGATGGCGAGAAGCTGATCGTCAAGGGTGAAGATACGCTGGTCAAGCGGCCTATTACGATTCCATTCGATTTGGTGGTACACGCCATCGGCATGGATCCGAACCTCGACAACAAGGAGATTTCCTCGGTATTCGGTGTCGATCTCGAGCCCAATGGTTTTCTCGACAAGGCGGACAGTTATGCCGCCACCGGCCTGACCAACAAGACAGGTGTGTTCGTGGCGGGCGCCGCAAACGGCCCCGAAACCATCGACGATTCAATCGCGCAGGGCAAAGCTGCAGCCATGGCTGCGCTCGAACAACGCCAACTGGCAGCGCGGCTGGTAGGTTAAAAGGCGATCAATGTGGCATCCATGACCCGTTTCCTGCAAGCGCGCAAACCGCAACAGCTGGAGCGTCCGCAACTGGACCTCAGTGGTCCGCTCCTGTCGCGGGCATTCGAGTCGCTGGTTACCGGTACTGATGCGCAGGGTGGCGTGGAGTACTGGATCGATGCCCTGAAGCTGAAAAGCCGGATGTTCGAACAGGCTCTGGGTCAGGGACACCCGGGCGACCTTCCGCTGGAGACTTTCAAGAGCCTGTGCGCTTTTATGGCCAGCGTCCGGCGTCGCGTCGGCCCTTTCCTGGAACAGCCGGGTTACGGGCAGATGGTGGAGGCCATAGTAGGGCTGACATCAGAGATCCGGGATACCACCACCACCGATTCCAGGCTGGCAGCTTTTTGCAGGCATTTTCCAGAGGACGGCAGGCATCGTTGGGTACGTGATCTGGCTGCGGAAATTCTGCACAGCGTGGATCCCGAACGCTACCCGCTGATGAATCGCTGGATCTGGGATCGCAAGGCCAACACCGGTGTGATCCGCGAAATCTGGTTTGGTGATGAGGTGGACAACAGCACCCTCAATGTCCCGGATGGTTATGGCACAAACCTGATGCTGCGCGAGGAACTCAGCCAGTTCCTGACAGACAATGGCGTTTTCCGCGACGTGATTTGGTACGTGGATTTGTTGTGCGCGAAGATTTACGCGGATTACATAGCAGCCCAGGGTGGGGTTTATCTGCGAGCGGATTTTTCCTCGCCGGGCGACCCGATGGAACACGCCCGCCGCCTGCTGGGCCTGGACGGCGTAAGAGCCGGCAGTGGACGCACCCGCCTCAAAGCCATCACTGGCGAGGCTTTTGTAATCGAAGAAACGAATCCGTTGGACCCGGGTAGCCAATAATGAACTGCAAAATTGAATTGCGTAATTGTAATTTGGGAATTAGGTGGAATTGATCGATGCCCATTCATGAAAAATCACTGATACGCCCTGAGAACCTGCAGGTTCATGAACAGCTTGAACTCGAGGGTGTGGACGTATCCGGACACTGGAGCACCTTCATCGAGAGCCGCGTAGTCACCGACTACAATGAGGGCCTCGAAGAGGAAATTGCGGCACTTCCGGGCGGTGAATTCATTCATCGCTGCTGGCAGTGCGGATCCTGCACCAATTCCTGCACGGTCCATGCACTGAACCAGGACTTCAACCCGCGTTACTGGATCTACCTGATCCGCACCGGCATGGAATCCGAGTTGTTGCGTGATAAAGACATCATCTGGCAGTGTGTATCCTGCAACAAGTGCACCTATGCCTGTCCGCGTGACGTATTTCCCGAGGGCGTGATGAAAGCGACCTCGCACTGGCTGGAATTGAAGGGCCATACACCGAAATCGCACTCGATGATTTTCGATGAAATCTTCAGCGAACAGGTCATCGCTACCGGCAAGATTGAGGATGGACGTACCGTGCGCCGCTTCTTCAAGCGCACAGGTCAGGCCTTGTTTCAACCCTGGCTGATTGAAATGGTCAAACGCATGATCCAGAACCTGCCGGTGGGAATGCTGACACGCATGGGGCTGGCCAACGTTATCACACCCCGCACCAGCGGCTGGTCTGGTGCACGCGACGCCATCAATGAGTATGTCGCCGAGCAGGAGCAACATCACCGCGCAGCCCTGGGCCTGGATGAACTGGTTCAGATGGCCGCAACAGAATTGGAAGCCGGCGCAGCGAAATAAGAGCTGCCTCGAAGCAGGAAAGAATCTATGTCCGACAAGAAAACAGAGTCCAGGAAAAAAATGGCCAAGAAGGAAAAATATGCGGAAGTCGCTTACTACCCTGGCTGTGCGCTGGAAGGCAGCGGTCATGCCTATAACCGCTCAACCAAGGCGCTGGGCAGCGCCCTGGGATTGAAAATCAAGGAAGTTGAAAACTGGAACTGCTGCGGGGCGATGGAAGTCAAGAATATCGATCCAAAAATCCAGACCTACCTGTCCTCACGCGTGATGTCCATTGCCGCCAACAAAATGAAAATGGACGTGGTCATGGTGCCCTGCAATGGCTGCTACCACAACCTCAAGAAAGCCGAGTACGACCTGGCCAATGATGAAAAAACGGTCGAAGTGGTCGGCAGGCTGTCGAATAAAGCCGGCCATGAAACCTACCAGGCCGGCCAGGTGGAAACCATCCATGCACTAGACTGGGTGAAAGAGACCATCGGCGAGGAAGGGCTCAAGGAACGCGTCAAGAATTCTCTGAAAGGAATCAAGATAGCCAACTATTATGGCTGCATGTACACGCGCCCACGGCATATTTTCCCTGAGAAAGATGCCGGCCCGGGCAGCGAATCGACTTCCAAGCCCCATTTCATGGATGACCTGCTGGAAGCGGCGGGTGCAGAAAACGTTGATTTCCCGCTCAAAACCGCCTGCTGTGGCGGCGCACATACACTGTCGGACAGCGATACCTCCACCCTGCTCGTTTCCAACATCCTGCAAACAGCTGAAGACGCTGGCGCGGAAGTGATCGCCACTGAATGCCCGACCTGCCACAGCGGACTGGAGATGCACCAGATTCGCGCCGAAAAGGTGCTGGGCATCAAGACCAACGTGAAAATCATCTATTTCACCCAATTGCTGGGCATGGCTATTGGGCTCAAACCCAAGAAGGTGGGCCTGCACGAAAATATCTCGAATTCCTTTGATTTCGTGAAGAAAAAAGGTCTCGTGTGAGATCCGGGCATTCCAATTCTGTGGCCGATATCGGCTTGCGCCT
>PVMS01101782.1_pt1 | contig 15917 bp, 13 predicted proteins | sample 1853461 | NCBI WGS metagenome assembly PVMS01 (sample SAMN08582032, study PRJNA380276) | Marine sediment metagenome, whole genome shotgun sequencing project. | isolation source: ocean sediment barecode stripped | collected 2017 | reverse complement strand
GTTTCGGGCTGATGGTGTCGAACTCAATCAGGGCGATATCAGCACCGGTGATCACGGTTCTGTTGATGCCGTGCTGATTAGTAATGAACTGCAGGCCGCGCTGGTAGTGCTGGCCAATGATGCCAGCAGCGGCATCGTGTCTGGTGTGCTGGACAGCGTCAGCGGTACAAATCCGTACGTGCTGGCGGTGATGAGCGAGTCCGGCGGACTGTTTAATGTCTGCATAGATCCCGGCTCAGGTGTGATTCTTCATATCCTGGTTGACGACGAAGCAGTCTCGATTCTTGATCTGCTGGATCCCACAGTTCTTGAGATCGGCTCGCAGATCGAAGCTTTCGGCGAGGCCGGGCCGCCGCCCGCAGGCTGTGATCTCAACGCTGAGGAAATCCTTGTCGAGGCGCCGCCGGTCCCGTAGCGATTGGTTTTGAGCGCGCCGCGAAGCGGGTGAAATCTTCCTGGCTTCGCAGCGGCACCCGCGACCGGACAGGCCTGCACGTCATATTACCCGTCAGAATCCGGTGGTTTCAGGCTCCGGGTTCCTGTACTATCCCGCTCCCAACCGCATACCGTCAGCCTGGTCGCAGGGCCGATGGTTGATCAGAATAACCAAGGAGGCCGACATGGCTAAGGGATTTACACTGGTCGCGGAACTCAGGGAGGATGCAGGGAAAGGTGCGAGCCGCCGCCTGCGTCGAGCCGAAAAAGTTCCCGCGATAATCTATGGTGCTGGCGATGCGCCGCAACAGCTCGCGATTGAGCACAATCATCTGCTGCGTCACATGGAGCACGAAGCATTTTTCTCCAGCGTACTGGACGTCGATGTGAACGGTGCCGCGCAGCAGGCTATTTTGAAGGATGTGCAGGTTCATCCGGCACGGCGAGTCGTTTTGCATATCGATTTGCAGCGCATCGTGGCGGACGAAGTCATCCGCATGACTGTGCCGATTCATTTCCTGAACCAGGACACAGCCATCGGCGTCAAACTGGGCGGCGGCACAGTTGCTCACATGATGACCGAAGTGGATATCATCTGCCTGCCAAAAAACCTGCCCGAATATCTTGAACTCGATATTGGTCAGATGAATCTCGATGAAACGCTGTACCTGTCGAATATCACGGTACCCGAAGGTGTGGAAATTCCCGAGTTATCTGAGGATGGTTCTGGTGACCGGGGCGTGGTTTCGATTCACATCATCAAGGTTGTGGAAGAAGTTGAAGAGACGGAAGAAGAGGGCGAAGCCGTCGAAGGTGAGGAAGAGAAAGACGACGAAAAATCTGCAGACGAGGGCGAAGGCGAGGACAGCGGCGAAAAATAACCGTTGTTTTATCTTCAGCGTTCCCGCGTTTTCGGGAAGAAAGCCGTGCATCGTCACGGCTTTCTTTTTTCCGGTAGACTTTCACAGTGATGGACGATGTACTGAAACTCATTGTTGGTCTGGGTAATCCGGGTCCTGAACATGAGCGCGACCGGCACAATGTCGGTTACTGGCTCGTGGATGACTTGGTGTCCGGCGGTGCTTCAGGTTTCCGAAACGAGCAGAAAATTCTTGGTGATGCCTGTCAGGTCATGCTGGGAAGCAGGAATGTCCGCTTGCTCAAACCAATGACCTTTATGAATCGCAGTGGCCAGTCGGTCCGCCAGGCCATCGACTATTACAAGCTGTCGCCCGAACAGGTGCTGGTGATTCACGATGATCTTGATCTGCTGCCCGGCACGGCCCGGTTCAAGCGTGGCGGCGGTCACGGGGGTCATAATGGGTTGCGGGACATTATCAGCCACTGCGGCAAGGATTTTCTGCGCCTTCGGATCGGCATCGGTCACCCTGGCCGGCGCGAGCAGGTCACGGGTTTTGTGTTGCGGCCGCCGGGCAAAGAGGAGCATCAGGCGATTCTTAATGCACTGGGGGAATCCCGGCGCGCACTTGATGTGTTGATGACCGACGGACTGGAAAAAGCGACACATTGTTTGCACACAGCCACACCACGCGAAGATATGGGGAACAACCTGGGTTCGGCCGGCTGATCAGAATATTTGCCAGATCCGGAAAATCAGAACGGAAATTCGGTGACCAGGATTATCGCGTCGCTCACATCACTGAACCGGTAGGCAAGCCCGATTCGCTCGAGACTCAGGCCCCAGAACTTCCATGCAGGCCGACCGCCGAATGACAGCCCTACTTCGAGTTCCCTGCGTACATTCAGGGGTCTTTCGTTCACTCTCTCGAATTCAAGTTCGTTCGTATAATAGTAGCCAATGAGATGGGTGCTGATAAATGTACTGTGGTCTGCGATTATCCAGTTCAGCGGGTACGTGGTGTCGACACCAATGGCAATGCGCGACATGAATTGGGCAGATTGCTGTGCGGGCGTGTAGCCGCCGAGTATGATTTCGCCGCCCAGCTCAAGAGTGGGCTTGTTAAAGTTAAACATATACCGGGTTTTTAATGTGCTGCCGTAGAGTAACGACCATTCGTTGTACTTGAATTCACGGCCGAGACCCAGGTGTACGGCCGGCCTGAGCTTCCAGTTGGGTTGCAGCAGATATTCCCATTCGGCACCGGGCATGAAGCTGACGGTGGCGATATCATCTTTCTCGGTCTCCAGGACGTCATCCAGTTTCAGGTCAAAATCCATGAAACCGATCGTGAAGGGCAGCATCAGGCGCAGCCCCGGTTTTTCCGGCACGGGTTCCCGTATCTGGTAAGAGAATGGCAGGCGCGCAACTAAAGCCGAACGATCGTCCAGTTTGTAGTAACCCGTACCGAGCAGGGCCGCGTAACTGTAGTGCGACAATTGATCGATCTCTTCAAGCCGGGTTACCGGTTCGGCTGCCGCTGTGCGGGCAGCAATCAGTACCAGGAAAATGATCAGGGTCGGGCCGAATCCGTGTCCTTCAGTCACCGCCGTGGTGAGCTTTGAGTTCTATTCGCGACCGGCGTCCTGTACGACGGGGATCTGTGCCGCCATGTTGAAGTTCAGAACTGCATCCAGCTTGTTTTCGACCTGATAAAGTCGCGCTACCTTGGTGGTCGGCATAATTTTTTTGAAGCGGCGTACATATTTTTCACGGGTTTTGAGTATTGATTTTCTGTATTCGAAGAAATCCGAAAGCATGCGGTCTGCAAATTCTTCCGTCATGTGATCGTAATTCTCAGCGTAATCGAGGATCAGGCGAGCACGCATGTCATTCGCTTCCTCGGTATCTTCCTTGTACTCATTATAAAGCGGCCAGAAGTTTTCACGTTCGGTCGGGGTGAGTCGAAGCTCCGCTGCTAGAATAATACGGCGCTCTTTGTCCATCTTGTTGCGCGCAGCCTGAAGCTGATATTTTATGTCTACGGTGATCTGCGTGCTCTGTGTATAACCGGCAGCAGGAAAAAGTGCTGTTGCTGCAAAAAAAACGGCGATCAGAATGTTTAAACGCATTTGAGTCTCCAGCCGGGCGGTGATCGTTGTTCAGTTCAATCAGATTGCTTCATGTACGCGCCGACCATCATGCCGACGAGGATGGCCATATAGAATTGTCCGGTCACGGCAGTGATGTAAGCCACTGCCCTGGCTAATGGTCGAACGGGAGAGATATCGCCATAGCCCAGGGTTGTTATAGTGACGAAGGAATAGTAGATCATATCCATGCCGGCCAATGACGTGGGGGGGTCATCGATGCCCGTAAATGAGCCTGGCATGAGCTTGCCTATGAACATATTCAGAAGGCCCAGCGCAATACCCAGCAGCAGATAGGCGCAGATCGCACCTACCATGCGGTTCAGATTCATTTCCTGGCCGCGGATGATGATTCTCATTGTGAATATAAAACTAAGGATGCAAAAAATCAGCGCCAGGCTCATGCTGATTAATTGCAGGTCGAGGGCGCTTGAGAAAAAATCAACAGTTGTGACAATCACAGATGAAACGGCCATTGCCACGCCGATGATGAACCATTTGCGAGACCCGATCAGGCTCCAGATAGCGACAACCAGTGTCACGGTAAATGCAACACTAATCAGAGTGGTTCCCGCATATGTCACCAGCTCGTGGCTGACGGGTCCGGCGAGCAACAGAAGCAGTAATCCGGCCAGCAGATAATAGAAATTGGCCTTGTGACTGATCATCACCGCCGGTCAGGGGTTGTCCGTCGTCGTCGGTGCAAAACGCCAGCTGCCATCCTCGGCCTTGCAAAGACGAAATATCCCGCTGCCTGTACGGCCGCCGGCTTTTGTATGAATCCGCACGGTGCGACAGGTGGTGTCGTAGTCTTCGTTCGTGTCCAGCGTGGTGATATTTCCCGAGTGCCCCGTTTCGGCGTTACTCCACTGCACGGTTTCGCCATCAACAGGATTTTCGAGCGCTTCCTTAATTGAATCCTTGAGTATTTGTATCTCGGCATCGCTCAGATAGGCCACGGGTCCTTTACGCAGGAAGCCGATGTTCTGGGCGAACAAGCCCGGCGCCAGCAGCAAACAGCTTAACGTGATAATAAATTTTCGGGTGATTCTCATAGGTCACCATCGGTACAGGACATGGTGCGAATAATAACGCAGAAAGCCTATTTCGTGGCGGCTTCTTCGGCGGCTGCCGCTGCTTCAGCCTCGGCCGCTGCCTGAGCAGCGAGTTCGGCCTGCCGCTGCTCTTCGCTGTGCCAGCCACCGCCGAGCGCTTTGTAGAGTTGCACAACCGAAACCAGTTGCGCGCGGCGGGTTTGCGAATCGAGCAGTTCGGCCCTGAAGTACGAACGTTCGGAATCCAGTACTTCGAGGTAGCTTGTGACACCGCCGTCATAGCGCGCCCAAGACAGCGTCGCGGCGCTGCGTGCAGCGGTTGCCTGTCGATGCCGGGCTGCGGATTCATCGCTGTAAGTGCGAATCGCGATCAGGGCGTCTTCGACTTCACGAAAAGCCTGCAGTATTGATTGCTCGTATTCTTGCAGAAGTTGTTCCGTGCGCGCCCGCTCGACTTCAGCCCTGCGTTTGCTTTTAAATGTGTCCCAGATCGGCCCGTTCAGATTGCCGCCAATGTCCCATAGTTTTGCATCGCTATCGATCAGGTCCGACAAGTCGTCACTGATCAGCCCCAGAGTGCCGGTAAGACTCAGGGACGGCAGCCGTTCGGCTTCGGCGATACCGATGCGCGCAGTCTGGGCGTGGAGTCTCTGTTCGGCGGCACGTACATCAGGCCGGCGCTCCAGTAACTCGGACGGCAGACCGGCGGGCACCACGGGCAGCGGCAATTGATCGGCAAGGGAATCGCCGCGCACGATGGGTCCGGGATTGCGGCCCAGCAGAATGCTCAGCAGATTCTCGGTTTGTGCCGTTTCGCGCTCGGTCGCCGCCAGTTCTGCAGCGGCGGTGGCGAGTTCGACCTCGGCCTGGTTGACATCGATCAGCGGCACGGTGCCATGATCGTAACGGGCCTGGATAATGGCAAGCGACGCGGTACGGCTTGCCAGTGTGCGCTGTGAAATGTCCAGCCGGTTATCGAGATCGCGCAGCAAAAGGTAAGTGCTGGAGACATCGGATATCAGCGTAATAATGACGACCCGGCGCACTTCCTCGGTGGCAAATAATTCGGCGCGAGCCGCTTCAGTGGAGCGCCGCAGCTTTCCCCAGATATCGATCTCAAATGAGAGGTCGGCGGCCAGGATATAGTTTTCGTTAATGCCGGCACCCGGGAATATGGCGTCGCCCCTGTCACCGCGTGATGCGCCGGCCCGGCCGTCGATGCGTGGAAACTGATCCGCCCGCACAAATCCCAGCGCTGCCCGGGCTTCTTCAATCCGGGCTACGGCGATCGCAAGATTCTTGTTTTCCTCAAGTGCGATCTCGACCAGTTTTACCATCTGTTCGTCATTGAAAACCGTCCACCACTCGACGTTGGCAATCGACGGGCCTTCATCAATGACGTCACGGTAGGCGACCGGTTCTTCGATTTCCGGCCGGTCGTAGTCGGGGCCGAGCGTGCAGCCCGCAGCCAGGCTGATCAGCACGACAATGAGTAGTTGCCGTTTAATCTCAGCCATTTTGAGGTCCCGGCGCGGGTGTCTCAGCAGGCGGCGGGGTGTCTTTTTTCTTCCCGCTCATTTTCTCAACCAGAATGTACAGCGACGGCACAAGTACGACGCCGATCACGGTTGCCGCCATCATGCCCGAGAAGACAGTCATACCCATGACCTTGCGCGCTTCAGCACCGGCGCCGGTGGCGATCAGCAGCGGAATCACACCGAGGATGAATGAAAAGGCGGTCATCAGGATCGGCCGGAAGCGGTCTTTGGCTGCACTCATCGCTGCGTCGATGGCGGGCGAGCCGGCATCGCGTTTCATTTTGGCGAATTCGACGATCAAAATGGCATTTTTTGCGGCCAGACCAATCAGCATCACGAGTCCGATCTGGGCGAATACATTATTGGTGTAGCCGGGCAGAAACAAACTCATCAGGAACAGTCCGGCCATGGCGCCAAACACCGCGATGGGTGTGCCCATTAACACACCCAGCGGGAGCGACCAGCTTTCATACTGGGCCGCAAGAATCAGGAACACGAAAATAATGGCTAGAATGAATACCTGACCGCCTGATCCGGCCGCCGCCTTTTCCTGAAAGCTCATGGCGTTCCACGCATAAGTCATGTCTGCCGGCAGGGTTTCGCGGGCGACGGCTTCGAGTGCATCCAGTGCCTGTGTCGAGCTGTAACCCGGAGCCGGCTGGCCGGTGATTTCCGCTGCCCGCAACAGATTGAACCGGTTGGTGTAGTCGGGTCCTGTGGTCCACTGCACATCGACGAGCGTGGAAAGCGGAACCATCTGGCTGTTTGGCCCGCGTACAAAGAAATAACGGATGTCGCTTGGGTGGTCCCGGTACTCGGGTTCCGCCTGTACGTAGACCTTGAACAGTCGGCCGAAGCGGTTGAAGTCGTTCACATAGGCGCCGCCGAGAAAGCTGCCCATCGTGGTGTTCACGTCGGCGGGCGAAACACCCAGTTTCAGGACCTGGTCATCATCGATACCCATAAAAATCTGTGGCACGGATGCGCGATAGGTGGTGATCATGCCGCCGATTTCAGGGCGCTGAGTCGCCGCCTGGATAAATCTCTGGGTCTGCTCGGCGAGATACTCAGGCGTGTTGCCGGCACGGTCCTGCAGCATAATGCTAAAGCCGGAGCCTGTGCCCAGTCCCGGAATCGCCGGCGGACCGAAGGCAAAAGCAATCGCTTCGGGCACCTGCATGGCGAGTGCTGCGTTGGTTTTCTGAATAATTTCATTGACATGCAGGCCGTCACCGGAGCGCTCATCCCAGTCGTCCAGAGAAACGAAAATAAACGCTGAGTTCGGGCTCATCGATGCCGTCAACAGACTGTAGCCTGCAGCTGATGTCACGTGTTCAGTGCCGGGGATGTTCGCTAAAATTCTGTCGACCTTGGCCGTGACCTCGGCTGTTCTTTGCAGTGAGGCTGCATCGGGTAACTGGATATTTAGCAGGAAATAGCCCTGGTCCTCTTCGGGCACGAATCCGCCGGGTACGGCTCGAAACAGGCCCGCCATGATGACGGTCAGGCCGACCAACAGCATCACGCTAAGCACAACCCGTCGGGCAAAGACGCCGGTTATGTTCAGGTAGCCGCCGGTGGCTTTTGCGAACACCGTGTTAAACCGGTCATAAAAAGGCTGCAGAGGGCTTTTCTTTGTCTGTCCCGGCGGCCTCAACAGCAGGGAGCTCAATGCCGGACTCAGCGTCAGGGCGTTGATGGAAGAGATGGCCACGGACACAGCGATAGTGATTGCGAACTGCTGATAGAGTCTGCCGGTGATGCCGCCCATGAAGGCCACCGGCACGAAAACGGCCAGCAGCGCCAACGATGTCGCCACGATCGGACCCGACACCTCTTTCATCGCGGCAATCGTTGCCTCTTTCGGCTGCATCCCCTGTTCCATCTTGGTGGTCACTGCTTCCACCACGACGATGGCATCATCAACAACAATACCGATCGCCAGCACCAGGCCGAGCAGCGACAGCGTGTTGATCGAAAACCCGAGCAGTGGAAATACGGCGAAGGCGCCAATCAGGGAAACCGGCACGGCCAGAGTCGGAATCAATGTGGCACGCACGTTCTGCAGAAAAATGAACACGACCAGGATCACCAGTACGATGGCCTGGAATAAGGTCACGATAATTTCGCGGATGCCGGCCGTGATCGCCAGCGTCGTATCGAGTGATACAACGGAATCCAGATCTGCAGGAAAGTCCCGGGATAATTCTGCGATGACCGCTTTGACGTTATTGGCGACCTCCAGTCCGTTGGCGCCGGGCAATTGATAGATCGCAACGATGGCGGTGGGCTGTCCGTTCAGCCGGGGAATGGCATTGTAGTTTTGTGTGCCCAGTTCAACCCGGGCGATATCCTTGATTTTGATCTGCGATCCGTCGGGATTCGAGCGAATAATGACGTTGCCGAATTCCTCGGCATTGCTTAAACGTCCGGGCGTGCGAACGGTATAGGTGAACTGGGTATTTTCGGTGGCCGGCGGTCCGCCGATCTGGCCTGCCGGGGCAATCACGTTCTGCTCCTGGATCGCACGGGTGATATCCGGCACGGTGACGCTGAGCTTGGCGAGCTGGTCGGGTTTGATCCAGACGCGCATCGCGTATTCGCTGCCGCCGAGAATATCGGCCTGCCCCACACCTTTGATTCGGGCGACCGCGTCGAGGACGTTGATGGTCAGGTAATTACTGAGAAAGTCCTGATCATAGCTGCCATCGGGCGAGTAAAAGCTCACCAGCAGCAGTGGAAAAGCGAGCTTTTTCTTGACCGTTAATCCCAGGCGTTTCACTTCTTCGGGAATGCTGGCCTGTGCTTCGGACACGCGATTTTGCACCAGCACATTGGACATGTCGAGATCGGAGCCCACCTCGAAAGAGATAGTCAGGTTGATCGTGCCGTCATTCGCATTGACGGACTTCATGTAGAGCATGTTCTCTACACCATTGACCTTTTGTTCCAGGGGCGTGGCGACAGACTGTTCCACCACGGTGGCGCTGGCGCCGGTATAAGTGGCGCTGACCGAGACCTCGGGCGGCGTAATATCGGGGTACTGGGCGATCGGCAGGCCGCTCATCGCGACCAGGCCAACGATCACGATGATGATCGCAATCACCATGGCGAAAATAGGACGATGGACGAAAAATTCAGCCATGCTGAAAAAGTGCGGTCAGGTTTCCTGAACCGGCACGCGCGGCGCTTCGGGTAAATAAGGTGTCGGATTGACCACCATGTCGGCTCTCACCTTCTGGATACCGACAACAATAATGGTTTCGCCGGCCTCAAGGCCGGATTCGACAACCTGATCGTTGCCTTTGATCGGCCCCAGTTCGACCGAGCGAACCTCGACCGTGTTTTCAGGCGTGACGACGTAGACCTGGTAAAGCCCCTGCAATTCAACGATGCCCAGACGCGGTATCACGACCACGTTTTCCAGTTCCTGATAGGGCGCGCGAACCCGTGCGAATTGTCCGGGCAGCAACAAGCCTTGCGGATTAGGGAACGAGGCTTCTATGGAATACGTGCCTGTTTCCGGATTAATCGCCTGCGAGGAGGCGATCGTCCAGCCTTTCTCGGGGTGTTCGGAGCCGTCCGCAAGAATCAGCTGAAGATCTTTCTTATCTTCATCAGCAAATTCTGTATCAGAAAGTTCCTCTCCCATTGCATCATTGGCGGGTGTTCGGCCGCCTTTGTCTTCGAGGTAAGTGCGCGCGAGGATCAGGTAGTCGCGTTCTGATATTGAAAAGCGCACACGGATCGGGTCAATGTCGGACAGCGTAGTGAGCACGACGGGGTTCGGTTCGCGGCCCACAAATTCGCCCGGGCGTGCCTTGGTCAGGCCGATCAGGCCGGTAATCGGGGCGCGGATGTCGGTATAACTCAATTCAATCTTTGCCAGTTCGACCTGCGCCCTGGCGGCGCTGACATTGGCCCGGCCGGCCTCTTCCTGGGCGACCGCGCTGTCCAGATCCTGTTCGCTGACGGCTTTCATTTCGGCCAGCGGCCGGATGCGCGCCAGATCGGCTTCAGAATTGGCATGTCGGGTCTGAGCGGCTGCCAGGTTGCTTTCTGCCTCGGCGACTTTGGCGAGGAAAGGCTGCTGGTCAATCAGGTAAAGCTTGTCGCCTTTATTGACGAAGCGGCCTTCCCTGAAATACATGCCTTCCAGAAAACCTTCCACGCGGGCCCGGATCGGTACGTCCTGGCTGCCAAGCGTGCTGCCGACCATTTCGATGGACAAGGGCACGTTCATACGCACAACTTCTACGGTTTGAACCGGCATCGGTGGCATTGGAGCCTGATCTGATCCGCCGCAGCCCGCGAGCACAACCAGCAGGCCGGCAAGCAAGGCCCGGCGTGGGATCGATGGGGATTTATTCATTCTTCTTCCCGCTGCGTAAGGACAGCTATCAGTGAATAATGCGGGATGCGCGGCATTTCGTCCAGAAAACAGCCCCGGAACAAATGCCGGGTCACTGGGGAGTTGCGCACAATCCATTGGCTTGGTCGTATATTTCACCTTTATGGGACAAGCAGCGACCCGCCATCATTTTTCGTTATTTAGCTTCCGGTCGGAACAATCGGAATGGTATCGTGCACCCAGTTGCCGGATTCCCGGCGTGCCGGGGACGGAATCGCATAAGCGACGTCGTCGTCGGTGTTTTGCAGGGCCGGCCAGTCTATGCGCCAGCCTTTATTCTCCCAGGATTTCAGGTGCTGGCGATAGCGCACAATCGGGGCATCGCCGGGCGTGAGCAGTTCTTTTGTCAGCGTGTCCGGCGTTGCGAAGGGCCGCAGGTTTTCGATGATCACGCGGTCTTCGGCGACAATATTAAAGAACGTGTCGTTGATCCATTTGTCTTTGTCCGCCCCAAGCGAGTTGTTGCGCGCATTGATAAAAAAGATTTTCGTGCGCCGCTTGCTGATGGGTTGCTCAAAGAAGTACTGAATAAACGTGTTGTCACCCGGCAGATAGATCCCGGTGACCAGCGTATTCGGTCCGATATGCCAGGAGCCGGCTTTCAGGCCCTCCGCGGTATCGGTGTTGACGACCTTCTGGCGCTGATCGGCCTGTGTGTAGGCGCCAAAATTAACCAGAAAGCTGCTGCCCCAGTCCTGATCCTCGACCTGAACCTGAACCTGGTCGCTTTCGACCCTGGGCGCGCCCTGGGCCGGATGCACGAACTCATTGTGGATCGGGTCGAGACCGTTTTCCACCGATCGTTCAAAATAGCCTCCGATCTCGAACACGAGCGGATCGCACACGCGCCAGCCGTCCTGATCGAATTCCTCGACCACAGGCTCAGGCGGTCGTTCACCCTCGGGCAGGTCGCCCATAAACGCAAATATCACGCCGTACTTCTCGCAGGTCGGGTAACTGTCGACCTTTGCACGCGCCGGGATTTTTTTGCCGTCCATTGAAGGGATGCTGGTGCAGCGGCCTTCGCCGTTATATTCCCAGCCGTGATAAGGGCACTGAACGCAGCCATTAACGATCTTGCCCTCACTCAATGAACCACCGCGGTGGATGCAGGTGTCACTGAGCACACTGGCTTTGCCATTCGCATCACGAAATGCAACCACACGAACGCCAAGCAGTTCAGCGCGTTGCGGGGATTTTTCTTCGAGTTCTGCGGCCGTGCAGATCGGATACCAGAAATTTACATACATGGATTGTTTTCAGGGTCTGTAAAGGGCCGCGTAGTATGCGGTCAGTTGTTTATCGGGTAAAGGGATGCGCCCCGTTGCTAAAGACTTTCGCGAACGATTCTGGCCCCGGCCGCCAGGCTTCTGATCTTGCCCAGGGCCACGTCATAGTTGATGGGTGTCATGCCACAGTTGGTACAGGGCAGGATTCGCTCCGGATCGACATATTTCATCGCTGAACGGATGGTTGCGGCTACTTCTTCGGGGGTTTCCACGTGGTCTTGTGTGACCGCAACTGCGCCAACCATGATTTGTTTATCTTTAAGGAGTGCCATGACGGAGTGCGGGACATGCGAATCCGCGCATTCCAAAGAGATTTGATCGACGACACTACGGTCGTTGAGGGCCGGGAAGATTTTTTCATACTGATTCCACTCCTCTCCGAGAGTTTCTTTCCATTTTATATTTTCTTCGATGCCGTAGCCATAACAGATGTGTACGGCACGGGTACATTCGAGGCCTTCGTGGGCCCTGTTCAGCGCATCGATGCCCCATTCGTTGACGTCATCGAGAAAGACGTTGAAGGCGGGTTCATCGAACTGAATGACGTCCACACCGGCGGCGACGAGTTCCTTCGCTTCGGTATTCAGAATTTCTGCGAAAGCCATGGCCATCTCGGGACGGCTGCCATAATAGGCATCGGCGATCGTGTCGCAGATGGTCATCGGGCCGGGCAGGGTCCATTTCAGTTTTTTGTCGGTCAGGCTGCGAACATATTTCGCTTCTTCCAGGTGGACCGGATTCGGCCGGGATAGCGGGCCGGTGACCGTCGGCACTTCGAGGTTGTAGCGATTATCCCGAATGCCCATGATTGTTTTGACGTTCTGGTCGATGCCGTCGATGTGTTCCAGAAAAGTGTGTACGAAATGCGTGCGGAACACCTCGCCTTCGGTGACGATGTCGATCCCCGCGTCTTCCTGGTGTTTGATCCACTCCGCTGCTGCGCGGCGCTGGCCTTGTTCCAGTTCCTCGCCTTCGAGCTTCCACGCGCCCTTGAGCGCTTCAGGCTCGGCCAGCCACTCGGGGCGGGGCAGGCTGCCGGCGATGGTGACATCCAGCATTAACGGTTCTCCGCAAAAGATTATCGGTGCCGGGCACCAATTTTGTCGGGCGCCGGCCTGTAAATTATGGCTTTAGCCGCCAATTTTTAGCCAGCATCTCAATTCTGTGGATCGTAGCATGCCATGCCGTTAAGATTGCCGCCCCCGAAGTACAAGGAAAGCACCACAGTATGGCCATTCGATGCGGCATCGTGGGACTGCCCAATGTCGGCAAGTCCACTCTATTTAATGCGCTGACTGCGGCAGAGATTGCTGCGGAGAACTATCCGTTTTGCACCATCGACCCGAATGTCGGCGTCGTACCCGTGCCCGACCCGCGGCTTGCCCAGCTGGCCGCGATCGTGCATCCGGAAAAAATCCTGCCGACTACGGTAGAGTTTGTCGATATTGCGGGCCTGGTTGAAGGCGCTTCACAAGGCGAAGGACTGGGTAACAAGTTTCTGGCCAATATTCGCGAGACCCACGCGATTTCCCACGTCGTGCGTTGCTTCGAGGATGACGACGTCACCCATGTATCGGGCGGCATTGATCCGTTGCGTGATATCGGTGTCATCAATACCGAATTATTGCTGGCGGACCTGGAGAGCGTGCAAAAGCAGCTTGATAAGGCGATCAAGCAGGCGAAGACCGGAAAAAAGGAAGACATTGCGCGACGTGATTTCTTCCAGCGGCTCAATGATCATATCGACAATGGTGCGCCTGCCAGAACGTTCGGGACCGTCAACGAAGATGAGACGACCGATCTTAAACGACTGTTTCTGCTGACCGCCAAGCCAGTCATGTACGTGGCGAATGTCGATGAGCGCGGGTTAGCCGGTAACGACTATATTAATAAGGTGTCGGCGCTGGCCGTCGAGGAGGGCGCACAGCTCGTCACGGTCTGTGCCGCGATCGAAGCCGAGATTGCCTTGCTTGATGATGAAGACAAGCAGATTTTTCTGGCCGATCTGAATCTCGATGAGCCGGGCTTGGACCGCGTGATCCACGCTGCCTACGATCTGCTGGATCTGCAAACCTTTTTCACCGCCGGCGAAAAAGAAGTGCGCGCCTGGACCGTGCGTACGGGCGCGACGGCACCGAATGCCGCCGGAGAGATTCACACGGATTTCGAGCGTGGCTTTATTCGCGCCGAAGTGATTGCTTTTGATGACTACATCGCCGGTCACGGCGAGCAAGGTGCCAAAGAAGTCGGCAAGCTGCGGCTGGAGGGCAAGGAGTACATCATGCAGGAAGGGGATGTGATTCACTTTCGGTTTAATGTCTGATGAAGCCCGGCGTGTCACAGTGGAATCTGCCGCCTGACAAACGTTACACTGTCTGACCATGGCCGATTTGTTCTCTCAGCTCACGGTCTTTGGTGTCTCTACCCTGGTGATGGTGCTCATCATCGCCGGGCTTTACGCAGTCCACCGCAAGCTGCTATCCCTATATGCCGATAAACCGACAGAACAATACCGTCGGCAGCTGATCATGCTCGGCGTGTCGCTGTTCGGGCTGGTGCTGGGTATTGTCGTGATCCCCGTGAGCGATGCCATGCAGGGCCAGTTGCTCGGGCTGTTGGGAATCCTGCTCAGCGCCACGATTGCACTGTCCTCGACCATCCTTGTCGGCAATGCGATGGCCGGACTGATGCTCAAAAGCCTGCGCAAGATCAAACCGGGCTGCTATATCAGGACCGGTGAACACTATGGACGAGTATCGGAGATTGATCTTCTGCATACGGAGATTCAGACTGAAGACCGCGATCTGACGACCTTGCCGAACCTGTACCTGGTGACGAATCCGGTCACGGTGATGCGCTCTTCGGGGACAGTGATCTCTGTGGAAGTGTCGCTGAGCTATGACGTGCCGCGAACTGTTATCGAACCGTTGCTGATTAAAGCCGCGACCAGCACGGGTCTTGGCGATCCCTTTGTGCAAATTCATGAACTCGGTGATTTTGCCGTGATCTATCGCATTGCCGGTCTTGCCGAAGATCTCAGCCACCTGCTTGCCATGAAAAGAAAGTTGCGAGCCAATACGCTCGACACGCTTCATGAGGGCGGCGTGGAAATAGTTTCGCCGACCTTCATGAACACGCGAGTCTTCGATCCCAAGACACGTTTCGTCTCCGCCGGCAGCCCGAAATCAGGCAAGCCGATAGAAGAAACAGCACCCGATGAAGTGGTTTTCGACAAGGCTGAAGTGGCCGGATCGCTTGAAACGCTGCGCGAAGAACAAGCTGCGCTGAACAAGAAAATAGAAGAGATCGAGGTTGCGCTCAAAGACATCGAAGACGACAAACAACGACGTTCCACGATTTTCCAGAAAAAGAAAATGCTGGCTCAACTGGCCCGTCTTGAAAAACAGATCTATGAGGCCGAGACGAAGATCGCGGCGGAGTAACGCCGGCATCTCCGCGAAGTGCCCTTTAAAACCAGCTTGTCCGGCCACCGTGAAATTGATCCCGGCACGGCCTGAGCGAGATAAGGTTTTGATATGCAGGGGAAAGCTGTCCTCCGGGACAGCCCAAGGACCCTCAAAATTCCTTGACAGTGGCCGGGCCCCCGCAGAAAATGCCCGTCCTTCCAGCGTGGTGATGTAGCTCAGCTGGTTAGAGCGCGGCATTCATAATGCTGAGGTCGGTGGTTCAAGTCCACCCATCACCACCATTTAAATCAACGACTTACGAGCTCCTGGCAAAATTCAGGATTGTCAGTTCGGGAGTTTTTCGGGACCAAATTACCTTGTTCGCTGCAGCGACCAAATTGCTCAATTCTGCGGCGCTGTAGTGGGTCGTGATCCTTCCGCTCCGATGTCCTAACAAGTCCTGTCGATCCTCAAAACTCACTCCAGCAGCCCGCAAGCGGCGACCGAACGTGTGTGTCCGTAGACTGGCATTGAGCGAAAGATCGAAATTGAGTATCAGCTATTCATTGATTGAGGTTTTTTACTGGGTGCAGCGCGGGCGGCACCAGATCAATAGTCGAATTTACTCGGCGACGACACCCACCATCGTCAGTCGTCTGTTGAATTGCGTACCGTCGCCGATTTGGCCACTGGAGTTTCCCCCGCTGCACATGACCTGGCCGTCGTCTGTTAGCGCACAGGTATGCTCTGCTCCGGCCGCGACGGCCAGCACC
>PVMS01105560.1_pt1 | contig 15919 bp, 11 predicted proteins | sample 1853461 | NCBI WGS metagenome assembly PVMS01 (sample SAMN08582032, study PRJNA380276) | Marine sediment metagenome, whole genome shotgun sequencing project. | isolation source: ocean sediment barecode stripped | collected 2017 | reverse complement strand
GAGGAATGCGGTCATATTCCAGAAGCTTTCCCAATTCCATTTGGAAGGAAAGATGCTGCCAATCTTAATAAAGCCTCCCAGCTCTTCATAAGCTTTTGTCTCAGGCTTAAAGAGCATCTTAAGCTGCTTGAGGTAACTTTTTGTGATATCAACTCCCCGGTTGATCCACGCAGGTATGGAATGTACGAAGGTCTACTTCACCACGACAGTCCCGTACAAGTCCAGGTAATAGGCATCTGCAAACCCAAACATCCCCTCTTCGTTGGTCAAAACACTCACATTCAAGGTATCGGTTCCACGTAAAAGGCTAATATCAAAATTTGTATTAGTAGCTCCATTGGTTTGCTCCTTAAACTCATCATAAAAGTTAATCGGATGCCCGTTTACTCCAACAATCCGGTCACCCACTTCAGCGCCAACTTTCACAAGTCCCCCATCCTCAACAAGTAGTGCAACTTCACAGGGTATCCTTGGTTCAATAGCCCCTTCAACTTTTAGCAACTTGGAGGTCATCCCCTCAGGCACATTGATATCAAGCATCCTGCCATCCCTCTTTACCTGGATAACCTGGGGTTCGTTCACCACGATATCGTGATGAATGGAGGTCCAGCGCTCCACCGGTTCTCCATCAAGTGAAAGTACCTGGTCACCATTTCGGAGTCCCATCTCAATGAATTCGCTCTTAAACATATAGCCATCCACAATGCTTTCCGGTGGAACGTACTCTTCACCCCAGCGGAAGAAGACAATGATGTATATAAAAAGAGCCAATATGAAGTTTACGATCACTCCGCCCAGCATGATCAGCAGTCGCTGCCAGGCCTTCTTAGATCTGAATTCGTAAGGTTGGGGAGGTTTTTTCATGGCTTCCCGATCCATAGACTCATCAATCATCCCGCTGATCTTTACATACCCGCCAAGGGGCAACCAGCCTATGCCATATTCTGTATCGCCGATTTTTTTCTTAAAAAGAGAAAACCCTGCATCAAAAAACAGGTAAAACTTCTCCACCCTGACCTTAAAGAGTCTGGCCAGCGTATAGTGTCCCAGCTCATGCAATACAATGAGTATCGACAGACTCACTAACAACTGGGCTATTTTTACAAATACTTCCATTCTTGCTTAAATTTGTTCTTTTGCAACCCGTCTGGCCTGCAGGTCTGTATTAAAATAATCCTCAAGTGCCGGAGCCTTAATAAACGCGAGTTTCTCCAGGGTCTTTTCAATTACATCCGGGATCTCAAGGAAACCGAGTCTCTTCTCCAGGAAGGCTTCCACAGCCACCTCATTGGCAGCATTTAATATACAGGGCCAGTTTCCTCCTTTTCTCAGCGCTTCGTAAGAGATTGCAAGATTACGAAAAATTTTTGTATCCGCCTGTCCGAATGTTAATTCAGGATAATCTGCAAAATTAAACCTTTCAAAATCGGATTTAATCCGCTCCGGAAAGGAGAATGCAAACTGAATGGGAAGCCTCATATCGGGCAGCCCCATCTGCGCTTTGATGGATCCGTCGGAGAATTGCACCATGGAATGAATGATCGACTGGGGATGTACAACCACCTCTATATGTTCGGGCTTTACCCCAAACAGCCAATGGGCTTCAATCACCTCCAGGCCTTTATTCATCAGTGTTGCAGAATCAATGGATATTTTTGGCCCCATGCACCAGTTGGGATGACAGAGGGCCTCTTCGGGAGTTACCTTCTCCAGGAAATCCACATCCTTACCCCTGAAAGGGCCACCAGATGCAGTTAAGATCAACTTTTCAATCTGGTTATGACCTTCGCCGATGAGACATTGAAAAATCGCAGAGTGCTCCGAGTCGACCGGAATAATATTCACCCGCTTCTCCCTGGCCTCTTTCATGATCAGCTCTCCGGCAACTACCATGGTCTCCTTATTGGCAAGGGCAATGTTTTTTCCCGATCTGATTGCTTCGATGGTGGGCTTCAAGCCACTGAATCCGACCATGGCAGTCAGCACGAGATCCACCGAATCAAATCCGACCACCTGGGAGATGGCCTCTTCTCCTGCATAAACTTTAATGGGATAGTGCTCCAGTGCATCTCGCACCTTTTCATAATGCTCCTCATTGCCAATGACCACCACATTGGGTGCAAAGCGCATGCTTTGCTCAATCAACAGGTTTGTATTGTTGAGGGCTGTGAGGATCTCAACTTCAAAAAGATCGGGGTGACTTGCTATGACTTCAAGAGCCTGGGTACCTATGGATCCGGTCGAACCAAGTATTGCAATTCGTTTCTGCATGGATTAAAAGACAATAAATTCTGCTGGATTCAGGGGGATGCGGTCATGCCATAATTCGAAATGCAGGTGTGGCCCGGTAGTAAGTTCTCCTGAATTGCCCACAATGGCAATGGCATCACCTGCAACCACTTTCTCTCCCACTGTTTTGAAAAGAGCCGCATTGTGTTTATAGACCGATATTAATTCGTAATCGTGTTGAATCTGTATCACATGACCCGTCTCCAGGGTCCATGCCGACATAATTACAGTTCCGTCTAATGCAGCCTTAACCACCTCGTTGGGGCCTGCGACCAGGTCGATTCCGAAATGCCCGTCCAATGGATTGAATGACCGGGTTACAATCCCAGTCACCGGGGTGAAAAAGTGCATGTCGTACAAATTCCGGCTAACAGGGTCGGAATCTAAAGCACTTAGCCTGAACTGCTCTTCAGCCTCCACCTTTTGCCTCAGCAAAGAATCATTGGTGGATCGGAGCAGGGTAATTTCTCCCCCTTCAATGCTACCTGAAGTATCGTTCATATAGCTTTCGGGCACCTCACCGGAGATGATTAGGTTCAGGTTGTTAAAATACTGGTCCCGAATGGCCTGCTCGTATTCAAGAGAATCCAGCTTCATGGCATTCTGTCGAATGTTCTGCCGCATGGCTGCATCGGGATAACCTGGGATCCACTCCCGGATATTAGTGTAGGCAATGATTGAATAGGTAATGGCCACCAGCAGGATCAGTAAAACTCCCCCCAGGGCAATCATATTCAATCGGGTTAACCTGATGTTTCCAACCTCTTCGAATGTATCCTCATTCAAAAGGACCATCCTGTATTTATGGGTAAGTTTCTGAAAGAACTTACCACGCTTCTTTTCTGACTTATTATTCATTGAGACGTGCTACCGTAATGGCACAAAGATAGCACCTTTACTGGAAATCAAACATGGGAATAATTTCCCGGCGAATGTAGTCCTGACCTATCTCCTGCTGCAGGAATCCACTCCTTACCATGGCTTCATCTTCGCCAACGAAAAGCTCCATATGGATCAGGGTCCAGGGCCTGAACTCGAACAGCGGATTCTCAGTTTCCATCACATTCATGGTAATCATATAATCCGTCAGGCTGGTGGTGTAACCCACATACAGTTTGTCATGTGGGTATGAATAGAGTACAAATACTTTATAACTCATGCGATCACATCATTAGGTCATATATTACCGGTTTAGGTCCATGGGCTATTACAAAATACGTGAAATATTAAAAATGGTTACTTCCAATTGATGTATCCCCACAATTTTAGTATGAAATTAACTTTTGTGATTTAATACTTGATGCGGATGCGCTGCATGGACCGGATGTATGCCACGAGGTCCTGACGCTCCTTTCCGGTAAGCTCCGGATAATCGTCCTGGCCATAACCCCATGAGGGCATGGCTGTTCCATTCCTTCCCAGGGTAATCGTGGCCATTAGAAAGCCATTGGAAGCAGCACTTAAGAACTCCTGGTTATTCAGGGCCGGCCCTTTTACACCCTCTCCTGAAGAACCGTGACACTCAGCACAATGCTTTTTGAACAAGATTGAACCCGCATCACTTTGTCCAGGATTGCTTCCTGCATAAACATAAGTTAGCGGTGCCCTTGAAGATTCCCTCATATATCCAATGATATTGGCAATGTCGCCGGCCTCCAGCTTCTCCTGGTTATAGACGTCGGCCGACCATCCAAACATAGCTGTGTGTTCGCGTCCCTGGGCTATGGTCTCATAAAGAAATCTGTTGCTGGCCACCTCCAGGAAGTCTCGGTTGATGATGGCAGGACCCGTCTCGCCTTCTCCAAACTCACCATGACAACGCGAACAGAGAAAATGGTATTTCATAGCACCCTCTTCCAGATCTGCCAATTCCAGATTAAGATCATTTGAGGGAGGTATTGTATTGCTTAAGGAACGAAGGTAAACCACCAGGTCTGTCACCTCTCCTGTCTCCAGGTGGGACCAGCCAGGCATGGCTGTATTGCCCCTGCCCCGCATCACTGTATTGAAAATAAAGGCATTGTCTGCCCTCTTTAGAAAACCATCCTGGTTTAGTGCGACTGCCACTCCCCCCTTAGCATCGGTACCATGACAGGCCTTACAATAGGTTTTGTAAAGCGTCTCACCTCTGTGTTGATCTCCATCACCCATCTTTGGAAGGAGCTTTTTCCTTCCGGCGGCTTTCTGCTTCAGGTGTATGGTCAGGCTGTCCAGTTCCACAGGAGTAAGACCCGAGATCCGTCCAGACCAGCTTCCCATCTGGCGCAGACTTCTTCCTTTCTCCAGGGTGAACCTGATATACTCCCTGGAAGCCACACGCAGAAAATCATTGTTTCCGATGGAAGGTACCCCTGTCTGATAATCTTCGTAGCTTTTCCCCTCTCCCTGCTTGCCATGACACCCCGAACAGAGATATGGATAGCTTACACTGCCCGTCATGGGCTTCCTGACTCCCTTGAACTCGTTGAGTGTGGCCATGGAGAAATAGTCGAAGGGAATATCGGGTTTTGCCAATCCCATGACAAAGATGGCAAGGGCCTCCAGTTCCTGCTCCTCCAGGTTTATTCTGAGCATCTGGGAACCGGGCGATACCATCTCAGGATCTCTAAAGTGCTCTTTGAGCCAGTTAGATACGCTTTGCTCACCCTGGATATTCTGAAAGCTATATTCATGTTTGGTTTTCTCCCCCTGTTCGGTGAGATCGGGACCCACAATCCCTCCTACTCCCCTGGCCTGGTGGCAACCCAGGCAACCTTCACCGGCAAAAATCTTTTTCCCTCTCAGAAATACATCCATACCCTCCATGGTCGGGGATATTGCCTCTTTTGGACTATCAAAGATGGCCAGGTGACACTTTCCACAGGAAGCCTGTATGTAAGGCTGCTCCAGAAGGGGGTGGGGCCAGTGCGTTTCAGGCAGTCGTCCGAAAGCATCCTCCCTGGACAGCGCCCTTCCCTGTCCACCGTGACAGATGGTACGACCATACTGCTGAACCGGATGGTCGCTTAGAAATTCACCGGGATGGCTGGAGTGTGGCTGCGATACATCTGTCATGCGGGGATCCTCCAGTCCATTGTGACAGGAGATACAGCGATCGACCCGTTTAAAATGTGGGAGGTCTACCTGAAAAATCCCTCTCTCAAAGACATCGGTCTGTTCAATCCCTTCAGATAAGGCCTTCTTTTTAAGAAGCTCTTCGTACTCATTCTGGCTTTTTCTCCACTCTTTGTTAAGGCCTTCACTGATCCAGGCTCCAAACAGAACGAGCAACAGTAGTCCGGCTCCGATAAGAACCAGCCACTGCGCTCTGTATGTATATTTCTGTTCGTTCATTGCCATATCCTTATATCAGGGGCCATTGATTTACTGACCAGAAGAACTCCCAGTTGGGCCCTCTGAACCAGATTCCCACCGCGGTGAAGATCACCAATGCCACAAATGAACAGGTAAAGAGTGTCAGGGCCGCCATGCGGGAGGATCCACTTCGGTGACGGACGATCTCAGTAACCAGGATAAAGAGCATGGTTGTAACGGTGGCAGGATTAAAGAGCAAAACAAACCACTGTGAAATTCCGGGAATCCAATTACGCAATCCCCCGAATTTAACCGCGATAAAGAGCTGGAGAACCACAAGAAAGAATGCGAAACCTGCTGACCAAAGAACCACTTTTCTCCCCTTCTCCCCTGAGAACCAGACACCGATGTGCTCGTCCTCCCGGTCGCGGTATGGAATGGAAAAGAGAAAAACCAGGTAGAGGACCGGAACAAGCAATCCGCCCGAAAAGGCAGAATAGGAGACAAGCTCCTGGATACCCAGAAAGTACCAGGGAGATTTTGCCGGATTCTCCGGAAATGCCGGGTTGGCTTGCTCCAACAAGGGAGCATCAGCCAAAAGAGCAATAAATAGCACCACAAGAACCACCCCGATCAGGATGGCCAGCTCGGTCCACATCAGCACCGGCCATGCCAGCCATTTGTTGGTGGGTCCTTTATCATCAGCATACTTGTTCGGGCGGCTTAATCCACCATCTTTCCTGATTCTCCAGAAGTGTACTCCAAAGAGAACCAGCATGGTCATGGGAAGGAAGATTACATGCAGGGTGAAAAATCTGGAAAGAGCGGGCTGACCCACACTCTCCCCACCGATAAGCAATTTTTTCATGAATCCACCCGGATCAAAAAAATTGGTGATTCCCACAAGATCGGTGAATTCCCTGGCTGATGCAGCGATATTGGATCCGATGGTTACTGCCCAATAGGCCAGCTGATCCCAGGGCAAAAGGTAGCCGCTGAAATTGCTGAGCAGAGTAATGATCAGAAGGACCACTCCTATAACCCAGTTCATACTTCTGTTGCCCAGGTAGGAGCCTGTATAAAACACCCTCAGCAGGTGTAAAAAAACCACAATCACCATTCCCTGGGAGGCCCATCTGTGCATATTTCGGATAATCCGTCCGCCCGGCACCACATTCACAATGTCCTTTACCGACTGGTAAGCAGTTTCCACAGAAGGGGTGTAATAGATCATTAGAATTACCCCCGTAAAAACCATGATAAGGAAAAGGAACCCCAGGATCATGCCCAGGCCAAAGGTATAGGTGGGCTTCATGGAAAAAGTATGGACCCGGGTGGCATGAATGTGTAAAAAGAAGTTCTGGGTGATCTTGCCCACCCTGTTCTTCCTGTCACTATTCAGTTGCTCTTCCATGATCATTATCAGGAGCTAAGGAATTTATCATTGGCTGTAACCGTGGTACCGGGATCGATCACCACCTTCCCATCGGCTGCTCTGCTTACCCTGTACCAGGAGAGGTTCCGGGGAGCAGGTCCTGATAACACCTCACCATGGTCGTTATAGCATGAACCGTGACAGGGACATTCAAATCCATCCGTACTCTTTTCCAGGATACATCCCAGGTGGGTACAGACTGCCGAAACTGCTTTCATTCCTTCGTGATCGCGATAAACAAAAAGGTTATGCTCCTCCAAAAAAGTGTAAGTATCCACGGGAAAATGTGCGGTATTGCCCAGGGGAATGCGCCTTTTTTCACCTGCCAACCTGGGGAAGAACTGTCTGAGGTAACTTGCCCCGGCCACCACCCCGGCCAGCGAGGCCAGGCTCACTGCAGCTTTTCTGATAAAACTCCTTCTTTTCATAGGATCTCTAAGAATCTCTAAAATTATATAGATTCTTTTTGAATAGACCCACCTAAAGAGCCGATTTCTCTAATTTATATACATTTGAAATTATATCATTACGAGTTATTTAGCTATGAAGAAGGGATTTGTTCCAAGGGTGTTGGTAGGTGCAGTGGTGGTGGCTTTTACACTTTTAACAGTAATCAACTGTAAGCGTGGTGATTCAGATGCCAGTCAGGCCAACACTTCTGAGACCGAAAAACTCACGGCCCAATACATTGGACGGGAGAGCTGCAAAGAATGCCATGAGAAAGAGTTCAATCTCTTCCTGGGATCGGACCACGACATGGCCATGGATGAAGCTAATCCTGAAACTATGCTGGCCGATTTCAATAACACAAGCATTACCCATTACGGGATTACCTCCAGGTTTTTTATGCAGGATGGAAAGTACATGGTGAATACGGAGGGTCCTGAGGGAGATATGGTTGACTATGAGGTCTCCTACGTATTTGGAGTAAGGCCCCTGCAACAATACCTTATCGAATTTCCCGGAGGCAGGTACCAGTGCCTTCCCCTCTGCTGGGACACACGTCCGGCTGAAGAGGGCGGGCAACGTTGGTTTCACATCTACCAGGATGAACCAATTCCGGCAGGAGATGTCTTGCATTGGACCCGGGTTACCCAGAACTGGAACTATATGTGCGCCGAATGCCACTCTACCAACCTGAGAAAGAACTATTCCTACAGTGAAAAAGCCTATCACACCACCTGGTCGGAGATTGATGTGTCGTGCGAGGCATGTCACGGACCTGGCTCATATCATGTGGACTGGGCCGAGAAAGTGGAAGCCGGCAGCAGTCCCGATGTCTATCCCGACATGGGCCTGGTGGTAAGATTGAAGGATACAGACAACGCCACCTGGGTGTTTGACCCCGATTCTGTTACAGCCCGCCGGTCGGTGCCACGGCAGTCGGACGAACTGGTTCAGATGTGCTCCAGGTGTCATGCCCGAAGAGCCGTAGCCACTGAAGATTACTACCATGGGGGCTCCCTGCTGGATACCCACTGGCCTTCACTGCTGGAGGAGGGACTCTACTATGCCGATGGTCAGATCCTGGAAGAGGTCTATGTTTATGCCTCCTTCCTGCAAAGCAAAATGTACCAGGCCGGGGTAGTCTGCAAGGACTGCCACGAACCCCACAGCGGCCAGGTTTATGTGAATGGAAACGCACTCTGTTACCGTTGCCATATGGCCACCGAATATGGAAGCCGCAAACACCATTTTCACGATCCCGCCAAGGAGGGGGCCAGTTGTTTTGAATGCCATATGCACGAGCGTACCTATATGGTGGTGGATCCCCGCCGGGACCATAGCATCCGGATCCCCAGGCCCGATCTTTCCGATAAATTAGGTACACCCAATGCCTGCAACCAGTGCCATACGGATAAATCGACTCAGTGGGCCACCGATTACCTAAGAAAATGGTATGGTCAGGACCTGTTGGATACCCCCCATTATGGAGAAGCTTTCTGGGCAGGACGCCAGCGCTACCCCGAAGCACAATCAGAATTGCTAAAGCTGGCTGCTGACGCCGATCAACCTCCCATGATCAGGGCCTCAGCCATCTCCCTGCTGGGCGGATATCCCGACCAGACCACTGCATCGCTGCTGCAAAGCACCATTTCAGATCCGGATCCCCTGATCAGATATGCCACACTCACTGTTGTACAGTTCTCCGAACCTGAATTCATCAGGGACCTGGCTGTACCCCGGCTAAATGATCCGGTCAAGCTGGTAAGACTGATGGCTGCAAACTCACTCACTGCGGTCCCCCGGAATCAGATTCCTGAAGGAGCCATGGAGAGCCTGAATGCTGCTCTTGAAGAGTATAATGAATCTTTGATGATCAATTCCGATCACCCCTCCACCCATCTGAATTTCGGGAACCTTTATCTGAATACCGGAGATCTGGAGAAAGCTGAGGCCTCCTATAAGGAAGCCATTGATCTTGAACCCGGATTGGTGGGCCCCTACATTAACCTGGCAGATCTCTACAGGAGAATGGAGCGGGATGATGAGGGAGAGAAGATTCTGAAGAGTGCACTGGAAACGTATCCCGATCTGGCGGCCATTCACTACTCCCTGGGATTGCTGAAAGTAAGGCAGGGCAATCAGGAAGAGGCCCTGGTTTATCTGGCAGATGCGACAAAAAATGATCCCAATGATCCCCACTACAGTTATGTATATGCCATTGGTCTGAACTCTCAGCAACAACCCGGGGCGGCATTGGAAGTTTTGCAGGAAGCTGTAAAAAGACATCCTTACGACCGGAATATACTCTACAGCCTGGCAACCATTTCAAGCGAGAATGGTTATAAAGAAAATGCTTTGATGTATGCAGAAAAACTGGTTGAAAACTATCCGGAGGATTCAAGCTATCAACAGCTATTGAGTTTTCTTTCAAATTAAAAGCTATTGCCTGAGCAATACTGAATGACCTTTTCAAAAAAAAGGCTCTCCTTTCTGGACCGCTACCTGACGATCTGGATCTTTGCAGCCATGGCCCTGGGTGTGATGGCCGGACACTTTGTCCCAGCCATTGCTGATTTCTGGGGGGGTATGAGCCGGGGTACCACCAACATTCCCATTGCCATCGGATTGATCGTTATGATGTACCCACCCCTGGCCAAGGTGAGGTATGAAGAGCTGGGGGACGTGTTCCGGAACCGGAAAATCCTGATTCTCTCCCTGGTTCAGAACTGGATCATTGGTCCGGTACTGATGTTTTTGCTGGCCATTATATTTCTAAAGGATTATCCTCATTATATGGCGGGATTGATCCTGATTGGACTGGCCCGTTGCATTGCCATGGTGATTGTCTGGAACGACCTGGCCGAGGGAGATCCGGAGTATGCAGCAGGGCTGGTGGCTTTTAACTCCATCTTCCAGGTACTCTTCTTTTCTGTTTATGCCTACGTCTTTATTACCGTGATGCCCCGTTGGTTCGGACTGGAGACATTTGAGGTGGATGTGACCATGGGAGAGATAGCAAAAAGTGTCTTTATCTACCTTGGGCTCCCCTTTCTGGCAGGATTTCTCACCCGATTCATATTGATCCGGGTGAAATCTAAAGACCGCCAGAAATCAAAAGAGTGGTACCACCAGAAATTTATTCCCAAGATCAGCCCACTTACGCTCATAGCCCTGCTCTTTACCATCTTTGTGATGTTCTCCCTTAAGGGTGAAACCATTGTAGAGATCCCCATGGATGTGGTTCGAATTGCCATTCCATTGATCATCTATTTTGTGGTGATGTTCCTGGTCTCTTTTTTTATCAGTAGGGCCATGGGAGCCGACTATCCCAAAACCACCACCCTCTCATTCACGGCAGCAAGCAATAACTTTGAGCTCGCCATCGCTGTGGCAGTGGCGGTGTTTGGAATCAGTTCGGGCGAAGCCTTTGCTGCGGTGATCGGGCCCCTGGTGGAAGTGCCGGTATTGATCCTGCTGGTGGGGGTGGCACTGCGGTTTAGAAAGCGTTATTTCCCAGGCTAGACATTTAATTTTGAGAATCGGCAAATATCCCTTATATTTGCACCCGCAAACAGAGTTTTGCATCGTTCTAAAGAGATAAAAAATAATAAAATATATTGCGGGGTGGAGCAGTTGGTAGCTCGTTGGGCTCATAACCCAAAGGTCGTAGGTTCAAGTCCTACCCCCGCTACTAGAAGAAACCTTGCACGAAAGTGCAGGGTTTTTTTATTTCAGGGCGTTAAGCTTGCTTATAAGCCCTGGAGTAAAAAAGCACTGAAGGAGCTCAGCGACTCAAGGTTTCTTTTAGTAAGCCCCCCAAATGGTACTCGCGAGGCAACAGCCGAGCAACACTATCCCCGCTACTAAAGAAAGCTACCGATCACAGATCGGATGGCTTTTTTTCTGGGGCAATCCACTGTCGTCAGCATGGGGGAAGATGCAGATTTCTGGAGCGCTACTGAATACAATAGCAGTCATGCCTGGTTTCGGAACATACATTTTAATGACAACGATGTAGGCAGGAACAAATATCCCAGGCAGACAGGATTTGCTGTTCGCTGCGTAAAGGATTAGGTCGCGGATTTTTTAATGATAATGACGGTTTTATTGATGTTTTCGGAATGGGCTCCACCTGTTACAGGGTAGGTGACTGTTTCACCGTCCATGGTCCCTTGTATAAAATACTCAAAATCGTAACCAGGATTGTGCAGTTTGGATTTCATGACCTGTTTATTGCTTCCAATGGGGGAAAGGGGAGCAGTTGAGAACGGTCCAGAGGACCCAATCTCCCGATAGTAAATATAAGGGTCTGTTACCTTTCCATTACCTAGAAAGAGTACATTTTGTTCAAAGCTTTCACCTTCATTGATCTGAGTGATTTCTGGCATGGCCCTGACTGCTGTTTCACCCTCGTAAAGGGTGTCCATATTGGTAATTCCATATCCATCCCTGCATATATTATCCCATGTGGCCTGCTGTAACTGAAGTATTATTCCCAGTTCTGAAATATTTCTTACCCGCTGAATTTCATGTTTCATAATTCTGCCCCAGCAGGCCACCAGGCTGTCTTTCTCCGCTTCGGTCATACCATCTTTCTCTGCGGCGGCGCGGTGACAGGCGAATCTGCCCATCTCTATTTGAGATTTAAAGAAATGATACCAGTACATATACCGGTCCCTGTTCCCGGTCCCAACAATATCTTCCTTATATGAACAAAATTGATGATAAATATCAAAAGCTTCGGCAAACTGACCAGAGAAAGTAGTTGGCTCACCATCATCCGGATAGCTTGCCCTGATTACGCTGGGGGCTGGTTCCCATGTTGAGATAGCGGGTATGGCATTGTGTATTCCTTCCATGGGTCGTGCAGGTTCTCCTGCTCTGTCTATTGAGGCCAGCAGAGTTCCAAGTTCAATGGATTTTTCCACTCCAAAATTACTCTTTGCCCATTTCTGATAAAATTCCGTGATCCATTTTACATACTCTGGGTCCTGGACATCTGTATCTCTCTTAAAAATATCTACCTCAGGGAATCTTTTTGATTCTGGCAATTCTTCCGAAACCTTCCCTCTGTTTTCCCAAACCAACTGAGCATGAGCAGCGGAAGCAGGCGCTACCGAGTTAATGCGCCAATGCTTGGCAATAAGGGCCTGGACGCCTCCGACATCCAATCCTGCTCCAACTTCATTCCATATGCTAGTTACTCGAAATTGAGGTTGGATCATACCCCAATCTTCTTCATACCAGCATGAGGACCAGGCCTCCCGGCCCGCTGAAATGACTTCATCCAAACCCTCGGCCCTGTCCCAGAGGGTGCCAAAGGGAACATCCAAGGGTAAATCATCGTGAAACTCCAGTGCGCCTTTTCCTTTTGGTTGTTTATCCCCCACCGTTCCCACTCTCCATCCAAAGGTGGCCAATTCAAAGGGAGTATCCATCTTAGTTATCACATCCTGACAATATCTATAATCATCAGCTACGGCTTCAATTTGTTGTTTAGAGAGCCTGTGACCGAGAAAGGTCCAGGTTTCATAGGTCCATAGCCAGAAATAGTCCAGCGGATGTGTCTTCATTATCCGTGTAAATACTCCTTCGTAAAGCGCCTTTGTAAAGGCCTCATTTTCTGGTCCTCTTTTCGTTGGTATGATAAGACCATGGACATCTCTCATTCTTGCCTGAACTTCTGGCGGGCAGGAGTGTATCCAGTCTGCCTCAATTAAGTGCCTGGAATTACCAGGCTCAAACCCCATGGGAGCTTCAGTCCCTAAGGCCGTTTTCACGCCAAGTTGACGTGCATGTGAAAAAGCACCCCTGAACATGAATCCCACATTATTGAAGTTTTCCGCCATTTCAGAAGGAGTTTCGGGCTCTTTTGATCCTATTGCTTTGGAAGCAACAAAGTCGTTAATGAATAATTTGTCAGCCCCATTGGTAAACTCCTTTGTTTTAACGGGAGTATACCCCCAAATCCCTTCGTCAGGATTACCTGAATAGAAGTCACCCTTGCGAAATGAACTTGCCCAGTATGTTTTGTAAGCAGCCTCTTCCTTAACTGTGCCATTCTCATTTAAATCATCCTTATGACCTATCCAGATGGAAGGTTCCGGACCTTCCTGAGAGCCAGGAAAACCTTTCTGGTTGTAGTAATGGAGTCCAAAGAAATTAAAACCCATCTTAGCCTGTTGGGTAATAAAGGATTTGTAATCTTCCGTATTCCACAGATCTGGTCCGGTGGGAAAATCATGAAAGGGCAGATTACCCCGTAATTCAAACCAGGGTTGTGATTTTTCATCATACCCGCTCAGGGGAATTGGATAGCTTAACTTTTCATCAGGAATAACATCACCAGCAAGGTTAAAATGACAACCCAGCATTTCTGCAAATCTATAGGATGCGTACAGGGTGCTTATTGTATCGGCTCCTGATATGACCAGAATATCTCTTCCATCCTCTTTATCTATTGATTTAATAAGATAGCCATTCCTGTTGTCACTGTCCGGAGCATCTACTTCACCATATTCCTGCTTTAGCTCTGTTATTATGTTCCGACTATCTTCTGAAACTATAATTACATCACCTCCCGGTAGATTGACATATTCATCTGCTGTTGCGATCCCCGGAGCATTTCCTGTGCGTAAGAAAATGTATCTTCTTACCTCTTTTGCAGCCTGCACTTCAGACTTTGAAGCATTTTCAGGATAAACTACCGTCTGGCCATTTAATCCCGATGCTGAATAAATCAGTACACATGTAATGATTGTTGTAAATAAGCTGTAATATCCTCTTTGAAATTTACCTGTTATCATAGTCCTCGATATTTCGCTAGTTACCTTCCTATTGATCTTATTAATTCCATTCAGGGATGGTATCTCTTTGATCAATGGGAAGTTTCGTCTTTTCTTCGTATTCGCCCGCAAAATAGGGGTAATAATCCCAAGGTGATTCATTGCTCATTCTGGGATCACCTGTTTTTGTGAGATATTCAAATAGCTCTGCTTTCAATTCGCCCTTTATCGCTGCGTATGAAGGATCCATTGCCATGTTATTAATCTGATAATGATCTGTCGAAATATCATATAATTCCTCAAAGGGTCGTTTCTCGAAACCCAGCGCGAACATCTCTAAATTACCCGGTTGATCTTTATTGGTGATTATATACTCCTTGGTAATTCCACCGTCAATATCCCCATAGGCTTGACCTGTATGTCCGATAAAAGTAGGATGTCCAGCAGGATATCTATCAGGCTCAAAATTCACGATATAGGTCCAGTTGCCCTTCCTTATTGCCCTGGAAGGGTAGGGTAATCCGCCCGGGCGACAATACGTATGACGCTCGATAGCTGTTACAACCATATCACGTTCGGGATCGATCGTGCCCTCTTCTGAAGACTCGAGTATATCCATAAAGCTTTTGCCTGTGACTTTCGCTGGTATGTCAACACCGGCAGCTTCAAGAAGTGTTGGTGCAAAATCTATCGAGTTTATAAAGTCGTCGACTATCCTTCCACCTTTAATCCTGTTACCCCACATAATGGCAAGAGGCATGTGGGTACCATATTCGTATAGTGTTGCTTTCGCCCTCGGAAAAGGCATCCCGTTGTCGGAGGTAACGATAATGATGGTATTATCCAGTTCGCCTCTTTTCTCAAGAAGATTGATCATTTTCAAGAGATGACTATCAAACCATTCTATTTCGTATAAGTAATCTGCAATATCGGTTCTTATTTCATCTACATCCGTTAAAAAGGCGGGAACTTTAACACTATCTGGATTTACATCATTTAGGGCACCAATATTACGATCAAAAGGCCTGTGAGGTTCATAGGCCCCGTACCAAAACATAAAGGGTTTCCCGGTCTTACGATTTTGCTTCAGAAAGTCCTTGAAATTCCTTGCATAATCATAAGGACCGACCTCTTCTGAAGATTTCATCTGGTATTTCATATGTTCCTGGCCCATTATCTCTTCTTCGCCCCAGTATGTATCGCCGTCCATTTTTCCCGGACCGTATACTTTTGCTGTGTAGCCAACATTGTAACCATTTTGCTGCAGCAGATTTGAGAACAGGGCAAACTCTTTTCGTATTCCCCCGAATAACAGACCTCCTTCTTTTAAATCATAGATGTGACGACCAGTGAGTATGCAGGCTCTTGAAGGTGCACATGAAGGAGCGGAACAATATGCATTTTTGAACAAGATCCCTTCCCTTGCGACTCTCTCGAAGCCCGGAGTATTAATATCTGGTGTTCCGGTTATGGATGTATGTATCCAGCTTTGGTCATCAGAGATACAAAAAAGGATATTGGGAAGTTCTCCAGTTGTTTTATTGTAAGAACTTAGACTAATCGTTATCATTATCATTCCAACCAAAATGATAACAGTTATTCCCGAGCGTTTCAATCTCTTCATTTTCTATCAAGTTAAGGGGAGAAATTATGGATTTCAATGTTAAGG
>PVMS01094339.1_pt1 | contig 15919 bp, 11 predicted proteins | sample 1853461 | NCBI WGS metagenome assembly PVMS01 (sample SAMN08582032, study PRJNA380276) | Marine sediment metagenome, whole genome shotgun sequencing project. | isolation source: ocean sediment barecode stripped | collected 2017 | reverse complement strand
TCTGCAGCACGTAAATTCCGCCATTTTTTCCCGGTTCGTAAGTACGAACATCGGATTAAAAGTCCGGTATAGCGCAATTTAACGGCTTACAATTCAACCACTTACCGGCTCGCCCGTTGCCACTTTTGCACGACTATGCACAACTGTGCACGACTAATTCACGCAAAACTCACGCAAGCATGTTTAGTGGTACTGAGGTGATCATGAACCTCATCAGCTTAAAGTCTCTCTTAAACCCTGCTTCTTCGTAGCGCGAAATCCGTTGGCAGCCTACAATACCCAATATGGAACAGTTTTTGGGTAAAGCACGTACTGAAGGCATGGCGCTTGGCCTCTGGTTCCAACCCATGGCCGACGCGCTGGATAGTTACAACGTTGACAGTGCTGCCTTAATGGCTGAAGTAGGGATTGATCTGGAATCGATGGCAGACCCCTGGAAACGCTTCCCAGTGTCAGTCCGTAACCAGGTATGGGACCTGGCTATCGAAGCCACAGGTGATCCCTGTTTCGGCTTCCGGGTTGCTGAATACTTGCGCCCCCCGACACTGGGCCACCTCGGTTATGCTCTTTATGCAAGCAGTACGCTGTTGGCAATGTTCAAAAGGTTGGAGCGCTTCATGCTGATCGTCAGCACGGATGCTTCACATCAAGTGGAGGAGTTTGACGGTGATTACCGGGTGCTGACCAAAATTCTGGAGCCAACGCTCAGACTGGAAGCGATCGATTGTTGGATGCTCATGTTGGTCAGGCTATGCCAGATTATGTATTCACCCGACTTCAGACCCTTGAAGCTGGAATTACAACGACCGCCGCCGAAAGGTTGTGATCAGTCCATAGAGGCATGGTTCAGCTGCCCTGTCAGTTTTTCTTCGGACCAAATTGCGCTTTATGTCAGCAAAAAAGACATGCTTGTAAAGCTGCCGGGGGCGGTAAAAGATCTGGCTCTCCAGCATGACAGAGTGCTGGCAAGCTACTTGGTAAAACATCAAAGTACGGATATTCTCACCCGAATTCGTGTGCTCGTTACTGAACTGTTACCAACTGGGGATTTCGGCAAGGTGGAGATTGCAAAGCGCTGCCATATGAGCCCACGTACGTTGCAGAACAAGCTGGATCAGGTCGGCACCAGCTATAACGGCGTACTTGATTCAGTCAGGCAGGAGCTTGCGCTGGAGTACATCAAGCAGCCACATCGAAACCTGATTGAAATCACCTTCCTGCTCGGGTTCACCGACTCGAGCAGTTTTTCCCGCGCCTTCAAACGCGGGACGGGCGTCGCACCCAGCCATTACCAGAACCAATACCTGTCCACTACTGACTGATTTTCTTTTCAGGTCATCATGATCGCTCGCTCGATCAGGCTCACTGTTTGACAGATTAGTACAGTCTCCACAGAAATCAATGGAGTCTGCGCATGAAAGGCCTGATGATGGATCGCCCGCTGGTGATCAACTCGATCATGGAACACGCCGAGCATTTTCACGCCAATCGTGAAATCGTTTCCGTCACGTACGACAACCCCCGGCATCGATATACTTATGCCGATGCCTTTTCAAGGGTCAGGCAACTGGCGAACGTACTCGCCAATCTCGGCGCGAATATCGGCGACCGGATCGCAACGCTGGCCTGGAACGACTATCGTCACCTTGAGATCTATTACGCGACCAGCTGCAGCGGGCTGGTGTGTCACACCATCAACCCGCGGCTTTTCGAAGACCAGCTGAGCTATATCATCAACCACGCCGGGGACAAGGTGCTGTTCACCGACCCCGCGTTCATTCCCTTGCTGGAACGGCTGGCGCCCAAGCTGGACGAGATTCCTATCCTGGTCGTACTGAGCGACAAGGCTCACATGCCCACAAGCGACACGCTCGAGCTAAAGAGTTACGAGGTTCTGCTGGAAGGCGAGTCGGATCAGATCGAATGGCCGGAACTGGACGAGAATACGGCCAGTTCCCTATGTTACACCTCCGGTACGACGGGGAACCCCAAAGGCGTATTGTCAACTCACCGCGCGACGGTCCTGCACGCCTACGCGGAAGCACTGCCCGACGTAGTCTGCCTGTCGTGCAAGGATTCTATCCTGCCGGTGGTTCCCATGTTTCATGCAAACGCCTGGGGAGTGGCCCACTCCGCACCCATGGTTGGCGCCAAGCTGGTATTTCCCGGCCCGAAAATGGCCGATGGCCAGACACTGCACGACCTGATGGAAAAGGAGCAGGTGACCCTGGCCCTGGGCGTACCCACCGTGTGGCTGGCTTTGCTGGATTACCTCCGGGAAAACGACTTGACCCTCACCACGCTGAACCGGACGGTCGTGGGCGGCGCCGCCTGCCCGGCCGGCATCATGGACGAATTCCGGGAGCGCTATGGGGTGAACACGCACCATGCCTGGGGAATGACCGAACTCAATCCGCTCGGAACCCTCAATTCTCCGACCGCCGACTGGCACGGGTATGATGAAAATAAGCAGGCGGAACAGCGGGTTAAACAAGGCCGGGGAATCTTCGGGATCGAACTCAAGATCGTCGATGACGAGGATGTTGAGCAACCCTGGGACGGCCAGGCGTTCGGAGCCTTGAAAGTGCGGGGAGCCTGGGTTTGCTCCGATTACTACAAGCTTGAAGGTGAAAGCGACGCCCATGATGAAGACGGCTGGTTCGATACCGGCGACGTCGCGAGCATCGACGAGGCGGGTTTCATGAAAATCGTCGACCGCAGCAAGGACCTGATCAAATCAGGCGGCGAGTGGATCTCGTCGATCGATGTCGAGAATATCGCGATGAGTCACCCCGGCGTTCAGGAAGCTGCCGTTATCGGCGTCCCAGACGACAAATGGACCGAGCGGCCCTTGCTGGTCGTGGTGCCCCGAAATGCCGGGGAACTGAATTCGTCCGACCTGCTGGAGCACTTCAGCGGAAAAATTGCGCAGTGGTCCATCCCGGAAAAAGTCCGGTTCGTGGATGAGTTACCTCACACGGCGACCGGCAAGATCAGCAAACTGCAGCTGCGGCGACAGATCGTCGGCAGCTAACACCCGAAATCTAAAGGAGATCATCATGTCAGATGTCAGAATTACACAATCAGTACCGGAGCGCATGCTCGACCTGTTGGAAGCAGAGGGGATTCGACATCTTTTCGGTATTCCGGATCCGTGCTTTGTCAGCATGTTCCTCGCTGCCGAGGCGCGCGACTGGGTAGTGATCGCACCCCACCATGAACAAGCGGGGGGGTTCATGGCAGACGGTCTCTGGCGCCTGACCGGCAAGCCTGCGGTCATCATCGGCAACGAAGGGCCGGGCGTGGCTAACCTGGTTCCGGCCGCAATCTGCGCGGCGAAAGAACACATTCCCACAATTTTCATCGCCGGCCAGAGAGAGCGCGTCTTCGACCAGTCGGTGCGGCGTGGCCATTTTCAGTATACGCCGCAATCCAGGTTTTTCGAGGCGGCCATGAAGTACGTCGGTGTGATCGAATTTCCACAACAGGTCGACGAAATTTTCCACGAAGCATTCCGCCAGGCATTGTCAGGCAATCCAGGGCCGGTCTACATCGAATACCCCAAGGACTACGCATTCGTGGAACATGAATTCGGGCCGATCCTGCCGCCGCATAAATACCGCCTCACGGAACAGAAGGCGGCCGATAGCGCCATCCAGAAAGCGGTCGATCTTCTGCACGAAGCGCAACAGCCGATCATCTTCCTGGGCGCAGGCGCTTTTTCCGCGCGCGCCGGGAAAATCGTCGAGGAACTCGTCAAGACCATTGACTGTCCCGTCGTTCAAACCACCAGCGCCAACGGCGCCTTGAATGGGATTGCCGGCCGGGTGATCCCGTATGCAACCCCGGTCGCCAACGATTTGATCGCCGATGCCGACGTCGTACTGGCGATCGGAACCGAGATCGGTGAACCGGTGCACTTTGGCACCGGAAGACACTGGGCCGTCGGCAAGACCGATCGCAAGTGGATATACGTCGAGCGCGACCCGGTGGCCATCGGCGCGAACCGGCCGATCGATGTACCCCTGGTTGGTGACCTGCGCGACATCGTCCCGCAACTGACCAAGGTCGTGGCCGAAAAGGGTGAGGTCAGCCGCATGCCAGCCGGTTTTGCCGAGAAGTGCGCGGCATTCCAGGCGGAATTGAACGCCATCTTAGAATCGGTTCCCACCGACGGCCCGATCCATCCGGCCCTTCTGCAGCGTGAGGCGACCCGCCAGATACCGAAAAACTCGGTCGTCGTGCGGGACGGTGGGGCGACGCAGTTCTGGTACGCCACGTTCAACCAACAGCCCGACTCCGAGGTGATCTGGTCTGCAAACTTCGGTCACCTGGGAACCGGCCTGCCGTACGCCATCGGCGCCGCACTAGCGGTGGGTGACGAGAGAAGGGTGGTGCTGGTCACCGGCGACGGTTCGTTCATGTTCCACATCTCGGAACTGGAAACCGCCGTGCGGAAGAACCTCCCGATCGTCTGCATTGTGCAGAGCGACTACGCCTGGGGCCTGGAAGTCTGTGTCTACAAGACCATTTACGGTGACGACAGCACCGAAACCGAGGCACGCTTTGGCGACCAGATACGGTTCGACAAGATCGCGGAGGGGTTCGGGGCCTACGGCGAGTTCGTAGAAGACCTGGCCGAAATTGGCCCGGCCGTCGCGCGGGCATTTGCCAGCGGCAGGCCGGCAGTCATTCAGGTACCCGTGAATTCCCGGATTCATGCTACTGAAATGCCGGGGATCGAAGAATTGTTCAGCTGGTACGGCGAAGAGGGTTATAGCGCCGCCCCCGAAGAGTGAGGAAAACTGATGTCTAACTATAAATTGTGGATCGACGGCAAGCCGCTGGATGGCGCCGCCGAACGGAACGTGATCAATCCCGCCACCGAAGAGCCGGTGGCAAGCGTGGCGCTTTCGTCCGAAGCACTGGTTGACGAAGCCGTCGCTTCGGCCAAGCGCGCCCAGAAACTCTGGGGCCGCACGCCCATTGCCGAGCGCCAGCAGGCACTCAACAGGGTCGCTGACGGCCTGCAGGCCCGGAGCGAGGAAATCGCCCGCATCCTGACGATGGAACAAGGCAAGCCGCTCGCCGAGTCCACTGCGGAGGTGGCGTACTCGGAGGCCTTTTTCCGCTATTTCGCCAGCCTCGACCTGCCGGTCGAGGTCGTCCAGGACGACGAAACCAAGCGCGTCGAAGTCCACCGCAAACCGCTCGGCGTCGTGGCCTGCATCATCCCGTGGAATTTCCCCCTGCTGCTGGCCGTATTCAAGTTGCCTCCGGCCCTGTTGGCTGGAAACAGCTGCATTCTGAAGCCGTCGCCCACCACACCACTGACGGCGGCGATTCTGGCAGAAATCTGTGCGGAAGCCCTGCCGCCAGGACTGGTCAACACGGTCAATGACGAAAACGACCTGGGCACCTACCTGACGCAGCACCCGGGCATTGCCAAGGTTTCGTTCACCGGGTCGACGGAGACCGGCAAGCGCGTGATGGCCAGCGCGGCCGGAACGCTGAAACGCCTGACGCTGGAACTCGGTGGCAATGATCCCGCCATCGTCCTGCCGGACGTCGACGTGAAGGAAACAGCGGCAAAACTGTTTGCCGCGGCGTTCATGAACTGCGGCCAGGTCTGTATCGCCCTCAAGCGGGCCTACGTGCACGAAGACATTTATGAAGAGATGTGCACCGAGCTGGCCAGCCTGGCAGACTCCGCGGTCGTTGGAGACGGTTTGCAGCCCGACACGCAGATCGGACCAATCAATAACACGATGCAGTTCCAGAAGATCCAGAACCTGCTCGAAAGCGCTCGCCAGGCGGGCCGGATCATTGCCGGGGGAGAGGTGCCGGAGGGCAAGGGCTATTTCATCACGCCCACCATTGTCCGGGATGTCCGCGATGGAGACGAGATCGTCGACCAGGAACAGTTCGGCCCGATCCTGCCGGTTATTGAATTCAGTGACACGGACGAGGTCGTGGGCCGCGCCAACGGTACGGAATTCGGGCTGGGCGCCTCCGTGTGGACCAATGACGAAAACAAGTCCAGGGACCTAGCGCTACGCCTGGAATCTGGCACCGTCTGGGTCAATACGCACCTTGATTTCGCCCCCCACATACCGTTCGCCGGCGCCAAACAGTCCGGAGTCGGCGTTGAACTGACCCGGGAGGGACTGCACGAATTTACCCAGATCCAGGTCATAAATATCGCCAAGTAGGCCACATCATGGTAGGCGATGCTCCTCTGGTCATGAATTGTGCCTGTTCTGGAATGCGGGTATTGGTCAGAAAATCAAAAATAATTTACGTTCCTAACATGAAATTAACCGAAATTGGTAACAGATTATGAAAATTCTAAAGAATTACGTTTTAGCGGGCTTGGACAGGTCGGAAGTTTTTCACATTGGAATTCTGCGGTGCATGGCTGCTCTCATCGCATTGAGCATACCCTTTGCCAGCGCGAGTGAACCGACTGGAAATCAGCTTATTATTGAAGAGGTGACGGTAACCGCCCAAAAACGTGAACAGTTTATGGGCGACGTGCCCGTATCGATATCAGTTTTATCGGGTGATGCTCTGGTAGAAAGAGGCATCAATGATGTTTTCGATGTTGCGTTACAAGTGCCGTCTTTGCAAGTGGTGACAAACACTCAACCGATGACTACTTCTTTTCGGATACGTGGTCTTGGAAATGATGGAAACATCCCCAACTTCGAACCGGCTGTCGGCTTTTTTATTGATGGTGTTTTCATGCCGCGCTCCGGGTTGGCTTTCAACGACCTGGTGGATATTGAACGCATAGAGATTCTCAAAGGCCCTCAATCGACCCTGTACGGCAAAAATACTACCGCTGGCGTGATCCATATTATTACCAGGGTACCCGGCCAAGAGTTCGAGAGCCATGTGGAGGTTTCCCTGTCTTCCCTGGATGGTGCGAACAATGCCTTTGTCAAGCGTTACGTTGGCAGAATCAGTGGTGGTATTTCAGATTCCGTTGCGGGGAGCCTGTCGGCTGTTTACTACGACCAGGAAGGCACGGACATTAATCTGGCAGATGGTAGTGCGCTTAACGATATGGAGCGGTACTCGGTTCGTGGTCAAATCTTTGCGGACATTGGTGAAAGTAGTTCCCTGCGCGTTATTGGTACCTACACCAAGATGCCCACCTCCAGCCTGGGTAATCCGGACCTCTTTCAGGGCGCCGTGCCGCGCGCGCTCAATGCGTTATTCGGCGGCTGTCCTGACGAGGATCCTTACGATCGCAGATACTGTCTTAACGCAGCAAATTATGTTTCGATGACGACCAAGAGCATTGCAGCGACCTTTGAAACCTCTGTCGGAGGGAACAGCCTGACATCCGTCACTGCATACCAGGAGTATGACATGCTTCGTAGCTCGGATGATGTCGACCAGACCCTGCTGCTACTCGCCCGTATGGAGGACACACAGGCAGGTGAAAACTTCAGCCAGGAACTTCGCTTCGCATCACCCTCTTCCGAGGTGTTTGAATGGCTTGTTGGAGCTTACTATTTCAACAGTAAATTCGAGCGCGGCAACCGTGGCCAAACCCCATTTTTTGAACTGCTGGCTCATGCACCACTAGTGCCGCTGGTACCTGGCATCCCCCTGGGGCAACCGGGTGACCTGGGCTTCCTGGACAGCCGCACCGACAGTGAATACTACGCACTGTTCGGTCAAGGCACCTACTTTTTCTCAGATCAATGGAATCTGACCTTTGGCCTGCGCTATGGCGATGAGTCAAAAGACGTATCCATCAATAACAGCACAGATACCGCCGGTCCCCTCAACATACTCACGCTTGTGATGTCCCCCACTGCAGCCAATGCGGAATTACACAGATCCAAAGGCCGCTGGACATGGAATTCCGCCCTGCAGTTTTCCCCCACCGATGATTCGATGTTCTATTTCAACTATGCTCGAGGCAGCAAAACCGGCAGCTACAACTCAGGATTCGGCAACACGCTGGCAGAAAATCGCGGTTTCGATGACGAAGTGGTCGATCACTTTGAACTTGGCTCGAAACTGACCTTGCTGGATGGACGCATGACGCTTGATTCTGCGATTTTCTATTCCGACTTCGACGACTTCCAGAACGCTGGTTTTGTTGGCCTGCAATTCCTTGTGAACAATGCGGAAAAAGTAAGCAGCAAGGGTTTTGAGACAGAAGGTCACATCCTGATTTCCGAGGAATGGGCCGCTGATTTTGCCCTGAGTTATGTGAAGGCGGAGTATGATGAGTACACCGGAGGCTCCTGCTATTTCGGCAGAGTACCCGATAATGCAGATGGAACTGCTTGCGTCCTGACAGGGAGTGCGTTGCCATTTGTTCCCGAGTGGAGTACTTTTGTTGGCCTGCAATATGGTCGGCAAGCGAGCTTTGGTGATCTTTTCGGCCGTCTGGAATGGGCCTGGGTGGATGATCACGATACCAATACCAACCTGGACCCTCGCCATGTGCAGGGTTCATATAGTGTTGTTAATGCACGTTTCGGTGTCGGTATCGGGAAATTAGATTTGGTCTTGTGGGCGAACAACCTGTTCAACGAAAACATCGTCGCACAGACAGCGACTGCAGCCATGTTTCCCGCTGATCCAGCCTACATGGATTGGCTGGGCCGTCCGCGGGAAATCGGCGTCACAGCAAGATACCATTTCTGAGACAACAAGAGGTAGTAACCAGTGGTTATCAAAGAGTTTAGCGGGAATAGTGTTCTCATCACCGGCGCAGGGTCGGGTATCGGGTTTGAAACTGCGCTAGCCTTCGCTGGTGGCGGTGCTGATATTATTGCCACTGATATCAACCTTGCCGGCCTCGACGAACTGAAACCTCAAGTGGAAGCTTCCGGCGTTCAATGCCTGACGCGTATTCTCGACGTACGTGACGAGGACGCCTGGAGCGCGCTTGTCAGTGAGTTGGAATCACTGGACAAGATTCCCGACATCGTTGTGAACAATGCGGGCCTCGGGTACCTCAAATCATTTGAAGACACCAGCACATCCGATTGGCGCATGACCCTGGATGTGAATATCCTCGGCGTGGTTTTTGGTTGCCGGGCCTTCCTTAATATCTGGAAGCAGCGAAAGACCAGCGGCCATCTTGTCAATATTTCCTCCATGGCGGCTTACACCCCTTTGCCAAACATGTCTGCATACGCTGCGAGCAAGTATGCAGTCGAGGGCCTCAGCGAGGTTTTGGCCATGGAACTTGGCACTGAAGGCATCTCTGTGAGCTGCGTTCACCCCGGCATTGTCAATACGCCAATCGTACACAACCCCAGTATGTTCAGTGCGACAAAGGAGCAAATGGAGAAGCTGCAAAAATACTACCGTGAAGAGGGTGTGCACCCAAGCGTGGTTGCTAAAGATATCGTCAATGGTGTCAGGAACAACTCGGGTACCATCTTGAGTGGTAAAGACACTTCAAAAATTGCCATGCTCAAGAGGATTCTGCCAAGCAAGGCATTTCAAAATTTGATATTGAAACAAGCCCGCAAAATAGGCTACTTACCCTCATGATGAGCGGTGCGACCATTGCCTGTGCGCTGGTCACCTGTCTGTTTTCCTCCGGATTGATCGCAGACTCCACCAGGCTCACCAAAACCCCGGACGGCCGTGACCATTACTCACCGTACGTCAACGTCGCCTATCCCGATCAAGTCTATTTCGGTGATACTCATTTGCACACTTCTCAATCATTTGACGCCATATCATTTGGAACACTCCTTGGGCCAGAGGAGGCCTACCGTTTTGCCCGTGGCGAAGAGATAACGTCATCAACGGGCGTGCCTGCCAAGCTTTCCCGCCCCTTGGATTTCCTGGTTGTTGCCGACCACGCGGAGGTGATGGGTGTGATGGGAGAAGTCAAAGCCGGGAATCCCTCAATTATGGCGGATATTACAGTTCAAAAATGGCATGAGATGTTGAAGGCAGGGGGCGAAGCGGGCATGCAAGTTTATTATGCGATGGTGGCAAGCGTAGGTGGCGGCCCGGCCCTGCCGGAGGTCTTAACAAATAGAAAAATTATGAATTCGATTTGGGAGAAAAATATTGACGCTGCAGAAAAATATAATGAGCCTGGTTTATTTACAGCTTTAATTGGTTATGAATGGTCATCTACCACCAACGGTAATAATCTTCATCGCGTTGTCATCTATCGCGACGGAGAGGAGCGTGCTCGTCAAAGTCTGCCGTTTTCCAGTCTCACCAGTGATAATCCTGAAGACCTATGGAACACTCTCAAAGCTTATGAAAGAAAAACCGGTGGAAAAGTGCTTGCCATTCCGCATAATGGAAATTTGAGTAACGGATATATGTTTCCTTTAACCAATCCAGTATCCGGCGAACCGATTACCAGGGAGTATTCAGAACTGCGCGCTTCTGTTGAACCTCTCTATGAAGTTACTCAAATTAAAGGGGATGCAGAGACCCATCAAAAGCTTTCCAAGAATGATGAATTTGCAGACTATGAGACATGGGATAGAGGTAACCTTGATTTATCTGTAGCTAAAGAGGACGGCATGTTGGAATACGAATATGCTCGTTCTGCATTGTTAAATGGAATGAAAGTCGAACATGAACAAGGCGTTAACCCATTCAAATTCGGCATGATTGGTAGCACCGATGCTCATACTGGTCTTGCTGCTGTCGAGGAAGATAATTTTTTTGGAAAACTTCCGCATGTTGAACCATCCGATCATCGTGTCGAGAATCCTGTGGCCAAGTTTGGTGACAAGGCTTATATGGGATATGAGATGACCTCATCCGGTTATGCGGCTGTTTGGGCCACGTCGAATACACGCTCAGCAATTTGGGATGCGATGAAGCGTCGAGAAGTATACGCTACGACAGGCCCACGAATGACGGTGCGTTTCTTTGGTGGCTGGGAATTTGAAAGCCAAGATGCACATAGTAATTTACTTGTCAAATCCGGCTACACCAAGGGTGTTCCTATGGGGGGTGATTTGGCTCATGCACCCGAAGACAAGTCGCCAATATTTCTTATTGCAGCACTTAAGGATCCGATCGGAGCAAATTTAGATCGAGTTCAAATTATTAAGGGTTGGATTGATGAGGACGGTGAAAAACAGGAGAAAATCTACGATGCTATCTGCTCTGATAGCCGTGAGATCAAAAATGGGCGATGCAATAAGGCGGTAGGTAATACCGTGGACGTAAAGAATGCGACCTGGACCAATTCTATCGGTGAAAGTGAAATGGTCTCACTTTGGGAAGATCCCGATTTTGATCCATTACAGAGAGCTTTTTATTACGTACGTGTGCTTGAGATTCCAACGCCGCGATGGACTGCCTATGACGCGAAACGCTATGCCCTTGATTTTTCTGAAGCGGTAGAGTTGACCACTCAGGAACGTTCTTATACATCACCGATTTGGTATACACCGTAAAAAGAAAAAGAACAAAAAATCAACACTTAGCTTTGTCCGCATTATAGTTATTGTCCTGTTCGCAAGCGGCTCAATAATCACCTATGCGATTTTTGAAAAACCGAGATATGACATGCCGGTCAAACAGCAAGTAAATTGGAGAAAATTATGCCGAAGATTAGTGGTTCGTGCCTGTGCGGGGCAGTAAAGTATTCGAGCCTTGCAGAACCCTTGATGACCGCGGTCTGCCATTGCGAGAACTGCCAGCGCCAAGCCGGTACTACGTTTTCAGTCGTCGTGGCCATTCCGGCTGACTCTCTGGTTCTCGAACAGGAAGAGACCCTAGCCACCTACGAGGACAGGGGCGAGAGCGGCCAACCGGTGTGGCGGCGCTTCTGTCGGAACTGCGGTTCCCCCATTCTCTCCGTCGCCGACAGCGTACCGGGTCAGGTATTCATCAAGTCGGGTACTCTGGCGGACCGTTCCTGGCTTCGGCCCGGTGTCCACATCTGGTGCGACTCGGCACAACCGTGGGTCGAAATCCCCGATGCAGCGGTGAAGATCCCCCGAAATCCGTCCTGATGAGGCGTATAGGTGGTTCAGATGCTGTATTGCCAGAAAACCCAGAGTATTGAACGGCTATTCATGGCTATTTATATCCCCGCCTCAGGTCATTAAACAGCGTGATGCTCTGACGACGTACAATCTCAAGAACGAAAATGAGAGGTGACTATTGTGAACGACAATCCAACACGGTTGGCAGACCAGCTATACGACGACATGTGGTTGCCCGATGAAACCCTGGCCGTGCGCCAAAAGGTCCGGGAATTTGCAGACCAGGTTTTAAGACCACTTGCACATGACCTGAACAACACGCCGGAAAGTGTAGAAAGCTTCCCTTGGGAGCTTGTCACAAAAATGGGTGAAGCCGGATTGTTTCGCATTCCTTTTGAAAAGAAATATGGTGGCGACGGTCTGGAGTTTCCAAATTTGGCGACCATGGTCATGCTGGAAGAGGTCGCATATGTCAGTTCTGGTCTGGCGGCAGCGATGGTAGATGTCCAGCTAATTCTGTTCGGACATACGCTAAAACACGCAGAAGAATCTGTCAGAAAGAAACTGTTTCCTTTGCTGTGCAGTGGCGAGATTGTCGGCGCCTTCGCCACCAGCGAACCCGAAGCCAGTACCGATTTGAGTGTCAGAGCCTTGCGAACAGAAGCCACTGCTGTGGCCGGGGGTTATGTTCTCAATGGCCACAAACGCTGGATTACAAATTCACCTGTAGCGCATTACTTGTTTATTCTTTGCAAGATGAACAGCGCCATGAGCATGTTCCTGGTGGACATGAGCACTGAGGGCATTCGGGTCGGAGAACCAGACAAAAAAATGGGTAACCACTGCCAGTTGACCGCTGATGTTTACCTGGATGACGTATTTGTTCCACAGGAAAACCTAGTCGGTATCGAAGGTCGCGGCTTGAAGGCAGCATTGACATCTTTGACGCTGGGCCGGGTAGGTATTGGTGCCTGCGGTGTTGGTATGGCCCAGGCAGCTTTCGATTTTGCAGCGAATTATATGCAAAAAAGAAAGGTCTTCGGTCGGTCAATTTCCCAATTTCAATATTGGCAATTCAAGTTCGCTGAATATGCCGTCCAACTGGAAAACACCCGCAATCTCTACATCAAGGCCGCATTGACTGCGGATAAAAACCAGAACAACGTTCAAACCATGTGCGCCATGGCCAAGCTGGAGGGTAGCACGCTGGCTGGCACAATCGCCCGTGATGCAATACAGGCCTGCGGTGGTTATGGGTTTGTTAAAGAGTTGGGCGCCACGGGAGAACAGTTCCCACTGGAAGCGATATATCGTGATTCCAAGATTGGTGAAATCTACGAAGGTGCTAACGAGATACAGCGGATGGTTATAGCGCGCACTATTTTTGGAAAAGAAAATACCGGCTAAGCTGCGAATGAAGTAACGATCTTCAGCAGCCTGGCAATGACAAACTCATCTTAGGAATTGTTGACTGCATTCAACAATTAGAGATTGGAAAATTGACAGAGGTGGAGGGTACAGTGGACCTGATAAAAAATTTAATTTCTGCGTTGGTACTGATGCTGTTCATTTCAATCCTCACAGCTTGCGAAGCCAGTAAGGATAGCCCGCCCAACCAAGAAAACCCCACGGTTCAGACGACCCCAGTTTGCACTGTTGAATCTATTCCGAGCCTGCCCGACGTAAGAATCACGTCAGTAACCCAGGAAGCGGTGCCCGCGCCTCACTGCAAGGTGGCTGGCGTGATTGGCACCGAGATTCGTTTCGAGCTCCTTCTCCCGGACGAATGGAATGGGAAATTTGCGATGGGTGGCGGTGGTGGCTTTGTTGGCATGGTCATAAATTCAGCCCAGCTCTATTTTGGGGCTGTGCAATCCGGCTACGCCACAGTCGGCACCGATGCAGGGCATCAAGGACACCCTCTTGACGGCAGTTGGGCACTCAATAATGCAGATCGTCTTGTGAACTTTGGCCACGTCGCCGTGCACCGCACTGCCGTTACTGCGAAAGCGTTGACAGAGGCGTATTACGGCAACGACATCGAGCGAAGTTATTTTACGGGTTGTTCGACGGGCGGTCGTCAGGCGTTGATGGAGGCGCAGCGATATCCCGGAGATTTCGATGGCATCGTGTCGGGTGCGCCCCCGTTCGACTATACGGCACTTGTGGGGGCGGGAATGAGCCAGATAACGCATGCTATGTATCCGGATCCCACCAATCTGGAGACTGCCGTAATTGGACCGGAGGAACAGGAGCTGATCGCTTCCAGGATCTTCGGAATATGTGATGCACTAGACGGGCTCGAGGATGGGATATTGAATGACCCGCGACAGTGTGAGTTCGACATCAAATCCCTTGCCTGTGAGGCTAGCAATACGCAGGGGTGCCTGACAGAAGATCAGGTGAGGGCGGCACAGGCCATTTATGAGGGTCCGAAAGACAGTCATGGCAGCCTGTTTCCGGGATACCCTTTTGGCGGAGAGCGTGCTCCAGCAGGATGGAGTCGATGGTTGACCGGTGGTTTGAAGTACGCTGCAGGCGGCGAGTTTCAGGAAGGTGTTGAGGCAGAGTTTGCCGCGCCCATTTTGCCATCAACGGCGTTCGGTTTTGGCCCCGACTTGATGAAGTATTTAGTCTATAACGATCCGGATTGGAACTATGCAGAGTACAACTGGGATACCTTCCGTGAGGATACTAAGCTTGCGGCAGCGACTCTCAATCCGAGCAGCCCGGAACTGTCAGCGTTTCGAAAACGCGGAGGAAAGCTGTTGATCTACAACGGTTGGGCCGACATGGCAGTAACTGCCTATGGCACCATCAAGTATTTTGAATCCGTAATGGCGCAGGATGTGTCCGCATCGGAGGATGCGCGATTATTCCTTCTGCCGGGGGTGGACCACTGCACGGGGGGAGTTGGACCATTTGTGGTGAACCATCTGCAGGTAATAGATGAGTGGGTCACAACCGGTAATGCTCCCGAAGAAATGCCGGTCTATTGGATCGATGAAAACCGTCAGTTGGCTGGCTCGAGACTGCTTTGCGCTTACCCACAAGTTGCAGAGTACGACGGGCAGGGGGATCCCCGAGACTCGTCAAGTTTCAGTTGTGTAGGTACTGACTAGGACGTAGAGAGGGATTACCGATGAAATTCACCACTATCTTATTGCTGGTGCTGGCATCAGCGAACGTAAACATCGCCAGTGCGCAGTCAATCGAACAGATCGCGGCCTAAAATACGAAAGTCCAAGAGTCTCTCAAAAATCATTCAGTATTCTGTACAGTATTATTTAGCAACTCCGTAGTCCAGGTTTCTTAAGACCAAAGCCCTCTAAACTTATTAGGCGACAATTCTGTGTATCGAACTGTATGCGTAATCGATACGTGTCTCAGGTAATCCTGAATCGTCCGTGTATCGACTCCCTTATTAGCCAAGTCGACCGTTGGGGCATGCTTAACAGTGGTTGGAAACTGGCAAGACTAAACACCGGTTTGCCACAAATTTGGGTTCACGATCTGAAGCATACATTCGGCAGGAGACTCAGAGCTGTCGGTGTGAGTTTTGAGGACCGCCAGGACTTGTTGGGACACCGCTCTGGTCGAATCACTACACACTACTCTGCTGCGGAGCTTTCAAGACTACTTAAAGCCGCAAATAAGGTGTGTGACAGGAAGGGTAAACAGCCTGAACTGGTGATTTTGCGTAGGTTAAACGTGGGTTGATTGTGCAAAAACTCACGCAAAATTCACGCAAAGCCACGCAGTGAAATCTAGATGTTAGACGTAAGTATTTGAAAAAATGGTGGGCCGTGAAGGATTCGAACCTTCGACCATCGGATTAAAAGTCCAGAATGGTAAATATAACGACCTATATATCAATGTGTTACCGGGGCGTCCGATGCGCCAATGTGCAGTACTGCGCATAACAATGCACAACTGAATCACGCAAAAATCACGCGCAAGGCCAC
>PVMS01157313.1_pt1 | contig 15922 bp, 11 predicted proteins | sample 1853461 | NCBI WGS metagenome assembly PVMS01 (sample SAMN08582032, study PRJNA380276) | Marine sediment metagenome, whole genome shotgun sequencing project. | isolation source: ocean sediment barecode stripped | collected 2017 | reverse complement strand
TCAGAGGCAACTAAAATTTTTGAAGTACTATCTGGATAATACAAGAGAATTTTAGGAAGTATATGAAAAACTATGGAAACCCTTATGGGAACAAAGATAACAAATAATCTACTTCGTTATATTTTTTTTCAATAACTAAGGCTATTCAAAAAAAATAATGCCTTGCATCTCATTTATTCTCTTTGTTTTTTGATAGAAATGAATTTTTAGAATCCACCTTAATTTATTATCGCAATTTTGGTAGAGCTCGATTCGGATTTATCAGGACTTGTTAATAATACGATATAAACACCTGAGGCAACCAGATTACCGGAGAGGTTTTTTTTGTTCCAAATTACTTTTCCTCCCTTTATTTCCTGTCCAATTTCAACATTGGTCTCGTAAACCAATCTTCCGGCCGTATCCAGTATTTTTACATTTGTTCCTCTTGGCAGATGTGTTCCGTTTCTTCCATCAATTGTAACTTTGTCATGGTCTTTCGTTACTGGATTGGGGTAAGCATAGACTGCTTGCAAATTTTCCCCGAAAGGGACAACATTATTGTTAAACGCTACTATTCCTTTATCCGTTGCAAAATAAACTTTTCCGTTACTATTATCCACTTTTACCTTTAATACACGGTTGGATGGTAAAGGGGAATTATCCTTATTAAAATTGAATAGTGTCTCGCTCCCGGAAGGATTAGTGCCTAAAACCCCTCCGGTATCTGTAGCGAACCACTTGTTCTCGGCACCATCAATTGCTATAGAATTAATTGGCTGATCTCCGAGTAGTTTTTTAGGAACGCCATCATCGTCAACAATAATAGGCTGAGCATCATAAATGTCTTTATCAAATATTCCTTCCGGATCTGAAAATACAACCAGCCCCTTTTGAGTGCCAATCCATATTCTATTGTTCCTGTCAACTACTAAAGTCCGTACATTCAAGTCGGGTAATGATCCTTTGGTTACTTCTGTTTTTAAAGCTTTCCTCCTATCGCCGTTTTCGTTAAATACCAAAGCCCCATTTCTTCTTGATCCAATCCAAACGCTTCCCGTTTTATCTATAACCAATTCATTTAGACCTAAAACAGTGTCATCAATGTACGGATCTAAACTAAAACCGCTCCAAGCACCACTTGGACTAAGTTTTTTCACCCGATTATTTACCCAAGAATTTGTAACCCAAAAATTTCCCTGATTATCAAAGGCCGACCCATTTATTCTAATACTCGAGTTGGGAGAACTATCAGAATACAGATCTTCTAATCCACTATTTGACGCATCCCAAAGCACAACAGGTTCATCATTCTCCACTACTAAGATACCATCGTTCCACGAACTTATATACACTTTATTGTCTGCCTCAGGATCTATCGTTACATGTACTAAATCTCTTGCAGGAAAATTCATATTATAAGGAACATTCGCCCATTTCAATGCCTCTTCAAGATTCCCGTTAAAGTGACTAAATCCAAATTGTTTCTCATTAGGAGTATAGGAGGCATTATAACCACCATAAACAACCCAAAGGTTATTATTCTCTGCTGTAATTGAAAATACGAGGTTAGAGCTTGGTCCGTTAGGATGAACCTCTGTATAGTCATTATTTGAAAAATTATTTTTTAAAATTCCGAAGGTTTTCGTTGCCAGATTTAAGCCCTCGTTATCGGCGTAAGCCGAATTTAAGGTAAATTGATACTTATCCGATTGTGCAGCCTCATAAATCCTTGACAGAGTTGTATTCAGAACATAAGCGAATGAATTTGTTGCTGTGGTTAAAAATAGATCTGAAGACTTTATATTTATTATAGTTTCGGAATAGGTGTCTATCAAGCTTAAATTATTAGAGGCCATTATTCTATACAAACTTCTATTTTGTGATGTAAAAACATCTCCATTAAATATTGTGATAGCGCTGAAATTGCCTAATAAATCTCCTTGTGGCTGTAGCCAGTTATTAAAATCGATAAGATTAGGATTTGTCAGGTCGGCTGAATAAATACCTTCTTTTGTTGCGGCGTAAATGAAATTCTGTAATATAGCTGTTTGATTTACAAATACTGCATCTGAATTTTCATCGATATAATAAGTATCTCCAAAATTTAAATTTACAATATCATATTGAACAATTCCGAAAGGAGTGGAAAGATATAAATTGTTTTCAAATTCAGAAATATCATTTATTTGCTTCAAGCCCGTAATGTCCAAACGCTCAATATCATTGGCTATGGTTATTTTTCCTTTATCATCAATAATTTCAATTAATCCTGATTCATATCCGATCACAAATCTCTTTGTTGGAACACTGTAAAAAATACTGGATGTTTGTTTTCCTGAAAGGCCATGTATAGACGATATTTTTTCAGTTTCGTTTGTTTTTAAATCATAAATAAATGCGGCATTGTCCACAATGGCATAAATGGTACTATTAATTTTTATAAAATCTTTGACATTATTATAGGAATAGAAATCTTCCCATTGCTGACTGTAATCTACTTGAGAGAAGACAGTATTCTGACAAATAAAAAAGAATAGTACAATTAGTATTGATCTTTTATAAATTTCACTTTTTCGAATTTTAATTACCATTTTGAAACTAATTTATTCTGTTCAAAGATATTTAAATAAAACGATATCAATAAAGCAGTCAACCTTTTTTAGGACGAGACAGACACAGAACATAAAAAAAACCCCGGGTTGATTACCCGGGGTTTTATTCTTGTAAGTTTAATACCGATATTAGAAATTTTCCAGAGTCAAATTTGAAACGGCCACCAGCTCTCCTTCCATAAATAATTTTACCGGATAGTTTCCTTCTAGATAATCTCTGGACTTTTTATCAAGATACAAAACTACATTAACATCTTTATTTTCGACATCAACGATAGTGTGATCGGTAAATTTTTTCTCTTTATTAGATTCTTTATCCATAAAAACTCCTTTTGCATTAGTTACTTTCCCCTGGGGATTTTGTACTACAACATGTATATCTTTATCTCCAGGAATATCATTTTGATTTACCTTAAAACTAACTTTTATGATATCCGTTTTATTGGGATTTCTTGTAGGTAAATATTTGCCTTTTGAGTTGACCTTTATAGCCATAATTTCAACATTTACCACCTTTAGATCCTCATCCGTTTTCTTTTGACCCTCCACATCTAATAAAGCAGTTTTTTTCACTGATGCATCATTGTTACCTGTGTTTTTTGTTGCTTTCTTATTTTGTGTTTTATTTAAAGTCGTTCGTTGTCCGTTTCCATTTATAAGTTCTTGATATACTCTGTTAAAATTTTTAATTTCGATTTTATAATTAATAATATTTGACCATCCTGTTTGTTCTAATTCTACAACTGATCTTTTAAATTCTGTTATTCTCTTTTTTTGAACTACTGCTGAATCTAAAAGATTTGTATTTTTAGCAATCAGCTCTTCGTATTTTGTTTCTAATGATGACAAATTATCTATAATTTTTACTTTCTGTTCATCTATATAATTTTCAGCTTTATTTACTCCTCTCTCTTTTTGTTTCACCTTAGTTTGTTCTTTCGGTTTCGCGATTTCAACATTACTAACTTGTTGCGTTTCTGCCTTGGTGTCTACAACTTTTGGCGGCGGACTTTCCACTATTTTCGTTTCTTCTTTAGCTGGTTTCATGTGGAGTTTTTCAGGATTCACTTTAGCTACTCCTCGTTCCATTTTAGCTTTCTTAGTCTTATTAATTTTTGCCTCAATATTTTTAAAATTAAACTCGGTACGCCTATTCATTTCGTGTGCATGTTCATCACATTCTATTCCATTTACACACTGATTAACTAACTTATCTTCTCCATAGGCTCTTCCTTTAACCCGTGTTCTATCTATACCTTTTTCAGTTAGATATTCAATTGCTGATTTAAGTCTTCTTTGTGATAGTTTTAGGTTGTATGCATTACTACCTCTTGAATCTGTGAACGAGGATGCTTCTAGAACTAAATTTGGGTTGTCGTTCATTATTTTTACGATCCTATCCATTTCATCTGCTGCGCTGACCTTGATGGTTGAATCGTCAAAGTCATAATAAATTGGTTGTAAAACTTCAATAACAACCTTTTCTTCTTTGATCTTAGTTAAATTCAAATTAGTATGCAATGCGGAATGATAATTCTCTTCTAAGATCTCAATTCTAGTCTCACTGCTTATATAATTATGATTTGATGCCACAATCTTATATTCTTTGGCACAGGAAACTGTAAATTTAAAAGACCCATCGTTAAATGTTGATAGAGACTCTAATAAGTAACCATCCAAGTCGTAAAGCTCAACAGTTGCACCAGGGAGCACATTTTTGTTCTCTTTATCTTTTACCTTACCATCAACAGATATAAAACAATCTTTAGGTTTTACATCCTCTTCCAATGTAAAAGAATACAAATCATTGAAGTCCTTTCCTTGTAATCTGTTCGAAGTAAAGAAGCCTAAGTTATTATCCTTATTAATAATGTATGCAAAATCATCATTGCCACTGTTAATTGGTGAAGCTAATTGATATACTTCAGAAGTGGAACTTTCAAATACTTCAACTGCAAATACATCTAATTTCCCTTTTCCGGGGTGACCATCAGAAGAAAAATACAAAATATTATCCTCCGTTAGGAAAGGTGTTGTTTCGTTTCCGGATGTATTTACATTTTTACCTAAATTTCTTGGTTTCCCATAAGTTCCGTCTTTTTTGATATCAACTACAAAAATGTCGTTGCCTCCCATTGAAGGCATTCTGTCAGAAACAAAATACAGCTTCGTATTGGCTTTATTTAAAACCGGATAACCACTTGAAACACCACCTTTATTGAAAGGTAATTCTTCAATATTCCTAAAATAGCCATCGGCATCCACCGATGCCTTATAGATAACGAGTCTTTTATTTTTATCTGATTTTTGCTTTGACTTTTTCTTGTCGTATAAGTTTCTACTAAGGTAAACCGTTTTTTTATCGGTAGTATAGGCAGCTCCCATTTGATTAAACTTGCTGTCTATTTTTTTAACTACTCTTTTAGAGTTGATAATTTCTCCATCTGCATTAATATCCCCAACAAAAAGTGTTTTTCTCGGGTTATAATTTCTTTTAGACGATTTTTGTTTTTCTGATGCCGATGTAAAAATAAGTTTATTGTCATCTAATAAAGCGACCCCATAATCGGAATTTTCTTTATTAATTTCCAAAAACTTAATTTGATACTTTCCACTAGTTTGCGCCGAAAGACTAAAAACGGAAGAAAGAAATAATAATAATAAGATACCCTTTTTCATGGTTATTGATTTTTTATGTTATTGATATACAGTACTTAGTAATTTATTTGTGCTGTTTTTTAAATAAAAATATCGCCAGTTGAATGTGTCTTACAAGCAGTAAAAACTTATCAACAGCGTGTTAATAACGAAAAATCAATCATAAAATTATGTAAATAACCAATAATTTTTAATAGGACATTGGGGAATAAAAAAAACCCACATGCATATTTGGGTTTTTTTTCACATTAATAATGTTTTAGAGTCTATTCGGATGCTTCCTCTGTGCTTTCTTCAGATTCGTATTCATCATTCAATGATTCTATTATTTCCTCTGTAATATCCTTGGAACTATCACCGTAAAGTACCGTTTTGGTTTGACTGGAAGTTCCAAATATCATTGTTAAGCCATTTGCCTTGGCATATTTGGATATGAAGCTATTTATGTCCTCGTCTATTTTGTCCATTATGGTTTTACTTTCCTCTTGAATCATCTGCATTGCCATTTGTTGGCTTTGTTGTATCTGTTGTTGCTCTAGCATTAATTCTTGTTCTTTTTTGAGCTTGTCGGCATCAGATAATGACGCTGATGAACTCTGATACTCTTGTACCTTTTGTTGAAATACCAATTTTAATGCATCGATCTCATTAGACATTTTTTGTGAGCGGATCGTCATTTCCTGCTCGGCCTTCTTAGCTTTATTATATTCTATATATATTTCCTCTACATCTACAAATGCAGTTTTTTCTTGTGTACATGAGTTGAAAAGAAATATCATTGATAATACCAGAAATAAATGTTTCATTATGTTTTATTTAAAATTCAGCCACAAAAGTATAAAAATGAAATTAATAATATCACCAAAATTCTCAAGATTATCTCCAAGAAAAAATAATTATAATTAAATATTATTAAGTTTATGTTCTTTATAAATTTTTTTTATGTTCAATTCAAAAGAATAGTCTCTTCTACAGCGATCTCTTGAATATTTGATGCTATGCTGTAAAATATTATTATACGTGTCTTAAAGGTGCTTATATGGCTTAATTTGCGTGTTTAATGATATAAATCAAAGAAGAATACTCTTTTGATCTATTGGCTTTAAAGTTAGAGAGAGATCCAATGTAAAAAGCTCTTAAAAAATTAGATTTTCCATTTTGATATTTTTCAGATAACAGACTTACATAATAAGAATCAAATTTCATTGGTAATATTTTGATCACTTTTAAATTAACTTTCTCAAATAATAAGGTTATTGATTTTTTTGAGAAATGCCATAAATGCCGTGGTACATCATAGGCTGCCCAATATTCTTTATAATGTCCGGCGTCGAAACTCCTAAAATTAGGTACAGCAATTAATAAAATCCCATCTGCATTCAACAAACTCTTTAAGTATTCGATGTATTCTTCCAGGTTAGAAACGTGTTCTAAAACATGCCACATGCATATTACATCATATTTCTTATTCTTATCTATGACTCCTTGAATATCGCTAAAGATCAATCCTTCGCTTATAGGGTCATTATTTGAATTCAATTTTTTAGATGCTATTCTCCGGGCCTTATCATTGGGTTCAACCCCTTGCACTTTCCATCCATTTTTCTGGCAAGCCACTAAGAAATCCCCTGTGCCACACCCTATATCTAAAATTGAATTCTCATTTGCCTTGAACGATCCGATCAAATTAACCTTCCGTTTTATTGTAAAGTTCTTTACAAATTGATACAGTTTGTCTATTAGTGTATCCTTTGAATCTGTATGAGATATATAAGCATCGCTTGCATAATACCTGCCCAATTCTTTATCATCAGGCTTTGGAGTGGTGATGTACATTTCAAACTTACTATCCCATTCCAAATCGAATTTTTCGTTGCTTACGGTATGGTCCAAACACCTTAATCGTTCTCTTTGCTTTGTCTTCACCTTAATAAAATTATTGATGGTTTCACGTGAAACATATAATTATCTGCCCATATAAACCAGTAGTACTGAAATATCACTTGGTGATACCCCTGATATTCTACTTGCCTGAGAAATCGTAGTAGGCCGAATATCACTTAACTTTTCTCTTGCTTCATATGAAATAGATTGAATGTTATTATATTCAAAATTGGTCGGAATTTTAATATTCTCCAATCGTTGTATCTTATCAGCATTGTTCTTTTCCTTTTCAATGTATCCTGAATATTTAACATTGATCTCTGTTTGCTCAACGATTTCTTTGTCGATATTATTATCTGCTATGAACTCTTTGACAAGGGGAAATTTCTTTACATCTTCAAAACTTAATTGTGGTCGGGCAGCCAGTTTGAACATTTTCATTGACTGTGTAACCAAAGCAGAATTTCTAGATTTCAATATTGGGTTTACGTCTTCCGGTTTAATACTGGTCCGTTTTAAAAAACTTACAAATAGATCTGTTTTGGATTGCTTCTCCTCGACTCTTTCCAATCTTTCTTTGGAAGCTAATCCTAGCACAAATCCCTTAGGAGTTAATCTGAGGTCCGCATTGTCTTGTCGTAAAAGAGTTCTATACTCTGCTCGGGAGGTAAACATTCTATACGGTTCTTCCGTTCCTTTTGTTATTAAATCATCTATTAGAACACCAATATAAGCCTCATCCCTTTTCAATAGGAACGGTTCCTTACCCGTGACCTTCAGAGCAGCATTAATTCCTGCCATTAAGCCTTGCGCAGCAGCTTCCTCATATCCCGTTGTGCCGTTGATCTGTCCAGCAAAAAATAGCCCCTCTACAAGCTTCGTTTCCAAGGTGTGCTTTAATTGGGTTGGTGGAAAATAATCATATTCAATAGCGTATCCAAACTTCAAAAATTTTACATTTTCAAAACCAGGAACTTTCTTTAAAGCTTTGTATTGTACGTCATGCGGCAATGAAGTAGAAAATCCATTGACATAAATTTCAGTAGTATTCCAGCCCTCCGGTTCAACAAACAACTGATGCCTGTCCTTTGAAGAAAACCTATCTATTTTATCTTCTATCGACGGACAATACCGCGGTCCAATTCCCTTAATTCTTCCTGCAAACATAGGTGATCTTTCAAATCCTTCACGCAATAAATCATGAACTTCATTAGAGGTATAGGTCATATAGCAAGAACGTTGTTCTGATAATGCACTCGTTGTTGAGGAAAATGAAAACTTTGTTGGATTTTCATCTCCAGGCTGCTCGATCATTTTATTAAAATCAAGTGACTTTGCATCGACCCTGGGAGGGGTACCGGTTTTCATTCTACCCGAAATGAATCCAAGTTTTACAAGATCTTCAGTTATACCGGTCGATGCCCCTTCTCCTGCTCTTCCTCCACCAAACGATTTATCTCCGATGTGTATTTTACCATTTAAAAAAGTGCCGGCGGTAACAATAACAGTCTTCGCCTTAATCTTAAGACCTAATAACGTCTTAACACCTACAATTTTATTATTGTCAAAAATTAATCCATTTACGGAATCCTGAAACAAATCTAAATTCTGAATATTCTCTAATTGATTTCTCCACTCTTCAGCAAAGCGCATTCGATCGCTCTGTGCTCTAGGGCTCCACATGGCCGGCCCTTTTGATTTGTTCAACATCTTGAATTGTATAGCTGTCTTATCAGTGACTATGGCACTAAGCCCTCCTAAAGCATCAATTTCACGTAAAATTTGACCTTTGGCTATTCCACCCATCGCCGGATTGCAACTCATTTGAGCAATATTCTGAAGACTCATGGTAATTAGTAAGGTATTGGCTCCTATCTTTGCAGCTGAAGAAGAGGCCTCGCTTCCTGCATGTCCTCCTCCTACTACGATCACATCATATATATCATCAAATAAATTCATTACTTCTGTTTAAGTGTTCCACGTGAAACAATTCTTATTTCATAATTAAAAAGTTCGCAAAGATAAGTAATAATCTTCTTTAGATCGCATTGTAGAGATATCATTCTTGGTTTTATCCTTATAGCCGGCAAAATGAAGAACACCATGCAGCATAACTCTTTGCAATTCATCCTTGAATAGAACCTGGAGATCATTACAGTTATCACTAACCCGGTCAATAGAAATAAAAATGTCTCCGGAAAGTAGATCGTTTAAACTATAATCGAAACCAATAACATCCGTTAATGTGTTGTGCTTTAAATATTTAACATTTTTTTCAAATAAATATTCATCCGTACAAAACACATAAGCTATTTCCCCTAATTCCTTTTCCTCTTGATGAATGCTAAATTCAATCCATTTCGAAATTTTTTCTTCATCCTTTAGCTTGAAATCCGTCAAATAATGAAAAGTTATCATGTGTCCGTATTATTACTAATTATTATTAAAGTACATTTTTACTTTCTCTTGATAGTTCTGTTCTAAAGGCAATGAATTTCTAATGAGAATATCATTCTGATTAAAGTACATACGTTGACTTTTTATCGAATCAATAGTTCTAATATTTCCGTTATTATATCCAAAATTGGCCTTCCTGTCATCATCCTTATTTTGCTGATAATTCGCCTTTTCCATTTTCAGTAGTTCGTGATCCAATGATTCCATCTTACGAAGAACATCATTCGTCAGACCTTTTTCCAATAACATGTTTTCAATTTCTTCCATTTTATCTAAAGAAATCTTTCCATAATTTTCTTTATTGTATCCTCTTTGTAAAAAATCATTCAATTGATCTCTTAATTCTTTTTGTTCCTGATAAATTTGAAACAGTTCCCCACTCATCTGTTCTTTCGATTTACCCTCCTTAGAGTCACCCGGCTCCAAACCATCTTTCATTTTTTTGATCAGATCTTTTTGCTTTTGAATAATATCAGGTAATTCGATACTTTCCCCTTTTTTCCCTTTACCATTGCCACTACCCGGTTTTTTATTTCTCAAACTATTTAAAACATTACTCAGCATATCCGCAAGTTCGTTTGCAGCTGTCATGGTATAGCGTTGGTGTGTAATACCATTTTCAATCTTATTTTCTGCAATTAATTCCAATGATTTATCCAGATTATAATGCGCATCAGTAACGTGTTTATCAATTTTTGAACTTAATTGAACAACTCTCATAGATAATGTGAAAAGACTATCATCAATGTGTTCAAAGTACTCCTTTAAGGCTTGTTGATGTTTCAGTTTGGAAGGGTACTCGGCGTTTCCGGAATTAATGCCCTCCATAGTAATCATCAGGCTCTCTTGATCGAATGAAAAAATTAGTAAATTTTCCAGTATTTGTTGCAGATCCTTAATATTTTCTTCACTGCCTTGCATTTGCATTCGTGACATCTGTGCACTCATTTTATTACTGAGTTCCTTTAATTCTTTCGCTGCCTTTTTTTGACTTTTTTTAGTCTTTTCGCTCTTGGAATTTTTTGATTCCCCAGATTCCTTTTCATCCAAACCCATACTTCTCTTTGCCTCTTCCATTTGAGCTTTTATTCGTTTTTCCTCCTGGTTCGTTTCCGGCAAATCTCTGGGGTTTTTAAGTGCCGCATTTTGTTTTCTTAATTCCTCAATTTCTTCGTGGATAGAATCAAATTTTTTATTTAACGCATCTTGTTCTGAAACATTATTCTCTTCATTTTTAGACAATAAATTCTGTTCCTTGGCCAATTCATTTATATCATCAATTATTTGAAACGCCTTTCTTTCAACATAAAATTGCTTTGTAAGTTCCAAAATCCGTTCTAAAGACCTCTCCTGACGTTTGGTCTGATTTTCCAGTCTTTCTGCCCTATCTAATAAATTCTCTTTCTTTAGCTTTTCTGTAAGCTCTTGAAGCTCTTTCAGCATTTTTTCTTTTTTATCAAGCTCTTTAGACTCCTCTATTCTTTTTATGAGTTCATTTTGTTTCTGATTAATTATTTCATCCGAAGATCTCTCCATTTCCTCCATATTGCGCAATACATTCTCCTTATTCTGATCCATTATTCTTTGATAGGCCTTTTGTCTTTCAATAAAATCCTTCAGCTTCTTATCGTCATTCCAATCCGCTTTATTTTTACTTTTTAATTTATCAGAAAATCTTTTTAAATCTCTTTCTAATTCTTTGTAGTTTTCAGATGCATTACGCATGTTCTCCATATTTTCTTTCTGTTCAATTAATAGCTCCTGCTCTATTTCAAGTTCCGTTTTATTTTTATAGTAAAAAAATTTTGATTTAGACATTTTGCGTCCGTTAACTGCATCATTATCATAAACTTGAAAAACTATTTCGTAACTTATCCCTTCCTCCAAACCAATTCCTTCCGGGAAAGTGTAAAAAAATTCTTCAAATTCTGAACTTCCTGTATCTATATTATAAATGCTTAACGAATTGCTTTTCAAATTCTTTGCAATTACCTGAAGATGTGATATTCCGTAGTCGTCACTAATTTGACCAATAAAATTTACCGGGCCTCTACTAACGGAATCAATATCAGATCTAACAAATATTTTAGGATATTGGTCCTTAATAACTTTCAACTGATAAGTCAATACTTCATAATTCTTTAAATTATTATTTGATGTTGCTATTTCGTAATCAATTGAAGTTGCTAGTGTCTTGGTTATAGTATAATTCCCTTTATCATCAGTTAACAATGATTCAATCACCTTTTTATTTATCCTGTCTTTTTGTACAGTACTAAAATGAACATTGAAAGTGTTTTCAGTACTTATTTTCCAAACAACTTTTGTGCCTTCCGGAACGATACCATTACCAGTATTTTTAACATCCTCGTCATCTTTGATTATATAGGCAGGATAGCCTAAATGCATTTCAAAATTTATTATTTTTGGAGTTTTAATAACTTCTACCTGGTATCTTTTGGAAGTAACCTCATTAGCCTCCAAATAAAATTGAAAAGAATGATCAGGTTGCTCGAACTCATAATAAAATTCATTTGAGTTCTTCCTATTCAAATAATAGGTTTCATCGTTAAATATGATCTTTACATCTTCCGGTTTAACATTTCCTATAGTGGTAACCTCTAAAACAAAAGGTGAACTTTCAATGGCTACCAATTCCTCATTCAGAATGTGAAATTCAAAAGGAGCTGGTGGTAAATAAGCTGTATTATAATGAACAACCCTAATCAAACTATCGCTAAAAATCGCATTATTTCCGCTTAAAAAAAATATTCCCCAAATCACCAACGGAATCGCTAAAACCTTAAGATAGTTAACATTAACTCTAAAATCAATAGCTTTTTTAAAAGGAATTGAATCTAACTCAAAAGATTTTTGTTCTATACTGGCCAGGAGTAAATCCGACTGTGCTTTACTTTCATTTAACTGAAGAAGGTTGAGCAATTTATCGTCAATTTCTTTAAAATGTTTTCCTATAATCTTCGATGCATTTTCCTGAGAAATCCCTTCTTGTATTCTAGCGAGTTTGAACAGCGGGAGCAGAATAAATTTACTTAATAAAATAAATTCAACGATCAAAAAAATCCAAAAAAGAAATGTTCTGCCAGTTGTTCTTAACCATAAAAAATACTCAATAAATAAAATGAAAATAAAATATAACAGACCAAGAGCAAGAAAAAGAATACTGCCTTTAATAATTTCATTGATGTAGTACTTACTTATAAAGTCATGTAGCTTATCTTGTATGTTCTTTAAATTATCCATTTATTAAGTCATAAAAATACTATTTTCATATTCAAGTAGTATCTTTGCAGTTCATTTTTAACAAAATTTTTAATTTAATGAACAACATACGCGTGCGTTTTGCTCCTAGTCCAACCGGACCTCTACATATTGGTGGGGTAAGAACAGCCCTTTTTAATTATTTATTTGCTAAGAAACACAAGGGCACATTTATATTGAGAATTGAGGATACAGATCAAAATAGATATGTTGAAAATGCAGAAAATTATATTATTGATGCATTAAATTGGTGCGGTATTCCATTTGACGAAGGCGTTAATAAAAATGAAAAATTTGGTCCTTATCGGCAATCTGAACGCAAAGATATTTATGCAAAATACATTCAAAAACTAATAGGTAGTGGTAATGCATACTATGCTTTCGATACTTCAGAGGAATTAGATGCACATAGGAAAAATCACGAAGAAAAAGGTAAAACGTTCATTTACAATTGGCATAACAGAGAAAAGGGAAGACTAAAAAATTCTTTAGTCATGTCTAAAGAAGAAATTCAAGCTAAAATCAGCGATAATAAAAATTATGTTGTTCGTTTTAAAACCCCTTTTGAAAGAACATTGAATATGCACGATATTATTCGTGGAGACATAAAAATTGACACCAATACCTAAGACGATAAAATCCTGTTTAAATATGACGGAATGCCAACTTATCATCTAGAAAATGTTGTTGACGATCATTTAATGGAGATAAGTCATGTTATTCGTGGTGAAGAATGGCTGCCATCAATGGCTTTGCATATTTTATTATATGAGGCTTTTGACTGGGAGATTCCAGCTTTCGCCCACTTGCCACTGATATTAAAACCAACCGGTAAAGGAAAATTAAGTAAGCGTGATGGAGATAAGTTCGGATTTCCTGTCTTTCCCCTGGCCTACAAGAATCCAGAAACCGGAGAGGTTTCAACTGGATACCGAGAAGCCGGGTATTTTCCAGAGGCCGTAATAAACTTTTTATCTTTCTTGGGTTGGAACCCGGGCACCGAACAAGAAATATTTAGTTTAAAGGAACTCATAAACACATTCAATCTAAAAAGGGTGAACAAATCAGGTGCCAGATTCGATCCTGAGAAGACAAAATGGTATAATCAACAATATTTACAATTAAAGACAGATAATGAATTGGCAGATTTGTATCAACCTATATTGAATAAAAAATTGTCAGATTCCCTTCCTGTTGTTAACGGAACTAACAGGAAAAATATTACCTACCTCACCAAGGTAGTAGGCTTAATTAAAGAGCGCGCTACTTTTGTTGAGGATTTTTGGGACCTTAGTTGCTTCTTTTTTGAAGCTCCTACTGCCTATGAATCAAAAGCAAGTAAAAAACAATGGAAAGAATCAACGCCTCAAATAATGAAGGAACTGAGTTCAGTGCTTCGTACCATTGATGATTACAGCGTTAAAAATATAGAAAGCATTGTAAAAGAATGGGTTATGGTAAAAGAAATGGGATTTGGAAAAGTTATGCCTCCTTTTAGGTTGGCATTGGTTGGCGCCTTAAAAGGTCCGGACCTCTTCGAAATTACAGCACTAATAGGAAAAACCGATACCATTCAGCGTCTGGAAAATGCCATTGAAAATCTATAGAATCTCTATTTCGTTTTTTCCACCTTAATCACAAAATATTTTGTGTCTCCTAACCACGGAAAAGTACCAAACCTTTCTTTATAGGTGAGGTTTACCCGATTACCTTGCAATTCTTTTAATAACTCTATAACTTCCTTGTTCTTGGATTCAATAGAAAAATCAAAATGTTGCTCTTCTGCAACTCCCTGGCTTATTTTGCCTTCCCAAGTCTTGAATATAACTCCTTTTTTAGTAATTTTTATTAACTCTCCTGATCTAAATCCCTCACTATAGGTTGCGTAGTAGATAAATGTATAATATGCGCCCGATACTAATATAATTGCAATGATACTAATAGTAAGAAATCTTTTCATTTTTAATAGATTTACAACAAAGATAATATTTTTATTATCCTTTATCTTGCTTATTTAATTTGTAACTTTAATCTTTAATTAATTTTAAACGCAACATCATGATTACAGCTATTCCAATTATAATAATTACTATACTTCTCATTTTCTCGGCGGCTTTTATAGTAAAACAGCAAACTGCTGTTGTTTTAGAGCGATTTGGGAAATTCTTAAATATACGAAATGCCGGATTACAATTTAAAATTCCTCTGGTTGATCGGGTGGCAGCACGATTAAGTCTAAGAATTCAACAATTGGATGTAAATATTGAAACAAAAACAAACGATGATGTATTTGTGCATTTAAAAATATCAATTCAATTTCAAATTCTTCAAGAAAAGGTATATGATGCCTTTTATAAATTGCAAAACCCGCATGAACAATTAACTTCTTATATTTTTGATTTAGTAAGAGCAGAAGTCCCTAAGATGATTCTGGATGATGTTTTTGAAAAGAAAGATGATATTGCCCAGGCAATTCAACGGGATCTCAAAGAAGCCATGCTTAAGTATGGATATGATATCGTAAAAGCCTTGGTTACCGATATCGATCCGGATGCCACTGTAAAAGAAGCAATGAATAGAATTAACGCTGCCGAACGTGAAAAAATAGCAGCCCAACATGAGGGTGATGCACAAAGAATTTTAATAGTAGAACGGGCAAAAGCCGAAGCCCAAAGTAAAAGGTTACAAGGAAAAGGTATTGCTGATCAACGAAGAGAAATCGCTCGTGGATTAGAGGAAAGTGTAGATACTTTAAACAAAGCCGGAATTAACCCACAAGAAGCTTCCGCTTTGATCGTAATAACCCAACACTATGATACATTGCAGTCTATTGGAGCGGATACAAACAGCAACTTAATTTTGCTTCCTAATAATCCAAACGCAGCCAGTAATATGTTAAATGATATGACTGCTTCCTTATTAGCGGCTAATAGTATTATTGAGGCAACAAAAAAGAATAAAAAATAATTTTTAATTATAACTAATTTTGGATATTATTTTTTGCTTTCTTCTTTATTAGCTTCTTCTTTCTTAGCTTCTTCTTTCTT
>PVMS01132242.1_pt1 | contig 15930 bp, 17 predicted proteins | sample 1853461 | NCBI WGS metagenome assembly PVMS01 (sample SAMN08582032, study PRJNA380276) | Marine sediment metagenome, whole genome shotgun sequencing project. | isolation source: ocean sediment barecode stripped | collected 2017 | reverse complement strand
GTATTTAAGAGATAATGTGTGAGCATTTCCAAGTGAATCAAACATAGATACAGTGCCTGTTACCACAGTGGGCTCGCGGTTACTATCTACCGACGAACTTAATGTTTCTGTGGTACCTTGAATTACTGCAATGGGATCAAAATCAAAATTAATTCCTAAAGCATTATCTATAATTTGCTTTACTTGGGGAGGATTATTACCATCAAAGGATAACATTGCACCGCCGTTAGCAGCAGTATCAAATATAGCTACATAGGTAGTAGGTGCTATTATAGTATTTCCATCAGAATCAACTAGTTCATAAGTAACATCAAAAGTATTTGCTGCTGTTTTTTCATAAGTAGTATTAAAATCATATTCATTACCTAATTCATCATATATTACATTTGATTCAGTTTCAGATTCACCAACCGCCATACCTTCATTAATATTACCAGATTGTTCGTAAATTTGTGATCTTGTTAAAGATGAAGTACTATCAAGATTACCACCCCAAGAAACATCTGTTGTTGCCACGGCAGGCAAACTTAAATTAGAATCAATACTAATATTTTCTAAGTTATTTCCGGGAGGAATTGTACCATCCTCAGTTGCTACTTTACCTTGTACAATTGCACCATTTTGAGGATTTACAAGCTGGCCAGATGCGTCAAATACAAAGGCGCCGGCTCTAGAAAAAAATGTTTGACCATTTTTCTTAAGTATAAATAATCCATCACCTTGTAATGCTAAATCAGTGGTTATACCTGTTCTTTCAAATGTACCTTGGTTCCAATTTCTATCAACTGAATTTAGTTTCATTCCAAGACCAATTTGAAATGTATTCGTTCCACCGGATGTAGCAGTTGGGTTTGTTCCGTAACGTACAAATTGATTAAATGTATCACTAAAGGTAACTCTGCTTCCTTTATAGCCAATAGTGTTAACATTGGCAATATTGTTACCTATAACATCTAACATTGATTGGTGATTTCTGATACCGGATACACCGGCGAATAGAGAATTAATAAGAGACATAATACCCTCCTAAGGTTTGGTTAAATAGATCCAACGTCAGTCAGTCGGTTGAATCCGGGCGTCCTTTGAAGGTCCCGCCCATACTATTAGTTAATTAAATTTTATGTTGCAAAAACAACACTATCAATATTGGTGAATATGTTTTCTGAGCTTTTATCAATATCCAAGGCTGTAATAACAGTTCTATTTGGAATATTAATTATAAAAGCACGGCTATCCATCATCACCAAAGAATCTTTTGCACCCTTTGCTTCCGCCCTTGATACAGCATCTTGAAGTTTTCCCATATCTGCGCTTGAGAGTTGCAGTTCTCTTGACTCAATTCTTTTTGTTGCATGATTTGAGAATTTGAGAGTATCAAATTCCTTTCTAAAGATTGAATCGAAACTGCTTTTCCCTTCAACAACCTGGTTAACCGGATGCTGCGGCTTAACTACCGGGATAAAAGGAACATTAATTCCGTTAATTACTTGTGACATTTTAGTTACCTTTATTTGTTATTCGGAGATATCGTCATCTCCTGGTCTAAATTTCACTTTCTATCCAGATGATTCATCATCTGAATCCTCTGGTTCAACAACTTCGAAAACATCCGAAACTAAATACTCAAGATCATTTACTAGAATTGAAGTACCATTTGCTGAATATCTAACTCCATCAATTGTTCCAACAAAGTATTGCGCTACTTCCATATCATCTAAACCTAAAGTTTTAGCTTTAATTTCAATGGTATAATCTCCAGCGCTCACTTTAGTACCATTATTATCGATAAAATCCCACGAAAGTTTATGCTGCCCGGTTTCAGTATCAATATCATCAAATGTTTTAACTACTTTACCGTTAGAATCGAGTATATTAATTGAAATCTCTTGTGCCGGAGCCATTAAATCATAACCAATAGTAGTCTCATCTTGGCCTTCAAAAGTGACTGAATCACCTGCAATCTTAACTTCTTTACCAATTAAACCTGCTGTCATTGTACTATTAATTGATTGAGTTAATAGATAGTTTGCATCAAGGCTCAACTTAAGAGTTTCATTTATATTCTGCATTTGCTCCAATGAGCTGAATTGTGCTAGTTGTGCTGAATAATCGGTCCCATCCAATGGTTCAAGTGGATTTTGATTTTGCAATTGCGCAATCATTAGTTTAAGAAATGCATCTTTACCTAGATCGCCGTTACTTTGTGTTGCATATGCAACACTATTATCTGTTGTCGTATTTATGCCGTCAACCATTTTATTTCTCCTATGCTATATATTCATAAGTATTATAGCCTAATGTTTTTTTCTGTGTTTCTTCTTCGGTCTCTCCCATTTGACCAAGGTTTTGCGATTCTTTTTGGCTTTTGTCTATTACTTCTTTTTCCTCTTTCTGTTGCTTAGAATAACCCAAGGATATATTTAGTGAATTTAACTCCAATCCATTTTCACTTAGTTCCTGATGAAGCTTATCTAAGTTTCTTTCTATCAATTGTTTTGCTTGTTCATTATCAACTTCAATCCTTGCCCTAATAACATGATCTGTAGTATCCAATGTTATTTTCATTTTACCTAACTTTTCTGGGTTAATGTCAAAGGATAAACTACCTTTCTCTTGTTTGGAGATAAATCTTGTAATTTCTTTTATTACTTCAACAGATTTTATCATTTTCTGATTGGACTGTGATTCAATTTCATTAGATTTATCACTTAACGGGCCTAATGTAGAAACCTCTTCTTTTGTTAGCACTTGATTAAATACATTTTCCGGATCGGATTTAAAGTTAAGATTATTATGCAGTAAAGATGAATTGTTAGATGAACTGTTAGATGAATTAAAATTATTGTTTTCAGAGCTTTCACTACTATTATTTAGAGTATTGTCCTTCAGAACATTCTCTGAAAAAACCGTACTTTTTGATTGACTTTTATTTGAAATCGATTTAATTCCGCCCTTAACTTTTACGGAGACTTTTTTGTTTTCATTTACACTTATAGCCTCTACTGTATTTGGGTTTATAACAGATTGAATTAACTCTTTTGATCCGGAATTTTTATTTGGATTCTCCGCTTTGAGCCCTTTTTCAATAATATTATCATGTTTGGATGAATCATTTACTACTTTCTTTAGTTCCACTTTTTCATTTTTTAGTTCAGAAAGTTTTGTGTCTTCAGCTTTTCTCAATTCCAAGGCACTTTTCTCACCCGGTTTTGTTTTCCCTTGTATAGTAACAGTCTTATTTTCATCTCTTGTAGATGACATCTTACTTGTTATTTCTGTATCAGAAGTTAATTCCTTTGTATTTGGCTCGGTGGTCAATTTAATAGCCTGACTTTGTTTTATATCTACTAATTTTGGGGTTTTAGAGTCTGTATTCTTTATGTATTCAACATTACTAAGATCTTTATTTTTACTTAATGAGTTGAGCAATTTACTGTCAGAATTGCCCTTACTAAAATCAATTCTCTTTAATGATGGTTCTAATTCCTTAGTCACACTATTAGTTTTGTTCTTTAAATTCTCAGTTGTTGCTGTATCACCCTTTTTCTTCACAATAGTAATTTTATTAACACTAAAATTTTTATCCACTTTTGGCAGATTATTCTTAAATAATTTTAACTCACCACTTTTCGATGCTAATGTTAAATTTTGTCCATTTGTTGTTTGCTTTCCATCTAACGGTTCTTTTTTTAATTCGCTTGGTATGAAACTTATTTTTTCTAAGGGTACTTTCTTAGTTTTCATATTTAGATCAACTAAACCTTTATTACTAATTAAACTAAGATTGTGTTTTTGTCCGGAATTACTGCTTATATTTTTTGTCAAGGACTCAATTGGATTTTTACCATAATTAAACGAATACACGCTTAGTGTTGGTCTTGTAATTTCTGTATTAGAATTATTAACTAATCCCTTTTTACCTGTACTACTAGTTTCATTTATTGAAGAATTATTGAAGTTAAATAATGGATTATTATTATTATTTCCCCCAACAAACGATATTAGTTTAGCTTTTTCAGGAACTACTAAGGTTTGTACTACAATTTTATCACCTATAGATTTGCTGCTTGACTCTTTTGCTAACTCTAAATTCACAGCAGATTTTTTATCTTCCAGACTTAGTAATAAGCCTGATTCGTTACTAATATTTTTTTCTATTAATTCAGCACCAACAAGATTATTAACAAAACTTTGAAGTTCACCTTTCAACAACTCCTTACTAATATATGAGACGGCCTTATCATCACTTAAATTTTCTTGGTCATTAATGAGTAATTGTGCAATTTCGTTGGGCAGTATCTCAGCAAGTTCTAACTTTGCCTGTTCACTGTCACTATCAGATAAGAATTTTAGTTTTAACTTTATTGGAGTTTGATTATTTTCTAATGTTAAACCAACATTACTCCCAATAACATTATCTGATTTGCTAAGTGTTTTCTTTGGTCCTTCAACTGGATTCATAACAACTTTAACAATATCAGAGAACAGATATTTATTATTAGACAATTTGTTTGATTTTGGGACTAATATTTGCCCAGTGCTGCTTTCAGTAAGAAATAATGGATTAAAAATCATTTTTTTGACCTCGTTAACCTTTTGACGGTTGTAATATCTAAACTTGATAGAATTGCTGCTGCTTTCTTATTTTTCATTGCATAAATTAATTCGCGTGCTTCACTTTCCGGAAGAGCACTTAATAACTCCCCAGCCTTATTTGTTTCCATAGCTTCGTACAATTTGATAGTTGATTTCAACCATTTTTCATGTTCAGCAACTTTTTTTTCTTCAAACTGTGCTTTAAGATCTTCTAATTCTTTTTCTTTTTTACTTAACTCATTTGATGTTTTATCCAGTTCAACCTTTGTTTCTGTATAATACTCTTCAAATTCTTTTTCTTTCTCTGTATGAAGATCCGATACCAAAGAGCTATCGCTAACAACAAGGCTGTCTGATACAATCGCAGCAAGACTATCAGCCAATGCAACTTTTGCCGCATCTCTAAAATCAAAATCAAATATATTCACATATTTGTTATTAAAGGTATAGACTCCAATAGTAGTACCTGTAAATGCCAAAATAAATGCTACTCCATATACAATTGTGTTTTTCACTTTATTATTCCTTTAGAAATTTATTTACTGCAAATTCATCCATTTCCTTTTGCTCTAATTTGTCTTGAGATTTTACAAACTCCATCAAGTGCCTTTCTTCTAATTTTTCAAAAGTTTTAGTTTCTTTTGATTTTTGCACTAACTCTATTAATTTTTCATCCCTCTCTATTTTTTTTTGAGAAATGTAATATCGTATTAGTCCAACTTGTTCAGTCAAATAACTTTCATACTTTTCGTAAAAATGAAGTTCCGTCACCTTTTTATTTTTTTCAAGTTTCTTTCTTTTATATTCTTTTAGCTGCTCTGTTAGTTCAAGGGCTGCATTATTTTTATTTGCAATATCCATATCAACAAGAGCCAATTCCTTTTGGGTTTTCTTTTCAAATCTTTCTTTAATTTCTTTTATTGCTTTGAATTTATATTTGAATTTTCTCAATTATCACCCTAAAGGTTTTTCAATTAATTTTTCCAGTTTTACAATTGTATCATTATAATCTGCTTTTTCCATCATGTCTTGTTTTAAAAAACTTCTTAAATTTTGAATGTTATTTAACGCATGATCAATTTGAGGATTACTTCCCTTAACATAAGCCCCTATATTGATAAGATCTTCAGCTTCATTGTAAGAAGATAATATTTCATTGAATTCCATAGCCCTACTCCTATGGTCTTGCGGCACTATATCCGGCATAACTCTACTTACACTTTGAAGCGGATCAATGGCAGGAAATTGACCTTTGTTCGCAATCTTTCTACTCAGCACAATATGTCCATCCAATATTGATCTTACACTATCTGCAATCGGATCGGTCATATCATCACCATCAACTAGAACCGTATAAAATCCAGTTATACTTCCTTGTGATGATGTCCCAGCTCTTTCAAGTAATTTTGGAAGCACTGTAAATACTGACGGGGTGTAACCTTTAGTCGTCGGCGGTTCTCCAATTGTAATACCCACTTCACGTTGTGCATGTGCAAACCTTGTAACAGAATCCATCATCAGTACAACGTCTTTCCCCAAATCTCTAAAATATTCAGCAATGGTTGTCCCAATATATGCTGCTTTAATTCTAGCAAGTGAGGGTTTGTCTGATGTTGCTACTATAATCACTGATTTTTTTAATCCTTCTTCACCAAGGTCCTTTTCAATAAATTCCTTTACTTCTCTTCCTCTCTCTCCAACCAGTACAATTACGCTTACATCTGCATTTGTATTTCTAGCAATCATTCCCAGCATTACACTTTTTCCAACACCACTACCGGAAAATATGCCTATTCTTTGACCCTTCCCAACAGTTAATAATCCATCTATTGCTCTTACCCCGGTCTGGAGCGGTGTTTCTATTCTTTTCCTACTCAATGGATTTGGCGGCTCTCTGTAAGAATTTCTTATTGATGAAAACTCTAATTCCCCCTTGTCATCAATAGGATCACCAAATCCATCAATAACTCTTCCCAATAATTTATCTCCAACTCTAACAGAGAAACTTTTACCAGTAGATAAAATTTGGCACGAGGGTGAAATGTTGTGAATTTCTCCTAAAGCTATTGACAAAACTTTCCCATCTTTAAATCCTACTACTTCTGATTCACATATTGCTTTGCCCGACCGATCAATTATCGAACATATTTCTCCAAGGGAAACATTTGGACCAATAGATACAATAACAAAACCAATTACGTCTGTAATCTTACCATTCAACTTAATAGGTTCTGCATAATCAATAACTTTTGAATATTTCTCTAATATATCTTCAGCAAATTCTGTCATTCTACTTCCACACCTGTAAAATTGTTTTTTAATACTCTAATAATTTCATTTATCTGTGTTTCAATTCTTGCATCTAAGGTTCCAATTTCAGATTCTATTACACATCCTCCAACATGAATATTGTCATTGCTTTCAAATCTAATCTTTGTAATCCCGGAAGAGGCCAAATATTCTTTGCTACTTTTTTGTATCAACTTATTATCATTAGGATTCAGTTTTATTACTATATCGTTAGTACCAATAATTTTTCTTAAATTCTGCTCAAGAATCTTCTCTATTGTAGAATCAATTTTTATTTCTTTTTGCAGTATTTTCTCAGCTATTTTCTGAGAAACTTTGATTACTAAACTGTGGTAATCCTTTTCGTAATTTTTAATTTTCTCTTCAAAAGTTGAGATAATGTTATAAAAATCTCTTGACTGATTTAATAATTCCTCCGAATGCTTTTGCTCCAATTCATTTGTTGTCTCAGCCTTAGCATCTTCATATCCTTTTTTGTACTCATTCTCTAACTCAATTTTATGAGCATGTTCTTGCTTTTCTCTTTCTAATACTTCAGGTAATTCTGTAAAAACATTAGAATTACCCATTTGATCTGGAATTACAGCTTTTACATTTTTAGATTTTATATTTAATTTGATAATATCAGACATAAACTTCCTCTGATCCACCACCTCTAAAGCTTATAGTAACCTCTTCTGATTCTTCTAATCGTTTTATTTGATCTACAATTCTTCCTTGAGCAGCTTCAACTTCTTTTAATTTCACAGGACCCATAAATTGTAATTCTTCTCTAAGAAGATCGGCTGCTCTTTCAGACATATTGCCGAAAATTTTCTCTTGAACTCTATCATCTGCAACTTTTAGCGACAAACCAAGATCTTTTCTATCAATTTCTTTAAGAATCCTTTGAACGTCTCTATCTTGTAGGTGAATAATATCGTCAAATAAGAACATTAGTCTTTTTATTTCGAAGCCAACATCTTCATCTTTTTCTTCAATACCAGCAATAATTTCCTTGTTCATAGTAATGTTAATTCTATTAAGAATATTTGCTACGCTTTTAGTACCACCGAGTTGTCCCATAGTTTGATTAATAGAGAACCCGGCTAATTCATCAACCACTCTTTCAATTTGAGTTAAAGTTTGTGGTGATATTTTACCGAGTGTTGCAATTCTATATACAACCTCCGATCTCAAATCCTCAGGTAATTCAACAAGTGCTTCAGCGGTTTGATCAGGATTTAGATGTGAAAGTATTAGAGCAATTGTTTGTGGATGTTCTTTAATTAAAAAGTTTACAAGTTGAGCTGAATCAGCTTTTTTAAGAACGTCAAAACCATGAAGAGTAGTTAAGTTTTTTACTTTATCAATAACTTCATTAGCTTTTGAAAGGCCAAAAGATTTCTCTAAAACTTGCTGGGCAAATTCAATACCACCTTCTAGCACATATTCTCTTGCTGTAACTAAATCATGGTAGTCATCAATAACCTGTGCAACAACATGAGATGGAATATTTTTTACTTTCGATATTTCAGCAGAAATTGATTCAACATCACCAGGCTCTAAATATTTAAACACCAGCGATGCTGTTTCTACATTAAGGGCTATCAAAAGCAAAGCCGATTTCTGAATTCCACTCAGATCATTTTTGGATATTTCTTGCGTATTTGTTTTCTCAGTTATATTCATCTTCTTTTAACCATGAATTTATTAGTTTAGCAGCCTCTGATGGGTTTTTCCCGACATAATTAGTTATTTTTTCTTGTTTCATTTTTTTCATTACTGCTTCATCTGTTATTTCATCTTCAATATCGCCCATTTCAAAAATTGGCTTTTTACCTTTTTTGCTTTTTACTAAACTACTTCTCGGTTCCCAAATTGGTACATTTGGGGTTGCATCAAAGGATTCATCAGAATAGCCGCCAGCTCTTGCACCAACATTACCAATCATAATTCTTTCATCTTTTAATTTTGAAAGAAGTCTTTTAAGAACAAATACAGCTCCAACTATTCCAAGCAAGATTAATAAATAATTCATATACTGCCCAATATTATCATAGGTTGGACCACCACTAAATTGCTCTTCATAGTTATTAGTTTCAAACGGAATACTAACAATTGATATTACATCATTTCTAGTATCATCTATTCCAACTGATTGTCGTAATAATAATTCTAATTGCTGTAATTGCTTATCGGTTCTGGGCTCATTTACAATTTCAGTTGTCGTTCCATTCTGAACTTCCTTCTTAACCCCATTAATTACTGCAGCAACTGTAATTCGTCTAATATTGCCACTTCCTTCTATCATGTGTTCAATGGTTTTGCTTAGTTCGTAATTGGTTGTTGTTGATTCAGAAAAAACTGCATTTGAATCACTAGCACTAATTCCATTGCTGGTATTTTTTGATAATTGTTCACTAATTGCAACTTGTGATTCCGGATCAATTGTTTCTAAAGTTCTTTCTATTTGGCTGAAATCCAAGTCAACATTTACCTTAACATCTGAATTATCATATCCAACAATTTTATCTAAAAGTGTCTGTGCTTTTTTGGCTAAGTAATTTTCAATTCCACTTTTAATTTCATATTGCTTGCTACTATTAATAGCAAGCTCACTTTCTTCTGATCTTTTTGAGAGTAAACGGCCTTTATTATCAATAATGGTCACATTTCCCGGATCTAATCCTTCAACACTAGATCCAACCAAATTTGTTATTGCCATTACGTTATTGTGGGTTAGTAGATATCCAGATCTTAATTTGAGAACAATTGAAGCAGTTGCTTCTCTTTGCTCATTCCTAAAAATGACTTTTTCAGGAGTGACTATATGTACACGTGCATTTTCTATTCCATCTTGTTGAATAATAGTTCTTGCTATCTCACCTTCCAAAGCTCGTTTAAAATTTATCTTTTGCATAAATTCAGACATACCAATAGTGTTCTTATCAAATATTTCATATCCAATCATTCCTGTTGAAGGAATTCCTTTTCCAGCAAGGACTAAGCGTACCTCATATACATCAGTTTTCGATACACTAATTGTATTGCCGCCATTTTCAAGTTTATATCCGATTTTCTGATTATTTAAATAAGAAACAACTTCTGAGGCTTCATCCGATGCAAGATTGCTATATAAAGTTGTATAAGCAGGCTCATTAAATGCAAATAGAATAAACAATAATAGCACTACTGCTACTACTGAAATACCTCCTAACATTAATCGCTGTTGAACAGATAGATTATTGAATATGCTTAGTACAGCTGAATAAGTATCTTTTGCTTTATCCACAATTATGACATCCTTGTTAATTCTTTATACATATCAACTGTTTTATTTCTGATTTGCATTAATAGTTCTAAACTGGTTTTAGCTTTTTGCCCGGCAACCATAACTTCATGAAGTTCAACATCCTTTCCTTCAACAAAATCAGATATCATTTGTTTTGAATCCATTTGATTGGTATTCACGCCCTTCACAAAATCACCAAGTATATTGTTGAATTGAGAATTCTTAACCTCTTTATGGTTTTCTTTTTGAGTCGGAAATTTTGGTATAAAATTACTTAGTCCTGTTGTTTTCATTCTATCCTCTTCTATCAAATAATGAACCTAACGATACACCATTTTTATCACCCTCTTTATTATAGAAGTGATAATTAATGATTTGATCTTTATTTTCTGGATATAGATTTGTAAAAAATTTCTTCTCTTCATTTGAAACTTTTAATGTTTCCACTGCTTTTTTTGATTCAACCTGTGAGGCATTATTTTTTTGAGCAACAATTGGCTTATAATTACCAAACGAGTTTGTAGAAATTTTCATTTATATCCCCAGTGAATCTTTTGCTATTTGTTTTGCTGCTTTAAAAGCCGTTAAATTTGCTTCGAAACTTCGAGAAGCTGAAATCATATCAACCATTTCAGTTATAACATTTACATTTGGCATTTGTACATAACCATCTTCATTTGCATCAGGATGGTCAGGCATATAAACTAATTCACCCTCACTATTGTCAACATTCTCCTTAGCTTCAAAATTGGGGTTTTTACCTTCGGCAAGATTGCTTGCTTGCAATGGCGAGAAATGATTAGCACTGCTTTTTTTGAATCCAGCCATCATATTTTTGTATGAATTGTTTGCTTGGAAATTATCCTTTTCAAATTCTACACTTATATATTTTCTTTTATATGGTGATCCATCATCAGTTTTTGTTGTATTTGTATTTGCAATATTTTCAGTAATCAGATCCATTTGCTGTTTTTGAATACTCATACCTTTACTACTAATTCTAAATGCAGAGAAATTTGGATTTATTGTCATTATCTACCTCCTCTTATTACACTTTGCAATGATTGATAATAACCATGCAACTTTTTTGAAGCGAATTTAAACATTATTGAATTCTGGGCCATATCTGCCATTTCCCTGCTTACATCAACATTATTTCCTTGTGAATTTATTGCACTTTCTTCATCAACTTTCACATTAAATTCTGAAGATCTATATTTAGTAGTTGACAAGTTTTGCATACCTTTTTCAAGGAGATCCTTAAACTCAACATCTTTTCTCTTATAATTGTTGGTATTAGCATTGGCAATATTTTGTCCAATAACTTTGTGCTTTAGAGCAGAATAGTCTAAAAGTGTTTCTAATATTTTATTTGAGGGAATTGACATTTTTCATCCATCTTTTTTAATGAATATGTCAAAAGAAATGCCAAGAAAATGTTTAATTAAATGATTTTTTTGAGGGGTTTACAAAGAAAAATGGCTAAAATTATTCACTTGTTAATTATTCTTCATTATAATCTAATAATACAGATTTAGTTTCGCCACAAGAACAAACAAATTTTATTTCTTTTATGTTGTCTTCAGCATCTTTATTAAGAACTATTCTAACTCCTTCATGGTTCTCTTCTTCGATCGTAATTTTACTAGTACCAATTACTTCTATATCGTCTGCACTAATAACATTGCCATTTAGTGCTGAATTATTATATGCTATTTGTCTGTAAATTTCTTCGTTAAAGTTATTCATAATTATATGGCTTCATTTATTAGTTTAGGAATTTGTTCTAATGAGGCTACAATATCTGCTAATCCATTATCTACAATTGCTCTTGGCATTCCATATACAACACAAGATTCTTCATTCTGTGCTATACAATGTCCACCAACTGCTTTAAGTTTTTTTATACCTTCCAGTCCATCCTTACCCATACCTGTCATAATGACACCTAACATATACTTTCCATAGATTTGTTGAACTGATTCTAGCATCACATCAACCGAAGGTCTGTGTAACACATTATCAGGGAGTTCTGAAATCTTAATTACTACATTATTTAGTCTATCCTTTACCAACGTCATATGAAGGCCACCGGGAGCAATATATACTACTCCATTTCTTACAACTTCTCCATTCTCAGCTTCCTTTACTTCAAGCAGGCTCATACTGTTTAATCGCTCTGCTAAGGAGGCAGTAAATTTTGGGGGCATGTGTTGAACTATAAAAATTGGAACTCGTGTTGTTCCTGATAAGAGCGGAATAACCTTTTGTAAGGATATTGGTCCGCCAGTAGAAACCCCAAGACCTAATGCTCTGTAATTTAGTGCCGGTAATTTATAAGTAGTTTGTATGAATTTGCTTGATTTTGAAATATTCTGATAATTTAACTTATTTACTCTAGAAACAACTGATTTACTCCTATAAATGGCCTTTACCTTGTTGACTAACTCTTCTTTAATACCTTTAATCGCAACACTAACAAAAGACATTTCTTTAGGAATAAAATCAACTGCGCCTAAATCTAAAGCCTTTAACGTGATGTCTGCTCCTTCAAGGGTTAACGAACTTACCATAATTACTGGTGTAGGACATTCCTTCATTATCCTTCCCAATGCTGTAATTCCATCCATTTTGGGCATTTCAATATCAAGAGTTACTATATCAGGCTTTAATTTCTTTACTTTCTCAATTGCATCTAAACCATCATTAGCTGTACCAATAACCTTTATATGGGAATCTGATTCGAGAAGCAGACTTAGTGATTTTCTCATGAATGCTGAGTCATCAACAACAAGAACTTTAATTTGATTTTGCATTCTATCCGACAAGTTTATTTATTATTTCTGCAATATCAGCTATCATTACAACTGTTCCATCTCCCATTATTGTTGAACCTGCTATTCCTTCAATATTACCCAAATATTTTCCCAAAGACTTAATAACTACTTCCTTCTGACCTATTAAGTCATCAACTTTTATACCATATCTCTTTTCGGCTAATCCGATTACAACTACAAACTGGTCTTTCGTTTCTTTATGAAATGTATCTGAATGAAAGAGCAAATTATCAATGTTAATTAATGGTAATACTCGATCCCTTAATTTGATACATTCAGTTTTATTAACTTGATAAATTTCTTTTTTAGTAACTTTAACTACTTCCACAACCGAGCTCAATGGAAGAATTATGGTTTCACCAATTACTTTAACGAGCAATCCTTGAATTATAGCTAATGTTAGGGGTAACTTAATATCAATTTTAGTGCCTTTACCAACTTCGGAATCGATTTCAATGATCCCGCGTAATCGCGAAACGTTTGTTTTTACAACATCCATTCCTACACCTCTACCAGATACATTGGTTACTTTTTCAGCTGTAGAAAATCCTGGTGCAAAAATTAAATTGAATATCTCATGTTTTGATAATTCACCAGCCTTTTCCTTTGTAATAATACCTTTTGATATAGCTTTATTTACAATAATTTCAGGGTCAATTCCTTTACCGTCATCAGTAATAGATATTATAATGTGATTCCCTTCATGTTCTGCAGAAAGAGTAATAGTACCTTTTGCACTTTTCCCAGCTTTCTTTCGTTCTTCTGGTGATTCAACTCCATGATCTACAGAATTTCTGATTAAATGAACTAATGGATCATTTATTTCCTCAATTAAAGTTTTATCTAATTCGGTCTTTTCACCTTTAATAACTAGGTTTATTTCTTTACCTGTTTCCTTGCTTAAGTCTCTTACCAATCTTGGAAATCTATTAAACACTTTACCAATTCTAATCATTCTGGTTTTCATTACAGCCAACTGCAGTTCAGTAGTAAGTAAATCAATTTGTTTTGCAGTATCACCTAAACTACGGGCAATTTCTGTTCCCTCATATTCTGCTGCAACATCAGTGTTAAGTTGTGCAAGTCTATTCCTACCCAATACTAATTCAGAGACAAGATTTAATAGTTCATCAAGTCGCTCAACATCTACTCTAATTGTTTGTTCAATAGCTGATTTTGTTTGTTTCAGTTTATCAGAAGTCTTTACACCTTTTAGATTTTGTTTACTCTTTATTTCATTTACACTTTCCTCACTTAAAGTTTTATCCTTTTCTAAGCTTGGTTCAATACTTTTGTTTGTGTTTTCCGCCTCTGAAGTTTCTTTAGTAATTGTAATTTGATCTGTATTATTTACACCACTATTTTCTGATTGAAGTTGTTTATTACCTTGAATGAAAGCTTTCTGTAATTCTTCTTCATCAAAATCAATATATGTATTTTGTGCTTCAGCAACTTCTTCTGTTTCCAAAACGTGTTCTTCAACAATTTCTTCTTTTGGCTTTACTGCCTTTCGATTTTCGTGAACAGTAGCATTACAGCCAATTACAATACTATTTAGTATGTCTTGAAGATTTTCGATTGCATTTTCTATTTCATAATCTTCATTTTTATTAGTTTCAACAACATCAAGAAGCTCACCAATTGAATCATAACCACTTAATATTCCATCCATTATTGGTGAAGTCAAAATTGCTTCACCTTTACGTAATTTGTTTAGAATGTCTTCAAGTCTATGAGTAAGTGCCTGCATTTTTACCAAGCCCAGAAAACCAGAAGTCCCTTTTATTGTATGGAAGGATCTGAATATTTCATTAAGTAGATCTGCATCATCAGGAGAACTTTCTAACTGTACGAGATCAAGATCTAATTTTTCAAGAGTTTCTTTTGTTTCAACAACAAAGCTCTCAAAAATTTCCGCCATTTCCGGATCGTTAAGAATTGTGTAATCAGCCATTGTTTTTTATTCTTTTATGAAAATAATTTATCTATTTCTTCTTGCGAAGCTTTTTCACTATTTATAATTGAATCTGCGTCAACTTGCTTATTTACTGCAGGCTTGTATTCAGCCCTCGCATCAAAGTGTACATCAGGTAATTTTTCTATTTTCAAATCATCACTACTATCAAAACCTGTTGAATCAACTGCAGTCAGCAGCCCGCTTAACTTATGCTGAACTGAAATTATTAAATGATTTACAGCTTCCAATTGTTGAGAAGTAATATCCTGGACCTGGAGCGACATAGTAATTTGAGCTGCACTGGCTGTTATTTCGCCAATTTTATTTTTCACTATCTCTAGTATAGAGCCAATATCTATGCTATCAACCAACTTATTTAGCAGCTTCTCGGCTTCTTTATTACTATTTAGATGTTCTTTTAAATTATTTGCCAACTCAACAGCAGATTCCCTTTTTTCTATTATTTCATCCATGCAGCCATTAATACTTTGCAACTGCTCATTAATCTCATCAATTTTATCCAGCACTTCATTCATAGCCAATTCGGTTGCATTTGTAACGTTATTAATTTGATTTGAAGCTTCGGGAATTTTTGATCTACTGTCTTCAATTGAACCGCTGACTTTTTCTACGAATGGAATGAATTCACTAATAAAAGTAACGAAGCCTTCTATTACCGGTATCATTTTTTCACCAAACTTAAATACATTATCAATTTCTTTTAGTTTGGCTACTATCTCATTTAAGTTTTTTGTTGATGTGCTCATAATATTTATCCTTTAATTAGATAACACTAAATCTATTTTATCTTTAAGTATTTGTGGTGTGAATGGTTTAACTACGTAATTTGATACTTTTGCTTGTAAAGCTTGGACTATATCTTCCTTAATACCACGCGTAGTAACCATTAGTATTGGCAATCCTTTTGTTCTATCATCGCTTCTAATGGCCTTGGT
>PVMS01017175.1_pt1 | contig 15931 bp, 18 predicted proteins | sample 1853461 | NCBI WGS metagenome assembly PVMS01 (sample SAMN08582032, study PRJNA380276) | Marine sediment metagenome, whole genome shotgun sequencing project. | isolation source: ocean sediment barecode stripped | collected 2017 | reverse complement strand
GTTAGTGATCATTTTACTGTATAAATAAATCTATAAGTCACTCAGTGAGATTGCACATTGTTTTGACATAGTTAGGTACTTGAATCAACGAGAAAGTAAGGAGTGAAGTCATGGCAAAAATATTTATGAAGTCTTCATGGGGAAGCGACAACCCAACAAATGCTGAGATGGTATTCGGGCACGGTAATGCGTTGGCGAGCGCGGCTCACGAGGTTCGAATATTCCTGCTCGGTGAAGCGGTGACCCTGGCACGGCCAGTTGGTTCGTGAGAATCTGATCCCCGTCGGATGGCCTTCGGTAGCAGAGCAGTGGGACGAGAGCATAAAGTTCGGAGTACGGATTGAATGCTGTGGAGCGTGTTCACGGGCTCGCGGTGTGACCGAAAAAGATATTGCGGACGCCGGTATGCTTATCGGAACACCTGATACGTTCGTGGAGGATGGCGAAACCTAAGTCGGTTGATTTCTTTATAACGCTGTTCCTTTGCGATGATTTCTCGTTTTTCAAATAATTTGAGCGTACTCGATTATATGAACTGTGTAGACAAGGTGAGTTATTAAATAAACTAGCTAACCCAAGGTCGTAGAATGAATATGATCGAATTATTCAACCACTACTATAGCTAGGAATTGAGTATCCGCTTTGGGTTGTTAGCGGTCATTCGCATGAATACACTCTCCTGCTAAATATTCACATATTTATTTTCTACACGAGTGTGGCACATTGTCACATGCAACAATTAGTCACTTCTATTCTACCTGTTCTCAAACTAACCCTCCTTTTTACATCCATGAATTTGAGATTGCGTCATACAATACAATCACTTTGTATTATCTAAATTTTATGAAGCAAGACACAATTCTACAAATAGAATAATAGTTTTTCCGTATTCTAAGCTGAAAACAAAAAGCCTCGTTTATGCGAAGCTTTTAAACATTTATTATTTTGGTCTTCTCTATTTTAATTTGCCCTGGTTATGCGCTCATCTTCCAACTGCCATCTGCTTGACGACATGCGGTTCCATAAATTTGCTCTGCTTCACCACCCACTTCAGCATCCATAGTGAATTCGCGACACGGGGTTCCTTCACCGGAGTCATATGTACGGGTTGGAGTAATCGTATATTCAGTTCCTGAATCAGGATTAACCCACTCTCTTGAAGAGCCAGTACGTGCAGTTTCTAATGTCTCCCCTGCCCGACGACGATCCAGTTCATCAAGTTGACGCCCAACATGCGCGCCTGCGAGTGCTCCAATTAGAGTACCGGCAGCTGCAGCCCATACTTGGCCTCGACCATCGCCAACGGTTGAACCTAACAGTCCGCCAATGACGCCACCGGCCACCGTGCCTTGTATTTCCCTGCTCGGTGTTTGGTATGTTGCACAACCACTTAGAAATGCACTGCCTACAAGAATGATGACTAGTATGAAATACTTATACATGATTAATCTCTCCGCTATTTAGCACCTAATAATCACTACAACACTCAAAGATACGATTCGATTTACACTGCAGCTAAGCCAAATAATAAACTTTTCAGACATGCTATCTGTATTAATGTTTATGACAGGTATATTTAATTAAAGTTTTATCCGAAAATTGAGGAAAGAATAAGGAAGAGAAATATAGATAATTGAATGTTTGGCTAAATTAACAACAGCTAGAGGTCTTCGATTTCAAACACATCCCCAGCAGTTGTCAAACTACCAAACGAATCCCACTCAGCTTTAACGACCGTAACAACGATGACACCGCTTACATATCAGCATTCCAACTCAGCTATAACATTTGATGCTTACCTAGCCTTAGCGATTAAAATGTTTGAGCTCCCATTTCCAAGCATGCAGTATGATTTCTTCCAAATCTGGGTATTCAGGCTCCCAGTTTAAAATATTTTTCACAAGAGTCGAATCTGCCACCAAGGTTGCAGGGTCCCCTTCCCTTCGACTTGATGATTGAATTGTGATTTCTTTATTGGTCACTCGCATCGCTATATCGATGAGTTGTTTGATGCTGTAACCATTCCCATTGCCCAAATTAAACCGTTGGCTGGCCTTTTCGCGCAGCATACACTCGGCCGCTAATAAATGTGCTTTACATAAATCAACGATGTGAATGTAATCTCTAACACAGGTGCCATCTTGAGTGTCGTAATCATTGCCAAAAATACTGATAGCATCGCGCCGCCCCGAAGCAACCTGCAACACTAATGGAATTAAATGGGTTTCCGGATCATGACGTTCACCGAGCCGTGTTTTTGGATCTGCCCCTGCCGCATTAAAATACCTTAGACAAATAGATTTTAGTCCATAAGCCTGGTCATAGCTTTCCAGCATCTGCTCAACCATCAACTTACTGTGCCCATAGGGATTAATAGGCTGCTTTATGTGCGCTTCATCGATCGGCACATATTCAGGCTCGCCAAAAATGGCTGCAGTAGAAGAGAACACAAAATGATTTACTTTATTTGCCACCATGCATTCCAATAAAGTCTGCGTCGCAACAACGTTATTTCGGTAGTATTTGAATGGGTCACGCACCGATTCACCGACATCAATATGCGCTGCAAAGTGCATTACCACATCAATGCTATGACTCATAAATATCTGGTCTAGATTATGATAATCATGAATGTCTGCACGAATAAATTTTGCGCCGATGACAGCATCTTCAAACCCGGTGGATAAATTATCCACAACAATTACTTGATGCCCTAGCTCGTGTAGCATGAGCGTCATATGCGAGCCAATATAGCCTGCTCCACCCACAATTAAGAAAGTCGTTTTATCTAAGCTCATGGTTAAAAATGCAATTAATTATTCGCTATGGTTAAGGCCTGCACAAACACAGATTGATGACTTTGCAAAAATAATATCAAGATTAGCACACAGCTATCGCACCATGCCATTCCCCCCACATATCACCCTGGCTTCAGGCATTACCACTGATAGCGACAGCATAAAACAGGCCTGTGTAAACATTATTGATCAAACACAACAAATTGATCTCCAATTACAAAATATTGCCTATACAGAAACATACTATCGTAATTTTTTCGTTCAAGCCGAGCTCACTCAGGCTTTAAGTAAACTGCATGAAAATACTATAAGCGCACTTGCGCATAAAACAGATGAAGTATTTATGCCGCATCTAAGTTTATTGTATGGATATCTTGAGATAGAAACGAAGAAAAATATACAGAAAAGTCTTGAAAAGACTTGCTCTAAACTTTTACATTGCCGGCGACTGGACCTTTACCGTACAAACGGGAAAGTTACTGACTGGTTTCTAGTTGAGTCTTATTTATTAAAATCTAGAATATAGACTTACAAATAATATTTTGTGCCCGATCCGGACCGGTTGAGATAATATCAATCGGCACACCAAGTAATGCTTGCATACGATCTAGATAATCTTGTGCTTGTTTTGGCAGTTGATCAAATTCAGTAACGCCTAAAGTAGTCTCCTGCCAACCCGGATGCTCTTCATACACCGGCTCACATTGATCAAAGGCCCCGCCATCCATGGGTGACAAATGTAATGCTTGGCCTTGATACTTATATTCCGTGCAAATTTTTAAGGTTTCGAGACCATCTAACACATCTAGTTTTGTAATACACAACCCTGTTACGCCATTTATTTGCATCGCACGACGCAAGGCTACCGCATCTAACCAGCCACAGCGTCTTGCACGACCCGTGGTAGCGCCAAATTCTTTACCGCGGCTAGCGAGCCGCTCGCCCACTTCATCAAATAGTTCCGTTGGGAAAGGTCCGCTGCCCACTCGAGTGGTATAAGCTTTAACAATGCCAAGCACATGATCAAGCATCCCTGGTCCTGCGCCACTACCAGTACACGCACCCCCTGCAATCGTATTGGATGAGGTTACGAACGGATAGGTACCGTGGTCGATATCCAGCAATGTGCCTTGCGCACCCTCAAACAGAATATTCTTATTGCTCGCACGTAATTCATGAACTCGGGCAGACACATCCGTTACCAGAGGCGCAAGCATTTCTGCATACAGTCTACAAAGATTTTTTACTTCGTCTATGTTTGCAGTTTCATGTTTGAAATATTCTTTCAATACAAAGTTATGGTAATCGAGAATGTTTTCTAAACGTTGATTACAATTCTGCTCGTTAAATAAATCTGCAACACGTATTCCTCGACGCGAAACTTTGTCTTCATAGGCTGGACCAATACCACGCCCGGTAGTACCGATCGCCGCGTTACCGCGTGCTTTCTCACGCGCCTGATCCAATAAAATATGGTACGGTAGAATTAATGGACAGGCTGGAGAAATACGCAATCGCTCTGCTGCAGGAACACCTTGGCTCTCGAGCATACTAAGTTCTTCTTGCAATGCATCCGGCGCGAGCACAACGCCGTTACCAATAAGGCATTCAACGCTATCGTGTAAAATGCCAGAAGGTACCAAATGTAAAACTGTTTTCTGATTATTCACCATAATGGTATGGCCTGCATTATGGCCGCCTTGAAATCGTACTACGGCATCGGCTTGCTTCGTGAGCATGTCAACAATTTTACCTTTACCCTCATCACCCCATTGGGTCCCAAGTATTACTACGCTCTTAGCCATAATTATTTTATTTGCGTTCCTTAACAATCCATTGTTGTTTTTCTTTAATCAAAATTCGATTGCATTGCATACTCAAGGCGTCGCCCGATTGGCCTGATAACTCACAAATCACTCTCTCACCTTGCGCTCTTAATTGCATAATTTTTTCGTGCAGTTGCGGGTCATCATCATTAGGTGCAAATATCCCTTGAATGGCTTGCAGCGCATGAGGGGAAATTTTTGCAAGCGCTTTTAAATCTAAGCTAAACCCCGTTGCAGGACGCGAACGGCCAAACACTTCACCAATCGCATCGTATCGACCCCCTCGAGCGATCTGCTCACCCTGACCTGATATATACGCTGCAAAAACCGCACCATTTTGATAGCGATATCCACTTAATGCAGCAAAATCAAAATGTATTTGGATTTCAGGACTACGTTGCATTACTCGTTTAGATAGCTCTTCTACATAATTTATATTTTCAATGACACTACTATTTGTGTTCTGCAAAACCTTTTTTGCAGAGTCAAGCATGCCTTCATTGCCACTCAAGTCCGAGAGTGCCATTAAAATTTCTTGCCATTCCTCTTCTAAAGAACAAGCCGATAAAAACTGTTCGTACTCGGGCAAAGCTCTTTGTTGCAGCAGTGCTTGCAATGATTTTTGTTGCTTTGCATTTAACCCTGCGTGTCTCATCAAACTGGTATAAATACCAACGTGGCCCAAATCCAGACAAATATTTTCAATTCCGACAAGCTTCAACGTTTCAAGCATTAAGTAAATTACTTCCACATCACTATCTACGCCTGCATGGCCATAGAGTTCGGCTCCCAATTGCAATGGACTGCGCGTTAAGTCACGCCCACTCGGTCGTGTATGCAAAACCGTGCCTAAGTAACAAAACCGCGTTGGCGCTTCGCGTTTCAACATGTGCGCATCAATACGCGCAACTTGGGATGTCATGTCTGCTCGCACACCCATCATGCGGCCAGTAAGTTGGTCTGTAAGCTTGAAAGTTTGCAAATCTAAATCATCACTTGGGCCAATTAATAATGAGTCTAAATATTCAATCAACGGTGTGATCACGAGTTCATAACCCCAGGTAGAAAACATATCGAGCAAGCTGCGTCGATAATGTTCAAGTCAAGCCGCTTCATCAGGCAATGACTCTTCTATGCCTTCTGGCAATAACCAGCGATCTTCACTACTCATGGGAGATTATTTGATCAGTTTTATAATATAGAGAAAGATAATTCCAAGTGTCATGCTCACAAAGCCGATTATACGTAGCGCCTGACCAGACAGTTGACTGAGTTGAGCCATAGCCTGTCTAAATTTTTCAGGTGCTAAAAATGGAATAATGCCTTCAAGCACAAGCACCAGCGCAATAACGACCAATAAATCACTCCACATGAAAACAGGCTTCTAAGAGAATTATTAGTTTTGTTTAGATTTTTTAAAGTAGCGAAAAAATTCAGAATCAGGCTTCATAATCAAAATATCACTACTACTATTAAAGGTATTGATATAGGCCTTTAAGCTACGGGTAAAGCTATAAAATTCCTCATCCTTTTGATATGCATTGGCATAAATTTCTGCTGACTTCGCATCGCCATCACCGCGCGTTTGCTCTGATTCATTATATGCATTCGCCAAAATGACGGTGCGTTCTTTATCCGCAGTCGCTCGAATCACTTCTGCCTTCTCTCTACCTCGCGCACGAAAATCTTTCGCAACACGATCTCGTTCAGCACGCATACGATTAAATACAGATTCACTTACATCATCAGGTAGATCAATCTTACTCACTCTTACATCCACTACTTCAATACCAAAGTTTTTGGCATCTTCGTTGGATTGCACTTGAATAACATTCATAATCTCAAGGCGTTCACCCGAAACCACTTCTTGTATGGTACGCGTACCAAATTCATTTTTTAAACCATCAACAAGAATTAACTCTAAGCGTTGATTAGCCCGTGATTCTTGGCCACCTGTTGCCTTGTAATATTTCTCTACGTCTGCAATACGCCACTTTGCGAAGAAATCGACTTTTACGTATTTTTTCTCGCTAGTGGGAAATTCTGTCGGTGGGACATCTAAAGTAAGAATACGCGCATCATATTTCCCAATTGTATTCACAACTGGAATTTTAAAGTGAAGCCCTGGCTCCATTTTGGACTCTATAATTTCACCAAATCTCAACTTAATCGCTTTTTCTCTTTCATCCACCTGATAGGTAAACGAATAGATCGCAATCAACGCCGCTACTGATATCCCGACAATTACTTTTATATTCATTTTTAGCGACTCTCTCTACCGCGTTCAGTGCGAACTGAACTGCTTTGTTGATTATTTAAGTCAAAATTTTCAGGTTCGAAGTTGCCTTGTGTTGCATTAGATCCGCCCCTGCTCGAACGCTGCTTAACGATTTGATCTAGCGGCAAGTAAATAATATTATTTCCTCCCTCAACATCCATCAGTACTTTATTACTATTTGCGTATACAGATTCTACCGCTTCAAGATACAAGCGCTCACGTGTGACCGCGGGCGCTTTTTTGTATTCCGCTAACAATTTTAAAAATCGCTTGGCCTCACCTTCTGAGTTTGCAATTGCACGATCCCGATATGCACTGGCTTCCTGCAATAACCTTGCTGCTTGACCACGCGCTTGTGGAAGCACACTGTTCGCATACGCTTCTGATTCTTTTATATAACGATCATAGTCCTCACGAGACTTAATCGCATCTGAAAATGCCGCCTTAACCGGATCGGGAGGCAAGGATTTTTCTAAGTTAACTTTTTGAATATATATGCCAGATTTGTACTCATCCATAATGCCCTGTAAAAGCTCTTTGGTAACGCTTGAAATCTGTGCACGACCTTCAAACAAAACAAAATCAATGGTATTTTTACCCACGATTTCACGCAAGGCACTTTCCATTGCATCTTTTACGGTTTTATCGGGATCTTTTAAATTAAACTGATAATCTTTGACATCTTTAATTTTGTATTGCGCTTCTAGAGACACCTCAACGATATTTTCGTCTTGCGTCAGCATCGAAGTTCTATTGGATACCACACGCACTTCATCCACATTAACAATTTCGACCTTCTCGATTGGAAACGGCCAATGCCACCTTAATCCCGCCTCGGTTATTCTTTTGAATTGCCCAAAGCGAAGTTCTACACCTCTTTCGGCCGGTTGAATGGTATAAAAACCGAATCGGTCATAGAGTCCCCACACTGCAACGAGTGCTATCAATGCCAGCCAAAAAATTGAACTCCCACCGGGTCCTTTAGAATTACCCGAAGAACCCGACCCAAAAATTCCGCCAAATTTTTTAGTTAGATTACGAAATACTTCATCTAGGTCTGGGGGCCCCTGATTTTTTGATTTCCGACCCCAAGGGTCATCATCTTTATTGCCACCTGGGCTATTCCAAGGCATGGTTTTCTCCGTGAGTGATTACTAAATTAACATTTTATATAACGCAGCTCGACATTCTATCAAGCCGTAAGAAAAAATCAGCTTATTAACTAGCTAGTTGTTCAGACTGTACAGGAATTTGAAATTCCGTATACCTTTTCAGCCTTTGGCAAGGAACCTCAGCCTCAATCTGCCAATAACCCTCATCATCGACAAATTCTTGCACGACTTCGTCCTTATTATACAACTCACTGCGTAAATTGCCTGCTGAAGGAGGGAAACGTAGCCAAATACGTTTAGATTTAAAACCAAAATACTGCCGTAATGCCTTAATCAATATGTCTATCCCCCGGCCATACAAGGCTGATACCCAAACTTGCTGTATATTGCCATGCTCGCCTAATTGGACGTTTGGCAGCATATCGATCTGATCTATTTTATTATAAATCATGATTTGAGGCACTCCCAGCGCATCAATCTGCTTTAGCACCGACTCAACTTCCACAATATTATTGTCGCGATTCTCATCGCTGGCATCGACGATATGCAAAATCAAATCTGCGTCGTGAGTTTCCTGCAAAGTTGCATGAAATGCTTCAATCAAATCATGTGGCAAATCTTGAATAAACCCAACGGTATCCGCCAGTACCACATGCTGGCCTTTAGAAATTTGCATGCGTCGCAAAGTAGGATCCAGCGTGGCAAAAAGTTTATCGGCGGAATACACCTTGGCGTCCGTAAGCGCGTTGAACAACGTCGATTTACCAGCATTGGTATAACCCACTATCGCAACAGTTGGAGTTGTAGTTTTACGCCGCGCCGCACGGCCTTGATCACGTTGCTGGCGTAATTTATCTAAGCGTTTTGAAAGCTGCTTAATTCTTTGCCCTACGATACGCCTATCTGACTCAAGTTGTTTTTCACCTGGTCCGCGCAAACCAATACCGCCTTTTTGACGCTCCAAGTGACTCCAACCACGCACTAAGCGAGTTGATAAAAATCGTAATTGTGCAAGTTCAACTTGCAGCTTGCCTTCGTATGAGCGCGCACGTTGCGCAAAAATATCAAGTATGAGTCCGGTTCGATCTAATACTCTTTTCTTGAAAGTATTTTCTAAGTTGCGCTCCTGACTTGGAGATAAGGAGTAGTTAAAAATGACAATATCCGCATCTAGTGAATGCACTAAACCACTAAGCTCATCGACTTTACCACTACCAATGAGATATTTTGCTTCAGGAATATTGCGTTGCACTGAAATTACGGTTGCAATTTCAGCACCGGTTGATTGCACTAGCTCTTTGAATTCGTCCAAATCTTGGTTATTGGCAACACTTCGAAAACGAACATGCACGAGGATCGCGCGTTCACCTACATCTGGACGCTCAAACAATTAACCGCTCCGGCATTATAAATACCAAAATACTACTATTCAGGTTGCTCTTCATTAAAAGGGATTTTTACCATGCGTGTTGGCACAATGGTTGAGATAGCGTGCTTGTATACCATTTGATTAACACTGTTTTTTAGCAGCACTACAAATTGATCAAACGAATCCACTTGACCTTGTAGTTTAATTCCATTTATAAGATAGATTGCAACGGGAATTTTTTCTTTGCGCAATGCATTAAGGAAGGGCTCTTGCAATGTTTGGCCTTTTGACATCACTGTAACACCTCTAGTTTTTGTTATTGTTATTATCGTCTGGGTTGAGTTGTCACCACAACCATGGATACTTCTCAGTAAGTCACAGTGTACCAGTTCAATTATGCCAAATGTGAGCGAATTTTATGACAGATATCATGAATATCGTACTGCTCAGCTGAAAGGGTTGTGAGGTCTATTTCACTCCGCAACCAAGTGAGCTGCCGTTTAGCAAGTCGTCGCGTCGCGACAATCGCTTTTTCGCGCATAGCCTCAAGATCATAATCGCCATCAAGGTACATCCAGGCTTGTCGATAGCCTACAGATCGCATAGAGGGTAACTCTGAATTTAACTCGCCACGCTGGTAAAGTGCTTTCATTTCTAGCAAAAAACCTTCCTCCATCATCTGATTGAATCGCTGCTCAATGCGCTGATGCAGCAAGCCGCGATCCTCGGGAATCAGCGCCATCTTCAACGCACGAAACGGTAAATTTGGCTTGTTTGATTTTGCCTGCCAAGTAGTAATTGGAACCCCACTAAGCTCATAAACCTCTAAGGCACGTTGAATGCGCTGCGGGTCATTTGGATGAATTCGTGCGGCGGCTTGAGGATCAACCTCATTGAGCCTTGCATGCATAAACTCCCAGCCTTTCTCATCTGCCAAATCATTAAGCTTTTTTCTTACCATAAGATTCGCGCCCGGCATTTTTGATAACCCCCGCTGCAGCGCACTGAAGTAGAGCATAGTGCCGCCCGTCAATAAAGCAATTTTCTCTCGGGCATGAATTTTTCTTATCAGCCGCAAGGCATCTGCTCTAAAATTAGCAGCAGAATAAGCATCCCAAGGATCCAAGATATCGATCAAGTGGTGAGGATACTTTTGTAATACTTCTTTACTTGGCTTTGCAGAACCAATATCCAACCCTCGATATACCATAACCGAATCTACACTAATGATTTCACAAGGAAATTCCTCAGAAATTTTAAGCGCAAGATCTGTTTTACCACTGGCCGTAGGGCCCATTAAAATAATTACAGGAAAAGTAACCAATAGATTTTATTAAACTCGTAAAGAAAATATAGAGCATGAATACAACAATAATTTCTGCGCCATTACAAGGCACCATCATTTGGAAAAATGTAAGTTATACGATGGTGAGATTTAGCCCCCAAGGGAAAATAGCTTATTGACCTCGCTTGAACAGTTTATCCAACTGATCGACGCTTAACTGCACCCAGGTTGGCCGCCCGTGATTACACTGCGCACTTCTCTCTGTGGTTTCCATTTCTCGCAATAAAGCATTCATCTCTATAATGGTTAGCTTGCGATGCGCACGCACTGAACCATAGCAAGCCATCGTAGATAATAATTTATTATTAGCTTGCTCCAGTTTTTCCGACGAACCGAACATATTCAAATCTGCAAGCACATCTCTTACCAGCTCATTCACATCGGCCTGTTGCAACAAAGAAGGGATCTCACGTATAACGATACTTTCATTCCCAAAGCGTTCAATTTGAAAACCAAATTTTGCAAATAACTCTTGATGCTGATCGGCCAATGCAGCCTCTTGCTGACTAACATTAATCGTCAGTGGCATTAATAGCGGTTGCGTCGCCAACTCACCTTCTTGATGCAAGATCTTAAGCTTTTCATACACAATGCGCTCATGCGCTGCATGCATATCTACAACAATCAATCCATTCGCATTTTGCGCAAGAATGTAAATGCCGTGCAATTGCGCAATGGCGTAACCCAAAGGTGGAGCATCTTCCGCAGTGTGAGGACTTAATTCTGACGTACTGATGACAATTGGATCTGACAACGCAGCCGTTGCATAAGCGGATGACGGTTCTTGTATACCTCTTGGCACACCGCCTGGCGCAATATTCCCCGCATCAGTGTGCCCTATACTTGAATAATCATCGCCTGGTAATGCGCTATTCATCTGTGCGGCACGAATATAATCATCTACCACTTCCCGGTATTGTTGAGCAGCTTGTTGCTCTACTTTTGGCATGGTCTCGGCAATCGCTTTGCCAATGGTATGACGGATGAAATCGTGCACATATCTCGCTTGACGAAATCGCACCTCGTGCTTGGTGGGATGTGCATTAACATCCACTTGAGCTGGATCTATTTCTAAAAACAACGCAAAGGCTGGGAAACGGCCATGATATAGAACATCTTTATATGCCAGTTTGATCGCATGTGAAATTACTTTGTCACGTATTGCGCGCCCATTTACATAGAAATATTGCAAGTCTGCTTGACTACGCGAAAATGTAGGCAAGCTAATCCAACCTTTAATTTTTATGTCTTGTGCATCATTTTCTAAATAGATACTTTGCTCGGCAAACTGTTTTCCACAGATTTGCCCTAACCGCTGCACACATTCTTGCTCAGTATCCACTAGTGCCAAATCAAGACAACTACGGCCGTTATGCCTTGCCGATAACGCCACATCAAAACGACTTAATGCAATTTTGCGTAACACGGCTTCACAATGTTGCAACTCCGTACGCTCAGTTTTTAAAAACTTTTTGCGCGCCGGAACATTAAAAAATAAATTCTTTACTTCTACCGTCGTACCACAGGCTTGACGCGTCGGCAAAAGCCCATCAGCAAAATCACCCCCATCTCCGGCGAGAATCCAGCCTGCATTGCTGTCTTTATTATTATTTGCCGCGAGGCTAAATCTAGACACGGATGCAATGCTAGGCAAAGCCTCACCACGAAATCCCAAGGATGTAATTTGCTCAAGATCCTCTAAACAAGAGATCTTACTGGTTGCATGCCGTGCCAATGCCAAGATCATTTCATCTTGAGGAATACCGTACCCATTATCACTAACACGAATGGTTTGCATTCCCCCTTGTTCAAGCTCCACTGCAATCTTACTGGCACCTGCATCGAGTGCATTTTCTAGTAACTCTTTTAAAACAGACGCCGGCCGCTCAACCACCTCACCCGCAGCAATTTGGTTAACCAACTGCGGGGATAACTGCTGAATGTGCTTCATCTAAATAGTTTGCTCAAGACAAAGGGACAGGCTGCTCGTCTTGTAGCTGCAACATTTGCTGAAAACCGGAAAGCGCATAGGTAATAAATGCCTCTCTACTGACCCATGAATTCGATTGATCAATAATGTTACCCGACTCTTGCCCTAACTTTTGCGCGAATACTCTGACGACATGCGTGCCTAGACTAGAATCTTCTGCGGATGCTTTTTCGCACGTAATGTACACTTCAGGCGTATTGTGCCCATCTTTAATGGCCGCTAGCAAATACTCGTAGCTAATTTCATCGTTAGATTCAATTTCTCCAAGTACAACAATTATGTATGCGCCAAACTTATAGCGTTGCTTTGGAATTGCTCTGGAAATGTTTGGTTTTTGCATAGGTTTAGGGAGTTTGCATGCTAGGATATTGAGAGATTATTCAGGTAAACACATTTTTTCGCAATCATGGCAAAACAACTTCTGCGTCTATTTCCACCCTCACCTACCAAGGTTGAGCTGGAAAAATTATATTTAGAGCACCATGGTTGGTATCAACCCAATCAAACAAAACCAACGGTTGTTGCAAACTTTCTTACAAGTCTCGATGGCCGCATTGCGATCAGTGAGAATAATAATTCTGAACTACACTTGCCAAAGTCGCTAACCAGTAAAGAAGATTTCCGACTTTTTCTAGAACTTTATGCGCAAGCAGATTGCCTGATCACCCATGGTGGTTATCTGCGTGCGCTAGCAGAAAATAAACTAGGCAACATCTTACAACTACCCAAAGATGAAGAATTTAAAGACTTAGCGGCATGGCGCCAGCAACAAGGGCTAAATCCTTATCCAGATATTGTCATCGCGAGCTCAAGCCTAAACTTTCCAATACATCCATCCATTCAAGAAAGCGGACAAAAGATTTATATTACAACCGGCCAAGAGTCTGAACCCAGCAAATGTGAAAAATGGCAACAACAAGGCTACGAAATACTCTACACAGGGAAGTCAAAGCTTGCAGAAGGCGCACCTTTGGTAGCTGCTCTGGCAGAACGAAACTATCAACACATCTATCTAATCGCAGGCCCAAAGATGTTGCATACTATGGTGCAAGATCAACAATTGGATAAAATATATCTAAGCAGCTCACATCAATTTTTAGGTGGAGAAGTATTTAGAACCGTTTTGGATGGCGGTCTACTTACTCAATGTCGACTGCAATTGAATTCATTGTTTTATGATGAGGCCTCGGAAAATAACTGCGGCCAATTTTTTAGCAGTTATGAATGCATTTATAATTAAAGAAAGCTTATAGGAAACTTTTTTCATGATCGAATTTATCTCCGAATACGGATTATTTTTAGCTAAAGCACTGACTTTGCTGATATTCATCTGGCTACTCATTAGCCTGATATTTTCTTTTTCAAAAAAGGTACATGCAGAAGACCATTTTGAAATCACTCATCTAAATGGAAAATTCAAATCCATGTCGGATTCACTTCGCCTCTCTATATTACCCAAAAAAGAACTGAAAAAAGCAAAAAAACAACGCAAAAAAGAAGCCAAACAAGAAAGGAAAGCCACAAGCAGTACAGACAAAAAACGCATCTTCGTATTAAATTTTTTAGGCAATATCAAAGCCACTGCCGTACGTCACATGCGCAAAGAAATTACCGCAATATTATCTGTAGCCTCCAGCAATGATGAAGTCGTAGTCTGCTTAGAAAATGCAGGTGGCTTAGTGCACGAACATGGTTTTGCCGCATCACAACTGCTGCGCATTAAGAAAAAAGGCATTCCACTTACAGTTGCAGTAGACAAAGTTGCCGCAAGCGGAGGTTATATGATGGCCTGTGTCGCAGATAAAATTCTAGCCGCTCCATTTGCTATTGTCGGCTCAATTGGGGTGCTCGCGCAGCTACCCAACTTTAACCGCATGCTCGACAAACATGGCATTGATTTTGAATTAATGAAAGCCGGTGAATTGAAACGCACTATTACCATGTTTGGCAAAAATACACCCGAAGATCGTGAACATTTCAATGAGCAGCTAGAAGACACTCATACAATTTTTAAAGAATTTGTTAAGGAAAATCGCCCTACGCTAGACATAGACAAAGTCGCCACTGGTGAACATTGGTTAGCCAGCCGTGCACTTGCATTAAATTTAGTCGATGAATTAATTACCAGTGATGATTACTTACTAGAGGCCAGCAATGACGCAGACATTTACGAGATCTCTTATACCGTGCCCAAAACGCTTAGTGAGCGACTCGCAACTTCAGTACAAATGACAGCAGATAAATTATTTTTCTCTTGGTGGCAGAAAAACCAAGATTCGAAGTTATTCAGCTAAAGCATATTAATAGCATCAATGACCGCTTACGGCCAAAAGCGGACATAGATGCTTGAACTAATATTCAATGCTCAGAGGGCTAATTCTCGTGATGATAATCTTTGAAGTATTGTTGAAACTCGTCTTGCGGGAGGTTGGACTCGATCATCTCTATTCCCACCATTCTGCGTTCAGATCCCACACGTTTTTCTTTCGTGATAACTCTTCTGTGTTTGCGGCGCAACAAAGGGAATGATCGAGGCTGTAATGATTTTCTACGATCATTATTAGAACTTCTTATCGTGAATGGTTTCAATGCTGTTACACCATTAAGTGATCGTTGCATTACTCACCTTGCTGAGATCCTTCGAAATATTCCTGGAACTCTACTCGAGAGATCTTGGTTTCTGTGACTTCGACACCTTCGGCCCTACGATCAGGAGAAGCTCGACGTTCTTTAACAACGATTTTTCCATACAGGTCTTCAAGTGGAAACTTGTTAAGTTGTACACCAGAACGACGCTCACGGCGTAAGCGCGTATGAGTGGAGTTTTCTATGGTTCTGTACTTCACTGTAAGATACATCCTTGTAAAGGTGATAAATACCTTATGAAACATTGGTAATGTAAAAAGTGAGCCGTTTCACACAAAATAGATGATTTTCACAAGGGTGTTAACGCTTAATTCATACTAAATTTAGGGTTTTTTAGTAATCGATTAAACTTGATCTGTAGTTAACTCTGAAGGTCCGCTTTCGGCCAATAGCGGACATTCAATACTAAAATTTGATCCAGATCATTAAGTACCTCTCGCATATTAGGTATAATTTACTAAAGGAGTATGAAAAGAGACAGTAAGGATGAAAGCGTTTAAAATATACAACATGATTGTCGTTGGGATGTTCGTATTTGGGCTAGCATTTGCCCTAATCAATCGCACC
>PVMS01131771.1_pt1 | contig 15938 bp, 11 predicted proteins | sample 1853461 | NCBI WGS metagenome assembly PVMS01 (sample SAMN08582032, study PRJNA380276) | Marine sediment metagenome, whole genome shotgun sequencing project. | isolation source: ocean sediment barecode stripped | collected 2017 | reverse complement strand
TTCATACTGCCGCGAACCTGTTCGATGCTCTTAAGGAAGGTTACTACGGTAAGTTTTAATGCAAGGCAACCAGAAGCAGAGAAATTTCAGGAAAAATCATGGCTAGATTAACGATCAATAAAAAAATAGTCGGCTATCACGTAGAAAGTGGAGAGAAGCCGGAGTCTGCGCAACCAGCCGAAAAAACCGCACCGGTATTGCAGGCCAGTTCTGACGGTAAAGTCGTGCGGATGCACGAGAAACTTGAGCGCCCGGAAATGTTGCGCGGGTCGACCTATAAAGTGAAGACACCTGTTTCCGATCACGCCATGTATGTCACCATCAACGATATCGTGCTGAATCCCGGTACTGAGCATGAAGCGAGCCGGCCGTTCGAGATTTTCATCAACTCCAAAAATCTCGATCATTATCAGTGGATCGTCGCATTGACGCGCATCATGTCTGCTGTGTTCCGCAAAGGTGGAGACGTCACTTTCCTCGTCGAGGAACTCAAGGCCGTTTTCGATCCTCGCGGCGGCTACTGGCAGCCCGGCGGTCAGTTCATGCCCTCAATTATTGCCGAGCTCGGCCATATCATTGAAAAGCATTTGCAGTACATTGGCATGCTGCCGGCAAATACGCTGGATGAACATCAGAAAAAACTTATTGAGCAAAAGCGCAAGGAATTCGAAGAACAGAAACGTCAGCAGGACGCTTTCGCGAAAACCCGGTTCCCCGAAGGCGCCCAGCTGTGTGGTCGTTGCAGTACGGCCGCTGTTGTCATGATGGACGGCTGTATGACCTGCCTGAACTGCGGCGATTCCAAGTGCAGCTGAGCTGCTGCATTCGCTAGCGCAGGATGGTGCCGGTGTACAGTTTCTTAAGTTTCTGAAGTTGTTCGCTGCAACATGGCGTATAACTTCAGAAACTTAAGAAACTGTACACCGGCACCACTAAAATGCTCGATACCCAATTCCAGCCCGTTTCTTGCTAACATCCCGGCGTGCCATAGCCACGGTATCAGCCGCGTATGAGTCTCACCGTCCCGGATTTCTCTGACTTAAACGTCCTTGTTGTGGGCGACCTGATGCTGGACCGATACTGGTTTGGTCCGACATCGCGTATTTCTCCCGAAGCCCCGGTGCCCGTGGTCAACATCACAGGCGGGCAATCCCGCGCCGGCGGCGCTGCCAATGTTGCGGTTAACCTGGCGGCTCTGGGGCTGAACACCGTGGTCACCGGGCTGACAGGTGATGACGCCAATGGCCGGACGCTTGCTCATATTCTGAGCGAGAAGGGCATTATCGTTAAGGCCGTTGAGTGTGCGGACCGGCCCACCATTACCAAGCTCAGGGTATTAAGCCGGAATCAGCAGCTGATTCGACTCGATACAGAGGACACTTTCATCGAATCCGATGTTGTTCCGATGAATTCGATTCTCAAAGCGCAGGTGCCCAAAGCGAAAGTCTGTGTGCTGTCGGATTACGCCAAGGGAACATTGCATCAGGCGCCTGACATCATCAGTCTTTGCGCTGAGCACAAAGTGACGGTCCTGGTAGATCCAAAAGGCACTGACTTTGCACGTTACCGGGGGGCGAATGTATTAACCCCTAATCTGGCGGAATTCGAGGCCGTCGTTGGCAAGTTTGCGGACGATGATGATCTGGTCGAACGTGGCCGGAAGCTGCGCAGTGAACTGGAAATTGATGCTCTCGTGGTGACATTGAGCGAGCGCGGTATGGTGGTCGTGACAGCCGAAGAGCCGGTTTTTCTGTCGGCGCGTGCGCGCGAGGTATTTGATGTCACTGGTGCCGGAGATACGGTTATCGCCACTCTGGCAGCGGGTCTGGCGGCGGATATGACACTGGCTGCTGCAGCGGCATTGGCCAATCTTGCGGCGGGACTGGTGGTTCGCAAGATTGGCGTGGCAGCTATCACGCCCTCGGAGCTTCGTCTGGCGCTTCACGAGCAAGGCCAGGGGGGGCGTGGACTGCTCAGCCGCAACGAAGTGTGTCGGGTGGTTGAGGAAGCCCGGGCAAGAGGCGAACGAATTGTCATGACAAACGGCTGTTTCGATATTCTCCACACCGGCCACGTGGCGTATCTGGAAGAGGCGAAAACTCGCGGCGACCGGCTGATCGTGGCGGTCAATGAAGATGAGTCCGTGACACGGCTGAAAGGTTCGGACCGGCCGATCAATACACTGCAAGACCGTATGGCTGTACTTGGGGCGCTGGCCTCAGTGGACTGGGTCGTGCCATTTGCCGAGGACACACCTGAAAAACTGATTGCAGAAGTATTGCCCGATGTGCTGGTCAAGGGTGGCGATTACACGCCTGAAACAATCGCCGGCAGTCGTGCAGTTCTGGAGAATGGCGGTACCGTCGAAGTGTTGAGTTTTCGCGAGGGTCGATCGACCTCGGCGCTCGTCGAGGCGATTCGCAAGCTGTCCTGACCGGCGGGCGAAAATAACCCGTGCGGTTCTTTTACACGCTACTTGCCTGTTTGCTGGCGCCGGTTTTTCTGGTCTATCTTTATTGGCGGGGTGTGAGCAGTCCCGGCTATCGGCAGCGCATAGGCGAGCGATTCGGTCGCTGCAATATCCGCGTGGAATCACCGTCAATCTGGGTGCACGCAGTGTCGGTGGGGGAGGTTCAGGCCGCAGAAGCTCTTGTGCGTGCCCTCCGGGAAGCCTATCCGGACAGGCCCCTGATCATGACGACGATGACACCGACCGGCTCTGAACGGGTCCGGAGTCTGTTCGGAGAATCGGTGGCCCATTGTTATCTGCCCTACGATCTTCCTGGCGTTGTGCGGAAATTTCTTGATGCGGCGCGCCCGGCGCTGGCGATTATTCTGGAAACGGAACTCTGGCCTAATCTGTACCGGGAATGCGATCGGCGTGGTGTGCCGCTGGTGCTCGCAAATGCGCGCATCTCGCCACGCTCAATCGGCCGATACCGGTTTTTGTCGAGTCTGATTGCCGACACGCTTTCACGCGGCGTCGTGATTGCGGCTCAGAGTGAGTCCGATGCCGAGCGGTTCAGACAACTGGGTTCGCCGGCTGAATGCACCCATGTCACCGGCAATATCAAATTTGATTTTCAGGTTGCGCCGGGTACTGTTGAGCGGGGCAGGGCATTCCGACTCGAGCATGCTGCAAATCGTCCTGTCTGGATCGCGGCCAGCACACACGGCGACGAAGAACAAACGGTCGTCGCCGTTCATCGCAAAGTTATCGCAGTTTTTCCGGATGCCTTATTATTGATCGTGCCCAGGCACCCTGAGCGATTCGCATCGGTCGCGTCGATGCTTGAAGGCGAGGGATTTTCATTTGTCACTCGCAGCAGTGGTCAGGCGTGCGTTGCCAATACGCAGGTATTTGTGGGTGACAGTATGGGTGAGCTCATGATGTATTACGCGGCCTCGGATCTTGCGTTTGTCGGCGGCAGCCTGCAACCGGTCGGTGGGCACAATCTGCTCGAGCCTGCAGCGTTCGGGCTGCCCGTACTCACCGGTCCCTATAATTTCAACACGGCTGATGTTGTCAAATTATTACAGGCTAATGATGCGGCAAAGGTGGTTGCCGACAGTGAAGCACTGACCGAGCAGATCATCATGTTGCTTAAAAACTCCGCGGAGCGTGAAAGGCGCGGTGCGGCGGGGCTTGCCGTTGTCAAGAATAATCGCGGTACTTTGCGGCGTTTGATGGATCTGATCGATCCACTTGTCAAATAGCGGCTTTACGGATTCGTACTTGCTGCCTGCTCTTGTTGTTCTTCCAGCCAGCTGTTCACTTCCAGCAGATCATCGACCGTCAGCGTACCGGCCGCCTGTTTAAGCAGCAGTACGTTCAGGATGTAGTCGTAGCGGCTGCGTGAATAGTTTACATCGGCAATAAATAGCTGGCGGCGGCCGTCCAGAACGTCCACGGTGGTGCGAGTTCCGACTTCGTATCCGGCTTGCGTCGCTTGTAACGCAGTCTGTGCCGACTTTTGTGCCTGCTTGAGCGCCTTGACGCGTGAGATCTCTGAGATCACACCCAGATAAGAGTCCCGGGTTTGCCGTTCGGTTTCACGCGCAACGCGCTCAAACTGTTCTCTTGCGGCCCGGTGCCGGTAAACCGCCTCGCGGACCTTTGAGTTGGTTGCTCCGCCGCTGAAAATAGGTACGGCGAACTGCACCTGGATGGTGTCCTGTTCAGAGCTAGTGCCGACCGGGTTCCTGTTTGTGACGATGTTGCCCATACCGTCCGGACCTGTCGTCGTGCCCTCACCGGTAATATTCGTATCGGTATGCGTCATGACCAGGTCTACAGTGGGGTAATGCCCGGTTCGTGCGAGCCGGACATCATCGCGTGTGATCTGCGCCGCAATCTCGCTGGCCTGCAGACTGAGGTTTTGCTGCAGGGCTGTTGCAACCCAGGCGTCCTCATCTTCCGGATTCGGGCTGACCAGTGGAATCTCGGCTTGCGGGCCGTCGAGGTTCTGGGTGTACTCGCCGACGATTTCACGCACAGCCTCCCGGGAAGTCGCCAGTGAACGCTTGGCGGAAATCTCCGTGGCGATTGCCTGATCATAAGCGGCCTGCGCCTCCTGAACATCGGTGATGGCAATCAGGCCGACTTCAAAACGTTTTTGTGCCTGCTCCAGCTGCCGTCCGATCGCTTCTTTGGCGGCCTGTTCAGAGACCAGTGTGTCCTGTGCGGCCAGAACGTCGAAATACGCTGTTGAAACGCGGATCATCAGGTCCTGCCCGGCGGCTCGGTAGTCGGCTTCGGCCCGGGCGAGTTGCTTGTCGGATTGTTTCAGTATCAGCCACTGATCCCAGCGGAACAGCGTTTGTCGGAGCTGGACATTCCAGCGCCAGCCATCGCTGTCATTGTCAAATTTCGATGGCGCTGTGACGCCGCCGACTGTTGTATCGCGAGAACCCTGCGTCGAGTCGTCGTTATAGGTCGCATCGGCATCGATTTGCGGCAGCAGTGCGGCGATCGCCTGGGGCCTGGATTCGAGCGTCGCGAGCCGGTTCGCATCGGCTTCCCGAAGTGAGGGGTCACTGCGCAGTGCCTTTTGGTAGATATCGATCAGGCTTTCTGCCTGAGCGGCATGAACCTGCATGCACAGCATGAACACGGCGAAAATTCGCAGGGCGATGATGTTTCTCATGGTTTTAGCTTACCGCAGCTTGCATCCTTAGTCTGTAACGGAGTGTAACGGTCTGATCAGGCATCAGAATTTAAATTCTGCCGGCTGCACGGCAGTGGTCAGCGATGGCAGAACCGTCTCGAAAAGGGACTCCCGGGTCCATTCATCGATGCCCGTTCGCCGGACCAGGCAAGCCTCCATCAGCGGGGCTTGGCCCACGACTATAAATAATCGGCCGCCGAGCTTCAGCCAGTGTTGAAATCGCGGGTCATATTCCGGGGTAGAGCCCGTCACCGCAATGGCATCGAAGCTGTCGGCATCGCCGCGCCTGAAAGGATCGTCTGTGGCCAGATCGACATTGTGTATGCCAATATCTGCCAGGGCCTCCCGGGCCGAGTCGACCAGTTCGCGGTCTGTGTCGATACTGGTGACATGCCGGGCGAGCCGCGCCAGGCAGGCGGTGAGGAAGCCGCTGCCGGTACCAACCACAAGAACCTGATCGTGGCTTTTGATTTCAAGGGCCTGCAGCACGCGGCCCTCTATCAGGGGCGTCATCATGTGTCGTCCGTGGGCGAGCGGAATATTCGTGTCTGCGAATGCCACGGACCGGTAGGCTGTTCCGACGAACCGCTCTCGCGGTACTTCTGTGAGAACTTTGAGGACAGCCGGATTCAGAACGTCTCCGGTTCGAATCTGCTGGTTCACCATTTGCAGGCGGTCGGTGTCGGTTAGTTTGTCCATAATCCGAAGTTTCCCAGGGCGCGGATAGGGTAAGGAGTTTGCGCTGTGGTGACAAGACAGCGCGGTGCGGCAGATTATGGTGAATCGCGCCAGCCTGCAAGGGGCGCATGGGCTATCCTGAGTTCCATATGCCAGTCGGTATGCTTGGCCATGCTACCGTGACAGATAAGCTTTAATTTTGCCGGCCATAACAAGATTTTTCTGATGTGTTTTCCATGACTGATGCCTGGCTCATCCTGCTGTTCGCATTGATTTGTCTGGGCCTGACGGCAGCATGCGGGTTGCTTTGGCGCAGCCGGCAAAACTATGCGCGTCAGCTTGCGGATCTGTATCGCGATACTGTTGAGGCGGCCGAAGCGGCGGCTTTCGGTAAACGCATTGCCAGCAAGGGAGCAATGCCGGAAATCGTCGAGCTTGGCGGAACGATTAATCAGCTGTTCGATGCGCTAACAAGCAAAGACGCGCAAATGCGCCAGCGCGAAGGCTTGTTTCAGAATCTCGCCAACACGCTGCCCGAAGTGGTGCTGGTCCACCGCGATCGGGTGATATTCGCTAACGGAATCGCTGCTGATCTCGTGGGATTGACAGCTGCCCAGCTCGTTGGCCGTGAAGTTACCGACCTGATCCGGCCGGCATTCCGGGCCATGACGCGCAAAACCATCGCCAGACGGCTGGCCGGCGAACAGTCAAACGAACCGGAAAAATACGAAATCCAGTTGATCAGTGCACAGGACCGCGGATATTGGGTAGAGGCCAGCAGTTCGCTGATCGATTACCGGGGCCAACCGGCAATTCTGACAGTCGCGCGGGACATCAGTTATAAAAAGAGCATCGAAGCCACGCTCGGGCGCAGCAAACAACAGGCCCAGATTACGCTTGAGTCTATCGGTGAGGGCGTCATCACAACAGACACACAGGGCCTCATTGATTATGTGAACGGCGCGGCCGAAAAACTCATGGGGACGAACCGCGATTTCGTTATCGGCAAGCGCCTGGGTGATATCGTGAACCTGGTCGACGAGAGTGACCGGCGTGATCTCGGTGATCCGGTCAGTCGTGCATTGATAGACCGACGCCGCGTCAGCATGGGTCGGCGGGCGCTGCTGATTTCGCTTGAAGGTGATACGGAGTTGTCCATCGAGATGACCGCATCCCCGATCAAGGGTCCGGATGACGAGTTGGTCGGCGTTGTCGTCATCATGCATGACGTTTCTGAGACTCGTGGTCTCACGCAGCAAATGAGCTATCAGGCAGCTCATGACGCGTTGACGGGCCTGATCAACCGGCGGGAATTTGAGCGCCGTATGGAGCAGTCCATGCGCTCGGTGCGCGATGAAGACAGCTCGCATGTGCTGTGTTACCTCGATCTGGACCGGTTCAAGGCCGTCAACGATACCTGTGGTCATATGGCCGGTGACAATATGCTGCGGGAAATCGCATCGTTGATTAAAGAACAAGTGCGTGATTCTGACTTCGTGGCTCGTCTGGGTGGTGACGAATTCGGGATGTTGCTGATTGGCTGTCCGTTGGAGAAAGCCCGGCAGATTGCCGACGATGTTTGCAACGCTGTGCGGGATTACCGGTTTGTCTGGCAGGACAAAATTTTCGCCGTAGGCGTCAGCGTGGGCCTGGTGGAAATCGGCTACGAAAGCAGTTCGATCAAGGACCTGATGGCGGCGGCCGATTCAGCGTGTTACGTGGCAAAACAGGAAGGTCGCGGACGTGTTCACGTTTATTCGGCCAAGGATGAGGCGGCAGCGCGTCAGCGCGGCGAGATTCATTGGCTGAAACTTTTGCAGACTGCATTGAAAGACAACCGTTTCGAACTCTTTGTGCAGCCGATTCTTGCCGTTGGGGGGCACGTCAAGACCGGCCCGGCCATGGAGGTGCTGCTGCGTTTGGTGGATGAGGATGGCCAGCTGGTGCTGCCCCAGCAGTTTACGAAGGCTGCGGAACGCTACCATCTGATGACCAGCGTCGATCGCTGGGTTGTGCAGACTACGCTCGCTGCTTTGGGGCAGGGCGCGATCCGGCTGCCGGACAATCGAAGCTGCAGCATTAATTTGTCCGGACAGGCGCTGGGGGAAGATGATTTTCTGGAGTTTGTCGTCGAGTGTCTTGACCGCAGCCAGGTGGCGCCCGAGCAAATTTGTTTCGAAATGAGCGAGTCCGCCGTGATGTCGGATCTTGATCTGGCTGAGCGTTTTGTCGGTGTTTTGCATGGCATGGGATGCCAGTTCGGTGTCGATGATTTCGGTAGTGGCATTGGGTCTCTCGTCAAGCTGCAGGAACTGGCCATCGACTTTCTGAAAATAGACGGCGCATATACACACGCCCTGAATGCGGACGGGCTGAACTATAAGGTTGTTTCTGCCATTACCCAGCTGGCCAAGGCAGTCGGTTTTCGGGTGATTGCAGAGCAGGTCGAAGAGCAGGAAGATTTCGATGCTTTACGCGAGCTGGGCGTAGATTACATTCAGGGGTATTTTGTGAACCGTCCGCATCGGCTGGGCAGCCCGGGTTCATCCAGATCGGTGGCTTAAGGGAAATAAAAAGCAGAGTATAAAAAAAGCCCCGTTAAAAACGGGGCTTTCTATTTTTCCTGATCGATTTTTCTTAAATCGATATTTCCTGGCGGAAACCGGATCAGAGCAACGGCACCATCAACAATGCCACGATGTTGATGATCTTGATCAGCGGGTTGATCGCAGGGCCGGCCGTATCCTTGTAGGGATCGCCAACCGTGTCGCCCGTGATTGCGGCCTTGTGGGCATCGGTGCCCTTGCCGCCGCAGTGGCCGTCTTCAATGTATTTCTTTGCGTTGTCCCACGCACCGCCACCGACGGTCATTGAGATTGCGACAAACAGGCCGGTGATGATCGTGCCGATCAGCATGCCGCCCAGCGCCCTGATACCACCGCCTTCACCGAAGGCCAGGTTGGCGATGACAACGAGCAGCACCGGTGCAAGCACCGGCAGCAACGACGGGATGATCATCTCGCGAATCGCGGCTTTGGTCAGCAGGTCGACGCAGCGAGAATAGTCCGGCTTGGCCGTGCCTTCCATGAGACCCTTGATCTCGCGGAACTGGCGACGAACTTCTTCGACAACCGCGCCTGCAGCGCGGCCGACAGCTTCCATCGCCATTGCGCCGAATAAGAAAGGCACCATGCCGCCGATAAACAGACCGATAATGACCGCCGGGTCATTGAGGCTGAAGTCCTGCAGTTTGCCTGCCTGTTCGAGGTTATTCGTGTAGTCCGCGAACAGCACGAGTGCGGCCAGAGCAGCCGATGCAATCGCATAGCCTTTGGTGACGGCCTTCGTCGTATTGCCGACCGCATCCAGCGGATCGGTGATGTCGCGGATCTTTTCATCGAGTCCTGCCATTTCGGCGATGCCACCGGCGTTGTCGGTGATCGGTCCGAATGCATCGAGTGCGACGATCATGCCGGTCATCGACAGCATTGCCGTTGCGGCGATCGCGATGCCGTACAGGCCGGCCAGTTCGTGAGCACCCCAGATCGCGATGCAGATTGCGATCACCGGCGCCGCTGTGGCCTTCATCGATACGCCGATACCGGCGATGATGTTGGTTGCGTCACCCATGATCGAAGCATGTGCAATTTTCTGGACCGGAGCGTATTCAGTGCTGGTGTAATACTCGGTGATCCAGACCATGAAGGCGGTCAGCACGAGTCCGATCAGGGCGGACAGGTATATGCCCATCGCCGAATAGCCTTCGAGGCCGCTCATCATGGCAGTCGTAACGGGGTAGAACGCGATTGCGGCGATGATGCCGGAGATGAGCACGCCCTTGTACAGCGCGCCCATGACCGAGCCGCCGTCTTTGATCTTGACAAAAAATGTCCCCACGATCGAGGCCACGATAGAGATGGCGCCCAGTACCAGCGGGTAGAGGACGCCGGCGTCGGTGTTCTCCAGCAGCAGGCTGCCGAGCAGCATGGTCGCGATCAGGGTTACGCCGTAGGTCTCGAACAGGTCGGCAGCCATGCCGGCACAGTCGCCGACGTTGTCGCCGACGTTGTCGGCAATCACGCCCGGGTTGCGCGGGTCGTCTTCCGGGATACCCGCTTCGACCTTGCCGACGAGGTCGGCGCCGACGTCAGCGCCTTTTGTGAAGATGCCGCCGCCAAGTCGTGCAAAGATGGAGATCAGTGAGCCGCCGAATGCGAGGCCGACGAGCGCATGCAGTGCATCACTTGTGGGCACGCCATTGGCTGTGAGTATCCAGTAATAGCCGGCGATACCGATCAGGCCGAGGCCGACGACCAGCATGCCGGTGATGGCGCCGCCGCGAAATGCAACGTCGAGCGCCTTACCCATGCCTTCATGAGCCGCCTGTGCTGTCCGGACGTTGGCCCGTACGCTGACATTCATGCCAATGTAGCCGGTCGCGCCTGAAAAAAGTGCGCCGATCAGAAAGCCGATCGCGGTGGTCATGCCCAGAGTGAGCCAAAGAATGACGGTCAATACTGCGCCGACGATTGCGATTGCCGTGTACTGGCGGTTCAGGTAGGCACTGGCGCCTTCCTGGATGGCGCCAGCAATCTCGCGCATCCGCTCGTTACCGTCAGGTTGAGCAAGAATCCATTTTGTGGAGACGGCTCCATAGATAAGGGCAATGACGCCCGCGCAAACACTAAGCAATAAAGCCACGTCGCTGGACATGGGTGATCCTCCCGAGAGATAAAAAAAACAGACCGTGCCTTTGCCAGACCGGCCCTGTCGAATGCGTACGGCGCTCCGTGGAAATCTCTGGAAACGCTCTTCCGAGGCCTTGGCGGCCTCAAATTAGCGCGGGATCATAGCATAAATTTGGTTTTCAGCTTTTTCGGCACCGAAATACCCTTGAGGTCGACGTATATCGGCAGTCCGTTGCGGTAAGGCGGGTAATCCTCACCCCGGATCAATGGCTCGAGGTAGCGGCGGCAGGCGGCTGTGATGCCGAATCCGTCCCGTGTAATGAAGCGTCTGGGCATCATTTTCTCCCGGTTGGCGACCCGGGCCAGCGGGACCTTGCCGATCGTCCAGCGGTAGGGTTTGTCAGATTTTCGAATAATAGCCGGCATGACGGCATTCTCGCCCGCCAGGGCCATCTCGACCGCTGCCTTGCCAACTGCATAGGCCTGGCTGACGTCCGTTTTCGAGGCGATATGCCGTGCAGAACGCTGCAGGTAATCAGCGATGGCATAGTGATATTTGAATCCCAGGCTGTCCCTGACCATGCGGGCAACCGTCTCGGCGACACCGCCCAGCTGTTTATGCCCGAAAGCATCGATTGTTCCGGCATCGGCCAGGAATCGCCCGTCCTTGTACGCAGCACCCTCGCTGACGACCACGACGCAATAGTCATAGTCGGCGACGCATTGTTTGACTCGCTGCAGGAATTTCTGCTCGTCGAACGGAATCTCGGGGAACAGGATGATGTGTGGTGCCTGTGTGCGGCCCTGGCCGGCGAGACCACCGGCTGCCGCTATCCAGCCGGCGTGACGGCCCATCACCTCCAGAATGAATACCTTGGTCGAGGTCTTGGCCATCGACGCGACATCAAGCGCTGCCTCCCGGGTCGATACGGCGACATATTTTGCGACTGATCCGAATCCCGGGCAGGTATCGGTGATTGGCAGGTCATTGTCGACGGTTTTCGGGACATGAATGGCCTGTACGGGGAAACCCATTTTTTTTGATAACTGCGAGACCTTGTAACAGGTGTCGGCCGAATCGCCGCCGCCGTTATAAAAGAAATAGCCGATGTCATGCGCGCGGAACACTGCAATCAGACGTTCATACTCGGCACGATGGGTGTCCATGCCTTTGAGTTTGTAGCGTGCCGAGCCGAAAGCTCCGCCCGGAGTGTGTCGCAGCGCTGCAATAGCCGCCTTGCTCTCTTTGCCCGTATCGATCATGTCTTCCAGCAAAGCACCGATAATCCCGTTTCGTCCGGCGTAGAGTTTGCCGATGCGGTTGCGATGTTTGCGGGCTGTTTCGATGACGCCGCAAGCCGATGCATTAATCACTGCGGTGACGCCGCCGGACTGGGCGTAGAAAGCATTCCGCTTGGTCATTGATTTTGATTCCTGTCGTCAGTGGCTGGAAAATCGAGTCTGTGGAAAAATACCACAATGGCTCCGGCAGAGTGAGGCTGCGGTAGATTGACGAATCTCCGGCTAAGCGGTAGCTTGCGCCGCCTGGACGCTGATGCGACTTATTGATGATGATGAGACTACGATTATGAGAATAGTGTTTCTTGGTGCGCCAGGCTCCGGCAAGGGAACCCAGGCTCAGCGGCTGATGGCGGATTTTTCGATGGTGCAGATTTCCACCGGCGATTTGCTGCGTGCAGCGGTGTCATCCGGCAGCGCAATGGGCCTGAAGGCAAAAGCGGCCATGGATGCCGGTGAACTGGTCACCGATGAAATCGTACTGGGCATTATTCGCGACCGGCTACAGCAAGGAGACGTTGAGCAGGGGTTTGTTCTGGATGGTTTTCCGCGAAACCTTGCCCAGGCACAAGCGCTTGAAGAGGTGCTGACCGAGGTCGGGCAGCCGCTGGATGCCGTATTGCTGCTGAACGTGGATTTCGAGATCCTGATGAAACGGCTGACTGGCCGGCGTACCTGTTCGGTGACCGGCAAATTATTAAATATCTATTTCTCCGACCAGGCTGAGCTGGATGCCTGCACCAACGCGGGCGGCGAACTTGTTCAGCGTGCCGATGACAATGAAGAAACTATTGGCAACCGTTTGCAGGTCTACCGGGCACAGACCGAACCACTGGTCGATTACTATCGCGGCCTCACATTGCTCAAGACGGTGGATGGCGAGGGAGCAGTCGATGAGGTTTACGGACGAATCAAGTCCGCGCTCGGACTTTCCGGCTGATTAGAACCAATGCGCACAATCCATTGGCTTGGTCGTATATTTCAACTTTAATGGACAGCAATTGGCCGGGGGCTAAACTGCTTGTTGCAGCGATTCACCAATAACCGGTTTTCTCCAGCCCGAGAGGACGCGCAGATCGGTTTTTCCGCGCATAAGACCTGTGAGCTCCTTGCGGGTTGCAAGAGTTTCGGCCGATAGGCCGAGTTCTTCGGCAGTCATTTTAACGATGGCGGCCAATTGTTTGAGTTTTGTTGAGTCGGGCGGGGCAGGCTTGGTTTCTTTTTCGAATTCAATATTGCCGTTTTTCACGTTTTCATTGGCCCGGCTCAGTTCTGCCATGATTCTTCGGCCCTGTCTTTTAATAATGCCCGGGGGCAGTTCAGAGCACCTCGCCAGTTCCTGTTCTTGTTGCGGGTCGAGTTCGGAGATTCTGAGCAGTGATTTGTCTGTCAGCACCCATTGGCGCGGACGGTCGGTTTCAATTGCCCGGGCCTCACGCCATGCGGCCAGCCGGCGTGCGCGGGCCTGCACCGGGACCGGCAGGTAGCGAATGCTGGCCAGGCGCTGCCAGGCATCATCCGGAGGTGATTCGTAGAGGCGTTTGTTCATCAGCAGGGCGCTGTCTTCCATCGCCCAGTCAAGCCGGTCTTCGGCAATCAGCGATGATTTGAGTGCATCGTAGAGTTGCGGCAGATACAAGACGTCGTTCGCCGCATATTTGAGTTGGGCGTCGCTGAGCGGGCGCCGGGACCAGTCGGTACGTGTTTCACCCTTGTCGACTTTAATGCCGAGCAGTGTTTCGACCAGTGTGGCGTAACCTGCCTGGGGCGGGTGGCCGAGCAAGCCGGCGGCGATCTGCGTGTCGAATAACGGCGCCGGCAGGAATCCGTAAGTCAGGTAGAGCGCTTCCAGATCCTGTTTAGCAGCATGGAAGACCTTCAGCCCGGGTTGCTCGGCCAGCACATGATGTAAAGGACCAGGCTGATCCAGCGCAAGTACATCGACACAATCAATACGCGTCGCCGATCCGATCTGAATCAGGCAAAGCTGCGGCCGGTAGGTTTTAGTGCGGTTGAATTCCGTATCAACGGCGATGAGACTCTCGTCCTTGATGGCGTCGCACAGTTCGCTAAGCTCTTCGGGCTTATCGATAAGTGCGTCTGAATCTTCGCGGTTGATTCTTGTGGAGTCTGGCATATCCGGTGAGTGTAGAGGATCATGTTCCCCTCCGGCTATGGTGATTTGTTAAATCGGAGACCTTATGCTTACTATTCTAAAGGCATACGTGAATATAGCGTTCCGAAAGCTCGGGCCTGAAGATTTGCCGGATTCCCGTTTCCTGCTGGGCGCGACACTCGCGTTCTATCTGGCCGTTCAGATTCCGTTAATTCGGATCGTATTCCGCACCACCGATACATTATTTCTGACACTGTTTGTCGACATCGCCTTGCTGATTGTTAGCCTGTGGGTTCTGCTCCGATTAACCGGGCTGGGGTCAAGATATCGCCAGACTCTGACCGCACTGCTGGGCACGAGCGGTTTGCTCAGTATGTTATCCATTCCTTTTAATCTCTGGAGTTCGGCTGTTGCTGATCTGACACCAAGACCGGCTATACCCAGTGCATTTATTCTGGTGATTGTACTTTGGTCTTTTGTGGTCGACGGTCATATTCTGTCCCGGGCCTTGTCAAAGCCGTTCGTGGTCGGTTTGATCGTTGCCGTGACATATTTTTTTGTACATACCACCGTGCTTTTTGAGTTTGTTCCGGTGCCTGAGTAATGCACGTTCATATTCTTGGTATTTGCGGTACTTTCATGGCGGGTGTTGCGGCTATCGCACGTGCAGCGGGCCATCGGGTCACGGGTGCCGACCAGAACGTTTATCCGCCAATGAGTGATCAGCTTGCGGCGATGGGCATCGATATCGTTGAAGGCTATAAGGCGGATCAGCTCCGTCTGCGACCCGACGTGGTTGTGGTCGGCAACGTGATGAGTCGCGGCATGCCTGTTATCGAAGAATTACTGAACCGGCGATTGGCGTATATGTCCGGTCCCCAGTGGCTTGCGGCAGAAGTGTTGAGTCGTCAGAGGGTGATTGCTGTTGCCGGCACGCATGGCAAGACCACAACGGCTTCGTTACTGGCCTGGATACTCGAAGAGGCGGGGCTTGAGCCCGGGTTTTTGATCGGCGGCATACCCAAAGATTTCCGGATATCGGCCCGTCTGGGCGGCGGGGCGGTATTTGTCATTGAGGCAGACGAATACGACACGGCATTCTTCGATAAACAGGCCAAGTTTCTGCATTACGGCCCGGAAGCACTGATCATCAATAATCTGGAATTCGATCATGCGGATATTTATGCGAATTTGCAGGCGATCCAATGGCAGTTCCATCAGTTGCTCCGTGCCTTGCCGGGTAACGGGCAGCTTATCGTCAAGGGCGATGATGAAAATATTCGTGATCTGCTCAAAATGGGTTGCTGGACGCCGGTGAAATCGTACGCCAGTCGTATGGATGCCGCCGTTGACTGGATTGGCAGCGCCGATACGCCAGGCCATTTTCGGCTGCTCAGCGACGGTATTGAAGTCGGGCAGTGTGAGTGGACGCTGACCGGTTCACACAATGCCGAGAACGCCGTCGCGGCTGTGCTGGCAGCAAAACACTTTGGCGTCGATACGGCGACGGCATTGGCCGCGATTTCGCGCTTTAAGGGTGTGAAACGGCGGCTTGAGTTGCTTGGTCAATTCAATGGAATTTCTCTTTACGACGATTTTGCGCATCACCCGACAGAAATTCGACGCACTCTGGCCGGAATCCGGGCTGCGAGTGCATCATCCGGCAATGGCCGCCTGTTGCTGGTTTTGGAGCCGCGTTCGAATACCATGAAGATGGGTGTGCATCGCGATGAACTGGCCGGCGCACTGCAGGGTGCTGATGAGGTTTGGGTTTTTCAGCCGCCGGAACTGGATTGGAATCTGCATGATGCGCTCAAGGGGTTATCGGTGAATATTTGCACGGAAGTCCAGATCATTGTTGCTGATGTGGCGTCGAAAGCCCGGCCCGGTGACAGTGTAGTTGTCATGAGTAATGGTGGGTTTGATGGTATCCACGGCTTGCTGAAAGGCGCACTGACCAACGGCGCCCTGACCGGTATCAGCCGGAGT
>PVMS01171241.1_pt1 | contig 15941 bp, 17 predicted proteins | sample 1853461 | NCBI WGS metagenome assembly PVMS01 (sample SAMN08582032, study PRJNA380276) | Marine sediment metagenome, whole genome shotgun sequencing project. | isolation source: ocean sediment barecode stripped | collected 2017 | reverse complement strand
GCCGGTGGTCGCTGAGTCGATCCCGGGTGTTTGTGGTCCGGCATGCCGGCTTGCTGATGACGTTGCAAGCAGACTTGCTTGAGATGCCTGCACGTTCACATGACGCCTGCGCGAAGCAGGTCATGAACATTTAACGCGCCCACCAGCTGTTGTGCATTATCTACGACGAGCAGAGCAGTAATTTTATTCTGCTCAAGTATTCGAACTGCCTCAGCTGCCAGATGATCCGGTCCCACTGTTTTGCACTCAGCGGTCATCACATTTTGCATCAGTGTCGTGTGGATATCGACGCTGCCATCGAGGGCGCGTCTGAGATCACCATCGGTGAAAACTCCGGCCAGCTGGCCATCGCCATTCAAGATAGCTGTCATGCCCAGGCCTTTTCGCGACATTTCCAGCAGGCCTTCACTAAGCGGTGTATCGACCGTGACACAGGGAATTTGTTCCCCGGTGTGCATCAGATCGCTTACCTTGAGCAGCAGGCGGCGGCCCAGCGTGCCACCCGGATGAGCCATCGCAAAGTCTTCCTGGGTGAATCCGCGTGTTTCCAGCAATGAAACAGCAAGCGCATCGCCCATTGCGAGCGCGGCCGTCGAACTTGCTGTGGGCGCCAGGTTTAACGGGCAAGCTTCTTCTTTCACGCGGGTATCCAGTGTTGCCGTGGCCGCTTTGGCCAGCGTGGATTGGGTGTTCCCGGTCATTGTGATCAACGGGATGCCCAACCGCTTGAGCAGCGGAAGGATCGTAATGATCTCGGCCGTTTCGCCCGAGTTGGAGATGGCGATCACGAGATCTTTGCGGGTGATCATGCCAAGGTCGCCATGACTGGCCTCGCCGGGATGAACAAAAAATGCCGGCGTGCCGGTACTCGCCAGGGTTGCCGCGATTTTGCCGCCGATATGACCTGATTTACCCATCCCGGTGATGATGACCCGGCCCTTGCATTCCAGGCAGATTCGGCAGGCTTGTGCGAAATCCTCCCCTATTCTTGGCGCAAGCGCCTGAATCGCCCGCGCTTCAATATCCAGCACCCGGCGGCCCTGATCGATAAGATTCTGCTTGTTGATATCTGCGTTCATGCGTTCTGTGTCCGGTTATGCCTGCCCGCGCCGGTTGTTGCGTTTCAGGCAGCTCGAGTCAGCAGGTAGCCGTAGTAGGCCAGAAAACCCGCCAGCAACAATGCGCCTCCGCCACGCCTGATCTGGACCGTATCCCGACGATTGTACGTCATGGAGAAGAACACGAAGGTGAATAACAGCATGACAGGCAAATGAATCCGGAGAATATCGGGGTCAAGATCCGTCGGGGCAATCAATGCAGCCACGCCGATCACGGCCAGCATATTAAAGGCGTTAGAGCCGATGATATTGCCAAGCGCCAATCCGTGTTCTCCTTTACGTGCGGCGACCACGGAAACGGCCAGTTCCGGCAGGCTGGTGCCGACTGCGACCAGCGTCAGGCCGATAACCAGGTCACTGATGCCTATTGATCGCGCCAGATTCTCGCTGCCCCAGACCAGTGCGTTAGAGCCGGCGACCAGCAGTATCAGGCCGGCAAGAATCCATAGAACCGCAGTGGCTTGCCTGACATCTCTCGGGATTTCGGTGGCATATTCGGCTTCAATGGCATCCTGCCCATGCGTGCGGGAGGCAAGGCGAACGATCCAGTAGAGAAAACCCAGCAGAGCGAGTATCAGAATGATCCCGTCCAGCCGGTCAAGCCTGTCATTAAAAAACAGCACGACAGGCAGGCAACTGATTCCGGTCATGGCGATCAGTTCGCGCCGCAACGTGACCGAGCGTACTGAAAGCGGAGCGACCAGCGCCGCGACGCCGGCCACCAACCCGAGGTTGGTGATATTTGAGCCAATGGCGTTACCGATAGCGATGAAAGGCGCGCCGGCCAAAGCGGCCGTGGCCGAGACAAGGATTTCAGGTATCGATGTGACGAATCCAAGAATCGTCAGACCAATGACCATCGGTGAAATCCCCAGGTTGCGTCCGGTTGCGGCAGCGCCTAATACCATTCGATCGGCGCCCCAGTAGAGCAGCGCCAGTCCGGCGAGAATTGAAAGCGCATACATGAGCATGGTGGGGCATTATAATGAACGATTAACCTACCCCGATGTATTTGTCATGACACCCGATGAAATTCAGAGTTTGATCGAAAAAAACCTGCCTGACGCCTCGGCCACTGTGGCCAGCGACGACAACACACATTTCGAGGCGACTGTTGTGAGCGCAGCGTTCGATGGTAAACGTTCCTTGCAGCGTCATCAGATGGTCTATGCGGCAATCGGTGACGGTGTCGGCAGCGAAATTCATGCTCTTTCCATACAGGCATTGACGCCTGAGGAATGGGAGCAGCGCCGGTAGTGGGCTGCTGGTCCGTGTTGGCCGACTGAACCACCGGAGATTGAGTTGGATAAGCTCGCGATTAGCGGCGGCGTTCGCCTTGAAGGGGAGGTCAGTATCTCTGGCGCCAAAAACGCCGCGTTGCCAATTCTGGCAGCCGCGATCCTGACCGACGAGCCTGTGACCATTGGTAATGTGCCGCACCTGAACGATGTGACAACGACTATCGAGTTGCTGGGTCGCCTCGGTGTCGAGGTGACGCTGCGCGAAGACCAGCGCGTTGAAGTCAATGCCGGCCCTTTGAATGAATTTTCCGCACCCTACGAACTGGTTAAAACCATGCGGGCTTCGGTGCTTGTACTTGGGCCGTTGCTCAGCAGGTTCGGACAGGCTGATGTGTCGTTACCCGGCGGCTGTGCGATCGGTGCGCGGCCGGTCGATCTTCATGTGACGGGTCTCAGGGCCATGGGCGCTCACGTGGAAATCGAGGACGGCTACATTCGTGCCAAGGCTGATCGGCTCAAAGGTGCGCATCTGATGCTTGATAAGGTCACCGTGACGGGAACGGAGAACCTGATGATGGCGGCAGCTTTGGCCGCAGGCGAGACGATTCTGGACAACGCCGCCCGGGAACCCGAGGTGGTGGATCTGGCCAATTTTATGAATCGCATGGGCGCAAAGGTGTCTGGCGCCGGAACCAGTCGCGTGGTCATTGAGGGTGTCGAAAGACTGCACGGCGCCGAATATGAGGTGTTGCCTGATCGCATCGAGGCGGGCACGTACCTCGTCGCCGGGGCGATCACGGGCGGTCATGTGATGTTGCGACGCACCGACCACGGCCAGCTTGATGCGGTGCTGGAGAAGCTCAGGGATGCGGGCGCGAAGATTAATGTTGGCGATGACTGGATCGAACTGGATATGAGGGGACGTGTACCGTTGGCGGTGGATATCAATACATCTCCGTACCCGGGGTTTCCGACCGACATGCAGGCACAGTTTACGGCGCTAAACAGTATCGCCGACGGTGTTGCGACTATCACGGAAACAGTTTTCGAGAACCGTTTCATGCATGTGAATGAACTGCAGCGTATGGGCGCGAATATTCAGATTGAGGGCAACACAGCGGTCATCCAGGGTGTTGACGGCCTGCGTGCAGCGCCCGTCATGGCGACTGATCTGCGGGCATCAGCCAGTCTTGTGCTGGCTGGCCTCGTTGCTGAAGGTGAGACCATAGTCGACCGCATCTATCATATTGATCGCGGTTACGAATGTATTGAAGAGAAACTGCAACAACTTGGTGCCGTCATTCGCCGGTTGGTCTGATCGCCTGCGTTCGACTATTCGAATGGCTGTTCGCTGATCGTTGCGTTAATCGTCAGACGATTTCCGTTCCGGATCACGATAATCTTGGCGGCATCATCCGGCATCATCGCAGCCACGATATTTAACGCCTGTCGTGACACCTGTACTCGCTGATCGTTAATGTGGGTAATGATGTCTCCGGGCATCAGTCCGGCGTGCAATGCCGGACTATCCGGATAGATATGAACCAGTTCGACGCCGCCCATGGCGTCGAGATTCAGCTGCTTTGCGCGGGGTTCCGTCAGGTCGCGCGGCACAAATCCAAGCCAGCCGCGGCGGACCCGACCATGTTCTTGCAGTTGACGAGCGACGCCGCGCACCAGGTTCACAGGAATTGCAAAGCCGATGCCGTCGGCACTGAATTGCCCGCCGACAGTCGCGGTATTAATGCCGATGAGTTCTCCGCGCAGATTGACCAGCGCGCCTCCGGAATTGCCGATGTTAATTGCCGCGTCGGTCTGGATATAGTTTTCGAATCGTGTCAGCCCGAGCTGTGTTCTGCCCGTGGCGCTGACGATACCCTGGGTGACCGTTTGGCTCAGTCCATAGGGGTTGCCGATAGCCAGCACGAGTTCCCCGGTCCGCAGGTTATCCGAGCGGCCCAAGGTCATGCTTGGCAGTTCCTCCAGCTGGATGTGCAGCAAAGCCAGATCGGTGTCCGCATCGGTGCCGATAATCAGCGGTTCGGCGACGCGACCGTCAGCGAGTTGAACCTTGATGTCGCGTGCATTGGCGATAACGTGATTATTGGTGATCAGCGCGCCGGATGGACTGATGATGACGCCCGACCCCAGCGAGGTCACGAGCCTGCGAGAGGTCGAGCCGTAGCCCAGCCCCAGACGCTGGCGAGATCCCCCGCTAATGCCGGTATCGACTGCCCGGGTCGTGTAGATATTCACGACGGCTGGGGCTGTGTCTGCGATGGTGTCAGGTATGAGGGCTATAAGGTCAGTGTTGGCCGGGCTTCGGGCATCCTGGTTCAGAACCCAGTCCGGGCGAATCAAGACAATGACAAAGGCTGCGGCGAGTCCCGCGACCCCTGATTTCAGAATGAAAACAAGCGATTTACCCATAATTCGAGTTCATCATGCGCACACATTCCTGCAGTTATCCAGCCGATGGTTTTGCCGGATTCTCCAGACTTGTTTCCCGGTAGGCAACGCCGGCAGGTGCTGTGTATAATCCGCGTCTTTTCACGGTCCCCGCCGTCTCGAGGCTCTGCGGGTGACAGTCCGCAAAAAAGGCTCAGGATCGGGTCCAAAAGCCTGCACCGGCTACGGGTACTTTGAGCCTGGTCGGTGGCAGACTTAATAATTCGAGGAAGAATTCAATGAGTGAAGGGTCGGGGCTTAGCCGGCGCCATTTTCTGGGGATCGCGACCAGTGTGACCGGTGTTGCCGGTATGGCATTTACTGCGGTGCCGTTCATCGCATCGTTCGGTCCAAGTGCACGGGCTCAGGCCCTGGGCGCACCGATAGAAGTGGATATCGGCAAACTGGAAGAAGGTGCAATGGTTCGCGTGAAGTGGCGTGGACAACCTGTTTGGGTGCTGCGGCGCACAAACGCCATGCTGGAGCGAATGGCCACCATCCAGGCAGATCTGCGCGATCCTGATTCGAATGAGTCCAAGCAGCCGGAATACGCCAAGAATCTGACCCGTTCTTCCAAAGCGGAGGTTCTCGTCGTCGTGGGCAGCTGTACCCATTTAGGGTGCGCGCCGATCGAACGTTTCGAGATCGCTCCGGCAGATTTAGGACCTGATTGGGTCGGGGGGTTTTACTGCCCCTGTCATGGATCCAAGTTTGATCTGGCTGGCCGCGTTTATTCCGGAGTGCCTGCGCCGACCAACCTTACCGTTCCGCCGCACCGCTATGTCGGCGAAAATCTGATAGTCATCGGCGATGACACTGGGACGAGCGCATGAATGCCGGCAGCAGCAATACCGTTTCGGGCGGCGGCCGGCTATCAGGCTTCATCGACTGGATTGATGTCCGTTTCCCGCTGACGAAGTTAATTAAAGAACACGCCACGGAATACTACGCGGCGAAAAACTTCAATTTCTGGTACGTCTTCGGTGTGCTGGCATTCGTGGTGCTGATCATTCAGCTGATCACGGGCATATTTCTGACCATGAATTACAAACCATCGGCGGAGGAGGCATTCGCATCGGTGGAGTACATCATGCGCGACGTCAAATGGGGCTGGTTGATCAGGTATATGCATTCGACCGGCTCATCGGCGTTTTTTATCGTGGTCTACTTGCACATGTTCCGTGGGCTGATGTATGGATCTTATAAATCACCCAGAGAACTCCTTTGGATCATCGGTATGCTGATTTATCTGGCGCTGATGGCTGAAGCATTTTTCGGATATTTGCTGCCCTGGGGCCAGATGTCCTACTGGGGTGCGCAGGTTATCGTCAGCCTGTTTGGCGCGGTCCCGGTCGTGGGCGAGGCGCTGGTCGAATGGATTCGGGGGGACTTCTTTATCTCGGATATCACGCTGAACCGGTTTTTTGCGTTCCATGTAGCCGCGGTTCCTCTGGCGCTCATTATGCTCGTCGTCCCGCATATCATGGCCTTGCATGAAACCGGGTCATTGGGCCCGGATGGCGTTGAAATCAAGAAGACTAAAGGCCCGGATGGCGTTCCTCTGGATGGTGTTGCGTTCCATCCTTATTACACCGCCAAGGATCTGGTTGCGATCATCATATTCTTTGCCGCGTTTGCAGGCGTCATATTCTTTGCTCCTGACATGAACGGATATTTTCTTGAGCATGCAAATTTCGAGGTGGCTAACCAATTGAAGACCCCGGAGCATATTGCCCCGGTCTGGTACTTCACGCCATTTTACGCGATTTTGCGTGCGGTTCCTGATAAAGGGCTTGGCGCATTTTTAATGGTTTTTGCCATTGTGCTGCTGTTTTTCCTGCCCTGGCTGGATCGGTGCAAAGTCAAGTCTATTCGCTATCGCGGGTGGCAATTCAAGGTCGCACTGGTCGTGTTTGCAATCAGCTTTGTTGCGCTCGGATATCTGGGGCTGCAGCCGGCGACCGAGGCGATATTTGTTTACGCAGCACGTCTGTTTACTGTTTTATATTTTGCGTTTTTCCTGCTCATGCCGTTCTACACTCATTTTGAGAAAACCAAACCCGTACCCGAACGGGTCACTTTTCACGGATGAGGTATGGCATGTCAGTTTTTAAAATAAAAATGAAAGTGTCGCTGATCACATTGTTTCTGGTTACCGGACTGAGTGGTTTCGGAAATGCGCTGGCTGCGGGAGGCGGGGGCTACATTCAGCATGCAGAGAACGATGTGGGCAACGTGGCTTCTTTACAAAGAGGCGCCCGCAACTTTGTTAATTACTGTATGGGTTGTCATTCGGCCAAGTACGTCCGCTACAACAGGCTTGCCGAGGATCTGGGTATTAGCGAAGAGCAACTGGTCAATAACCTGATGTTCGCTGCCGACAAGCCGCATGAAACCATGCAGATCGCAATGCCGGCCGCAGATGCCCAGCGCTGGTTCGGACAGGTGCCGCCTGATTTGACGCTAATCGCGCGCAGCCGCGGGGCAGACTACGTTTACAGTTTCCTGAAATCGTTTTATATCGACGATCTCAAGCCAACCGGAGTGAATAACCTGATGCTCGAGAGCGCCAGCATGCCTCATGTATTATGGGAGTTGCAGGGCCTGCAGCGTGCGGTGTTTGAAAAAGTCGAAGAAGGCAACGCTGTTCACATTGAATTCAAAGGGTTCGAGCAAGTGGCTCCCGGTACGTTATCTGCAGAGGAATACGATCAATTCGTCAGGGATTTAGTGAATTTTCTTGACTATATTGGTGAACCCATACAGCTGGAGCGGCGCCAATTAGGTATCTGGGTACTGGCTTTTTTGCTGGTCTTCGGGTTGTTTGCGTACATGCTCAAGAGTGAAATATGGAAAGACATCAAATAATCCAGGTTCGCTACTGACTAAGGAGATAACAACAATGGCCATTGTGGCGAACAGGCGATCAGTCATGACACTTTTTTCCGGCCCAACATGTTTTTACAGTCACCGCGCGCGGCTCGTGCTGGCTGAGAAAAATATCAATATTGAAGTCGTAAATGTAGACGGTACGGATTTACCCGAAGATTTGCTGGATCTGAATCCATATCACAGTGTTCCGACGCTGGTGGATCGTGAACTGGTGCTCTATGACTCCCGGGTCATTATCGAATACCTGGATGAGCGGTTTCCGCATCCGCCGCTGATGCCGGTTGATCCTGTGATGCGTGCGCAGTTCCGTCTGGCGCTGTACCGGATTGAAAAAGACTGGTATTCGCTGGCTGACGAGCTTGAACGTGCGCCTGACAACAAGCAGGTGGCGCGTACGCGGAAAATACTGGAGGAAAGCATTGTCGCCAGCGCCGAAGTGTTTGCGGCAAAGCGATATTTCCTCAGTGACGACTTTTCTCTGGTTGACTGCAGCATCGCACCTATCCTGTGGCGTCTGCCTGTTTATGGAATCAAACTTGGTGAATCTGCCGATTCAATACGCAGATACATGGACGAGGTATTCTCGCGGCGGTCATTCCAGGAAAGCCTGACTGAATTTGAACACGAAATGCATCAGTAGACCAACGCAAGGGGGCAGTCGTGGCCGCCGAGACCATTCCACAACGACCGTATCTGTTACGTGCCATGCATGAGTGGATGACCGATAACGGTCAGACGCCTCATCTCGTGATTGATGCTTCTCATTCGGGCGCGATTGTTCCGCGTGAGCATGTGCGCGATGAAAAAATTGTTTTGAATGTCAGCTATGCAGCTGCGCATAACCTGGACATGTCAAACGATGGGGTGATGTTTGATGCCCGTTTCGGGGGGCAGACACAACAGATCACGGTGCCGATCGAAGCCGTTCTGGGAATCTATGCGCGTGAAACCGGCCAGGGCATGATTTTTTCCGACCAGTCCATAGAGTCCGACATCACCGAAGCTGTGGATCAGGATGACCTGACCGCGGAGCCTGTCGAAGCCGGACCGGTAAAAAACACAGAATCGCCGCGCAAGGGAGATCGTTCGCACCTGCGCGTGATTAAGTAAGTACTGTAAATTTTCCGTATCGAACTATTCGACTCTCAGCGCCCGAACAGCGCCCGGTCGATTGCGTCACACAGACAATGAATAACGAGCAGGTGCACTTCCTGGATGCGCGCCGTGCGCTCACTGGGCACACGAATCTCAACATCGCCGTCAGTCAGACTCTGTCCGATCGTTCCTCCGTCTCTTCCCGTTAACGCAATGACGGGCATGGAACGGTCGTGTGCCGATTCAACGGCTGTCAGAACATTGGGCGAGTTGCCTGAAGTAGAAATGGCCAACAGACAATCGCCTGTTTTGCCCAGTGCGAGCAACTGCTTGGAAAAAATCTGTTCGTAAGCATAGTCATTCGCGATGGCGGTCAGCGTCGAACTGTCTGCGGTCAGGGCGATAGCCGCCAGGCCGGGTCTTTCCATTTCGAACCGGTTCAGCAGTTCAGCGGCGAAGTGCTGAGCGTCGCCTGCCGAGCCGCCATTGCCGCAACTGAGGATTTTTCCGTCATTTTGCAGTGTAGTCGTCATAAGCTTTGCGGCCTGCGCGATCTGCGGGACGAGCACCCGGGCCGAGTCGTGCTTGACGGCAATACTTTCTGCGAAATGATTTCTGATTTGTTCTGGTTCGGGCATATGCGGGGCATCCTTCTGGCAGACGATAGTGTACCCGTTTACAGGCCGCGCCGATTAAACGGACAGGCACCCAATCAGAGGTCTTCGGTCGTGAATGCGTTACGAATCCACTCGACTCGGGGGGTATTCAGGGGTCCTTGCAGGGCGATCACATCGAAGCGTAACGGTTGATCCTCCCATTCCGGGTTTCGTTGCAGGAAGTGCAAAGTGGTGCGAGCAATTCGGCGGCGTTTGGCGAGGGTGATGGTTTCCGCAGGGGTGACACAACTGGCTTCGGCGCGGTAGCGAATTTCGACGATGACCAGTTCACTGCCGTGAATCATCAGCAGGTCCAGTTCGCCGAAAGTACAGCGATAATTTTCGGCCAGGCGCCGGAGACCTTTGTTGCGCAGGAATTTTTCTGCGATCTGTTCGGCGCGGTGTCCGTCCCGCAGGTGTTGTGCGAGAGGCTTTTCAGTTGACGTTAATTCAGGGCGCGGCACGGGCGATGTCGGATTCGAAATTCTCCGGCAGCGGTTCCATCAGTTTCGCTCTGCCGCGTTCGATCCGCGCCCAGGGCAGTTGTCGATGGAACTGCCCGTTCACATCCAGGTAGAGTTGTCCGGTTGCACCGGAAAGTGCCATGTTTTCACTCGTCGAAGGTCCGAACAGCACAGGCATCAACCGGTAAGCGTCGTATCCGAGCGCGTACAGCCGTATTCTGCGTTTGGCCTGCGTTGGCCAGTATTTCGCCAGACTGTTTTGGATGCGCCTGGTTTCGTCGTCCGGCTGAAGAATCCAGGGTATATCGGGGAACATGATGCCGTTTAAGTCCTTATTGCCGCGCGAGCCTTGCTGGTAAATAGCGGATGTGGCATAGGTTGGAATCTGACCGGCAAAGTAGAAGCGCAGCTGCGGACGAATCAGTTTCCCTGACTGCGCATTGGCGACCATAAATATTAAATCGATATCGGCCCGGCGGCGCGGCTCGAAATCGAGCTGAACGTTGAGATTTGCCCGCAAACGTTCAGCACGCGCCTGACTTTCGTTAATGAGCATCAGGTTTTCTATGCCGCGCGAGTAGTCCGGTAAAACCGGATCGTAGTAACGATAGTCGAGAATTTTTCCGCCGTGGCTTTGCAGTTCGGATGTAAAGGTGTCCATCAGGCGCCGGCCCCAGTCGTTGTTGGGAGCCAGCACGATGGCCCGCATCTGATTCTGCATCACGGCCCGGCGAGCCGCCTGGCGCGCTTCGTCATCGGGAGAAAGCGAGAACTGGTAGAAGCCGGGTGGGGCGCTGGTTTCATTGGGTAAAAAATTCAGTGCCAGCGTCGTGACCGGTACGGGTCCTGCAGCGATTTCCAGAACCGCGTTCTTGAGTAACGGCCCGACAATAAAATCGGCGCCGTCTGCCACTGCGCGTGTATACGCCTCGGCGGGACCGCTGGCTGCCGAATCGTAGACTCTGATGGTCAGCGGCTGTGCCTGGTTAACGGATTCGAAATGGGCGGCGAAAAAACCATCGCGTACGGCGGTGGCTGCACCGTGCTGGCGACCTGATAGTGGCAGGATCAGCGCAATGCGCTCGGGGTAGGCCTGCAGACGCTGCAGATCGCTGATCAGCGAAGGCACTAAAATATCATTGGCCGGGTGGGCAGTATTCGTTGTCTGCCAGTAACTCAGCGAAACACGAAAAGTACGCGGGTCCTGATCGTCGGCCGAGGCGATGACACCCAGTTCAAGCCAGCCTGTGAGAATCGGATCATCCACGGACTGCGCCGATTCAGGCGTCAGCGAACCGCCCCAGTCTTTGTAGCTCTGCCAGAGTCGCTGTTGATTGCCGGCGATTGCTTCGGGACTGTTCAGCCAGATTTCCCGCTCGATCAGGGCGTTGGTGGCATCAATCGGTCGATCAAGCCGGAACAAAGCCTCGGCCTTAATGGCCAGCAGGTTTGCGGCGGGTTGACCATCGGTGTTCGCAGGCACTTGTTCGACATCGGCGAGTGCTTGCCGTGGCTGGTTCAGGTCGAGGGCGGTGCTGCCCGACACTTGTGCCCACAGCGCAAGGTTTTTTGTATCGACCGGGGCGCTGATCTGGTCAAGTGTGGCGCGCGCAGTTGCAGGTTCACCGGCGAGACGTTGTTCGCCGGCCGCCAGAATTCTGTATCGTTGCCTGGCGGCGCCGGTGTGTTGCTGCGCAAGGTTCAGATACACGGAGGCGGCCTCGGTGTAGCGTTTCCGGGCCGAAAGTGATTTTGCCTGGCGCACCTGCTCAGATGTGGTGACGTTGCTGGTGGATTGCTCCATGGACTGGCACCCGGCGATGACCCATGTCAGCGCGATCAGTGTCAGAACGATGAGGGCCGGCGTCGGGCGCGGGTGAAATTCGTGGCCGGTGGCTGCCCGGGATAGACTTGGGTTCATCTGTTAATACCAGTTCAGGAGCATTGCGTGACGACCGGTCCAGGAACCCTCTACGTTATTGCGACACCCATCGGGAATATGGATGACATCAGTGTCAGGGCGCGCAATTTGCTTGGTTCTGTAGATCTCGTGGCTGCCGAGGATACCCGCCGTGCGGGTCAATTGCTAACCCGTCTGGGCATTCGGAACTCGCTGTTATCCTTGCATGAACACAATGAAAGCCAGCGCATTGACGGCCTGCTGGCCGACCTTGCCGAAGGTCGCAGCCTGGCATTGATCAGTGATGCCGGAACACCGCTCATCAGTGATCCCGGCTATCGGCTGTTGAGCGAGGCCCGGCAACGCGGGTTACCGGTCAGTCCTGTACCGGGGTGCTGTGCTGCGATCGCGACGTTATCGGTGGCAGGTCTGGCCAGCGATCGATTCCGTTTTGAGGGTTTTCTGCCGGCCCGTGCAGGACCGCGAAGTACGCGCCTTGAGGCGCTCAGCCAATGTGCCGACACGATGATTTTTTATGAGTCGGTGCATCGAATAAAAGCGACTCTCGCGGCGATGGAAAAAGTATTCGGCGATGATCGTCCCGCGACTCTGGCCCGCGAACTCACGAAACTGCATGAAACGCTGTATCGAGGAACATTGAGCGACGTGCGTCAGCAGCTGGATGCCGATCCGGGTGGGGCCAAAGGTGAGCTGACCCTCGTAGTGGCGGGCAATTCCGAGCCGATCGGGCCTGAGCGGCAGGAGCTTGAGCGAGTGTTGGGCGTGTTGCTGGCGGAATTGTCGCATAAACAGGCGTCCGCACTGGCTGCGCGCATCATCGGCGTGAGTCGGCGCGAGGCTTACGAGGTGGCACGGTTGCTCCGCGAAGAGTCTTGATCTATCTTGCCTGTCGGAGCCAGCCAGGCAATCGCCTGGTCATTTACTGACCGGGAGGAAAGTCCGGGCTCCTGCGGACAGGGTGCCAGGTAACGCCTGGGGGGGCGCGAGCCCACGGAAAGTGCCACAGAAAATATACCGCCGGGCCGGAAACGGCCGGGTAAGGGTGAAAAGGTGCGGTAAGAGCGCACCGCGCGGGTGGCAACATGCCGCGGCACGGTAAACCCCACCTGGAGCAAGACCAAATAGGAGAGTGTCCGGGCCGCGAAAGCGGTTCGGAGCCGGTTGTCCGCCCGGACTCTCGGGTAGGTTGCTAGAGGCCCTTGGTGACAAGGGTCCCAGATGAATGATTGTCCACGACAGAACCCGGCTTATCGGCTGGCTCCTCCTTTCGATTTGGCTGTGTTGCGCAGGCCTGATTATTCCGCTCGCCAAAGGTGCTTTTCAGGGCCTTGTTTGCGGAGAACTCTTTAGTTCCAGTTCGTAATTAAGAAGTCCTGCTAAGCCGCTGATTTTTGTCAGCGCCGGGTCAGAATTCAGACTGTTTTTCTCCGCTGAAACGCATCTAAGTCGCTGTCCGCAAAGAATTAATTTCTAATTTACGTTGACAGTCGGCGGCGTGCCTACCTATAGTGTCGATAAGTGGTAAAAAGTGGGAGGAAATGGGTCAAATTGTCCCACTACCTATGCTTCGCGGGCCGACAAAAATCACTCTTGACGCCAAGGGGCGGCTGGCGATTCCGACCAAGTATCGGGATCGGCTTATCACCCGTTGTGAGGGCCAGATGATTTGTACTGTCGATTACAGCCGATGCCTGCTTATTTATCCGTTACCCGATTGGGAAGATGTCGAACGAAAGTTGATGCGCTTGCCCAGTTTAAATGCAACCGCGCAAAAACTCAGGGGTCTTCTGATGGGTTATGCAACGGACATTGAGCTGGATGGTCACGGTCGTGTCCTTATTCCGAAAGAGCATCGTGATTTTGCGCACCTTGATCGTCAGGCAATTCTGTTCGGTCAGGGTAATAAGTTCGAACTGTGGGATGAGACGAGCTGGAACGAGCGACTGAATCAGTGGTTGGCCGACGGTGGCGAGAGCGGCACCGATCTGCCTGCTGAACTTGAATCGTTGTCGTACTGACCGTCTGTTCTGGCCCGGCCTGGGAAGCTGATGCATCCCCGGTTGGGTGGGGAGTGTTAGGTGACCTTGCATGAGCCGGTGCTGCTTGAAGAGGTTCTCGAACATCTGGCGATCAAACCGGATGGTCAGTATTTCGACGGCACATTCGGGCGGGGAGGACACAGTCAGGCGATCCTTGATCGTCTGGGGCCGGCAGGCCGCTTGTATGCAATGGACCGCGATCCGGTTGCGGTCCGGGTGGGGGCTGATCTTGCGGGTCGGGATCGGCGTTTTGTGATTGAACAAGAAAGCTTCGGGCAGTTGCGAAGTTACCTAGAGAAATTTGACGTATTCGGCAAGCTCAACGGAATTCTGTTGGACTTGGGCGTGTCTTCGCCGCAGCTTGACGATGCTCAGCGCGGTTTCAGCTTTCTCGCTGATGGCCCGCTCGATATGCGTATGGATCCGGGTGTTTCACCCAGTGCGGCTGAGTGGCTTAATACCGCGCCGGAAAAAGAGATCGTCAGAGTGTTATTTCGGGATGGGGAAGAAAAGAATGCGCGGCGAATCGCCCGTGCCATTTGTCAGCGCCGGCAGGACACGCCGATAAAAACGACCCGTGAGCTTGCTGCGCTGATTGAAGAGATCGTGCCTCGCCGGCAAAGCGGCAAACATCCTGCGACCAGGACGTTTCAGGGTATTCGCATTCATATCAATGATGAGTTGCAGGTGCTTGACGACACTTTGCCCGTTGCGCTCGATGCGTTGGCTCCGGGCGGACGCCTTTGTGTGATCAGTTTTCATTCTCTGGAAGATCGTCGGGTCAAACGTTTTATGAGAAATAATGCGCGGGTTGATCCGTCGCTGGCGCAATTACCCGTTGTGCCGGAATCCGCGCAACCACGGTTGCGACTGCCGGTCAGGGCGGTCCGGGCCGGTGCTGATGAGATTACCCGTAACCCCAGATCGCGAAGCGCCACATTGCGCGTCGCAGAGCGGCTCTGATGTTGGCGGGTGTGGAGAGAAAAGCAGGTGGCAGTGTCCTGATACTGGCCGTGGTCATTTCGGCAGTCGGCTGTATCTACGCGAAGCATGAGTCCCGCAAGCTATTTACTCAGCTGCAAGTGCTCAATGCTGAACGGGATCGGCTGGAAGTCGACTGGGGACGGTTCCAGATCGAACAGGGGGCCTGGTCGACATATGCGCGGGTTGAGCAACAGGCTCGCGAAAAAATGAATATGCGCGATCCGGAACCGGATCAGGTTTATCTGATCAGCCAATGAGGAAAAATCCCACTTCACGCCACGCCACTCCGCACGGGTTCACTTGGCGTTATCGGCTGGCAGCCGGTTGCCTTCTGGTTTGTGCCGCGGTGCTGGTTGCACGTGCCGCCCACCTGCAGATTTTTAACAACGGCTTTCTGAACAAGCAGGCCGACGCCCGGCATGTCAGGATCGCACGTTTGTCGGCCCATCGTGGCCTGATCACCGACCGTAACGGGGAGCCACTGGCAGTCAGTACGCCGGTGGACAGCATCTGGGTAGATCCGCGCGAGTTGATCCAGTCACCCGAGCATATACCCGGGTTAGCCCGGGCTCTGGAGATGGATGCCGAGAAGCTGGCGCAGCGGATCAGCAGTAACGTTAACAAAGGCTTCATGTACCTGCGGCGTCATATGAATCCCGCCGATGCCGCGGTCATCATTTCGATGCAGATTCCCGGCGTCAGCGTGGAGCGTGAATACCGTCGCTATTACCCGGCTGGCGAGGTGACCGGCCACCTGATTGGATTCACCAATGTGGATGATGAGGGCCAGGAAGGCCTGGAGCTGGCGTTCGACAACTGGCTGGCGGGTCGTCCGGGTAAGAAAAAAGTCTTAAAAGATCGTCTCGGGCGTGTCGTTGAGGATGTGGAAGCCATCGAGCCGCCCAGGCCCGGACGGCTGCTGACCACCTCCCTGGATCTGCGCATCCAGTATCTGGCCTACCGGGAATTGAAAGCAGCGATCCAGAAGCATAATGCCCTTTCAGGCTCGGTTGTGGTTCTGGATGTGCGCAGCGGAGAAGTGCTGGCGATCGTCAATCAGCCTTCCTTTAATCCGAACGATCG
>PVMS01145602.1_pt1 | contig 15944 bp, 13 predicted proteins | sample 1853461 | NCBI WGS metagenome assembly PVMS01 (sample SAMN08582032, study PRJNA380276) | Marine sediment metagenome, whole genome shotgun sequencing project. | isolation source: ocean sediment barecode stripped | collected 2017 | reverse complement strand
GTAGAAGCCGCCCCGGGTCTTGTTGCCGAGGATCTTCTGCTCCACCATCTCGACCAAGAACTTCGGTGGCTTGAAGACGTCCCGCTCCGGGTCGTCGACCAGTGCCTCGTAGCAGTTGTCCGAGACATGCTTGAAGGTGTCGAGCCCGACCATGTCCGCCGTACGGAAGCTGGCGCTCTTCGGATGCCCCATCGGCGGCCCGGTGATCGCGTCGACGTCCTCGGGGGTCAGGCCGGCATCGAGCATGTCGTTCATCGTGAGCGACATCGAATAGCAACCGATGCGGTTGCCGACGAAGTTCGGCGTGTCCTTGCCGACGACGATGCCCTTGCCGACTTGATCTTCGCCGAAGACCTTCATGCGCTCCATGGTCGCCGGGTGCGTCTCCTCGCCGGCGACGAGCTCGAGAAGCTTCATGTACCGAACCGGGTTGAAGAAGTGCATCACCAGGAAGTTCTTGCGGAACGAATCACCGCGTCCCTGGAGCATGTCCGCGATCCGAAGCCCGGAGGTGTTCGACGCGACCACGGTTCCCTCATCGAGGGTGTTCTCCAGCTTCTCGAACAGGCTGCGCTTGATGTCGATGTTCTCGATGATCGCTTCGATGACGAGGTCGCAGCCCTTGAGCAACTCGATGTCGTCCTCGAGGTTTCCGATCGTGACGCGCTTGGCGTAATTCGGATGGAAGAAAGCCGCGGGCTTCGCCTTGAGAGCGCCCTTCAGGCCCCCCGCGGCGAACTGATTCCGCTTGGCAGGGTTCTTCTTCTCTTCATCGCTCAGCCCCGGGGGCACGATGTCGAGCATCACCACGTCGACTCCGGCGTTGGCAAAGTGCGCCATGATCCCACTGCCCATGACGCCCGCTCCGATCACACCCGCTCGCCGTACTGGTTTCGTCATACTTCTCTCCTGAGGTTCGAGCGCAAGAACCTTCCGCAAGACGCACCCGAAAGCAAGCCGTTACACCGATCGCCCGGTTTGCTCGCTTATTGGTGAGGAGTTGCCGACAGAGCCGCGACCAATTCGTCATGGATGACGCCGTTGCTCGCGATGGCGCCGCCGCCGTAGATTGTCTCTTCGCCCTGGAGGGAGGTGAATCTCCCGCCCGCTTCGCGGACCAAGATTGCGGGAGCGCAAATATCATAGGGCATCACCCCCGGGTCGACCATGGCGTCCGCTCGACCGAGAAGGACCTGGCGGTAGCCGTCGAAATCGGGACAGCCTCGCGCCATGTCGGACGCGTCGGCCAGTCGAACGAGGGCGTCCGTGACCCCGGCTGCCGTGAACTGCTGGAGGCTGCCATGGCACACGTTCGCGTCTCCGAGAGGACTCAGTTTCGATACCTGTACCGCCTTACCGTTGTGTGTCGTGCCGCTGCCCTGCGCCGCGACGAATAGGTCGCCCGCAGCGGGCATGTACGCGATGCCGGCGACTGGCACGCCGTCCGATTCGATCCCTACGAGGACCGACCAGGTGGGAAACCCGCGGACGAAGGCCCGTGTTCCGTCGATCGGATCAACGATGAACCGGAGCTCGGGGTTGTCGCCATGCCGGCCGGTTTCCTCGCCGTAGAATTCCGCCTGCGGATGCTCCGAAAGCACGTGCTCCCGAATCGCTTGCTCGACTTCGCGATCTGCCACGGTGACCGGGCTGCGGTCGGGCTTCTTTTCGGGGACGACACCTTGCTGAAAGTGTTTCATCGCCGCGTCGCCGGCGCGGACGACCACTGCCTCGAGCGCGCGCATTGCGCCAAGTCCACCAATACGATCGATGTCGAACCCGTTGCTCATGCGCGGAGCATGACCTGTCTTGCGGGCTCCGTGAAGTGGTGATCTCGCAAGACCGTTGCACCGTTTCCCATTGACGCGTGCGGCTTCTGTCTCCACGATGGCTTCATGGCGCAACGGGGGTCAATCGTGCCATTCGCGGGCTGGCGTCGTATGCGGTTGCTAGGGGATTCCCCCTTGCGGCAAGCGCTCCGATCCGTCGGCGACCGTGTCGTGCGACTTGCCGAGGATGTGGTGGGTCAAGACCTCGACGCTCGCATCGCCGGCATCCGGACCCATCTCAACGAGGTCGGCCACGACCCGTTCGGCTTCGACCCCGAGACGAGCCGCTACGCGCTCGCCATGGCGGCCCTGCTGCACCGCCGCTACTTCCGAACTCAGGTCTTCGGTATCAACCGGGTCCCGCAGGGCCGGGTGCTCATCGTGGCGAACCATTCCGGCCAGCTGCCGATCGACGCAGTGATGATCGGCAGCGCCCTGATGCTCGACGCTGAGCCGCCCCGCTTCCCGCGGAGCATGGTCGAAACGTGGACGGCCGAGCTCCCCTTCATTTCGACCCTCTACCCGAGGCTCGGTCAGGTCGTCGGTTCCCCGGAGAACGCCCGGCGGCTGCTTCGGCAGGAAGAAGCCCTCATCGTGTTCCCCGAGGGCGCCCGCGGCATCAGCAAGACCTACGACAAGCGCTATCAGCTCACCGATTTCGGCCTCGGGTTTGTGCGGCTGGCGCTCGAAACCGGCACGCCGATCGTTCCCGTCGCCGTCATTGGCGGCGAAGAACAGTATCCTTCAATCGCGGACTTCAAGCCCCTGGCGCGCCTGCTGAAGATGCCCGCGTTTCCGGTGATGCCGCAGATGTTCTTTGGAATGCTTGCGCCACTGCCCACGAAGTACCGTCTCTACTTTGGGGAGCCCTTCCGGTTCGAGGGAGACTCCGACGACGATGATTCTGCAATCGAAGAGAAAGTCTGGCTCGTGAAGAGCACGATTCAGAGCATGGTGAACCGCGGGTTGCGTGAACGTAAGGGTGTGTTCATCTGAACGAGAGCCCGTCGAGAGCTTGCCGATGCCCAATCCTCACCCAACAAACCGTCATAAGCCGAGCGCGCGGCGGGGCCGTGAGCCTGTTCAGGCCCGCCCGTCGGCTAGGGCGCCGGTGGCGCGCGGCGTGTTCGGGCATGCGGCCGAGACCCAAAAACAAGCTGAGCAAGCTCACAAAGCCGAGCCGACGACCGGCAAGCGCCCGAAACCGGCTACCGAGGGCGCCGTCTTGGTCACCGGCGTGTGTGGGCGCCTCGGCAAGCTCCTTGCGCGAGAGCTTCACCGGACCGACCGGGTGGTGGGGGTGGATCGACGCCCGTTTGCCGACCGGCCCAAAGACATCGTCCATCACCAAGTCGATATGCGGCGCAAGAAGATGAAAGACATCTTCCGCGGCCGGGACATCCGCGCCGTCGTGCACCTCGGCGCGCTTCACGACCCGAGACGCAGTGATCGTGATCGGCACTCCTGGAACATCGTCGCCTTTCAGAAGCTGCTCGACTACATGTCGCAGTACGAGGTGCCGAAGCTCGTCGTCCTCTCCGGGGCCAACGTGTACGGTCCGCAGTCGAACAACCCGCAGTTCCTCACCGAGGATGCACCCTTGCTCGGCGCCCAGCACTTCGGCGGGATGCGCGACCTGGTCGAGCTCGACATGCTCGCCCAGAGCTTCTTCTGGAAGCACCCGAACACCGAGACGGTCGTGCTTCGGCCCTGCCATATCGTCGGGCGGGTTCACAACGCGGCCAGCAACTACTTGCGGCTCGAGCGCCCGGTTCAGGTGTTGGGCTTCGACCCCATGATGCAGCTCGTGCACGAAAAGGACATCGTGCGCGCGATTCAGCTCGCACTTCGTCCGGGAGTGCGGGGCATCTTCAACATCCGGGGTCCCGGTGAGATGCCACTTTCGCACCTGATTCGCAAAGCCGGCGGGCGGCCGCGCCTTGTTCCGTCGCCCCTGGCCAAGGTCGCTCTCGAACAGCTTTGGAAGCTGCGGCTCAGCAACTTCCCGTCGCAGGAGCTCGATCACCTTCGCTACGTCTGCATGGTCGACGATTCGCGGGCCCGCGCCGAGTTGGGGTACGAGCCCGTGCATACGATCGACCAGGTCCTCAAAGACGTCCGCCGGCTACGCTACCAAATGGGTTAGACCGGCTCGGGGTTGACCCGAACCGGTCTAGCGGCACTTGCCGTCGACGCAGTCCTGTCCGTCAGGGCAGTCACGCTGCACACGGCAGTCGCTTTCCATCTCGCTTTCGAGATAGCAGAGGTTATCCGGCCCACAGAGCGGCACCTGGCCGTCATAGGATGCGCAGATGGCATCCGGATCGGGCGCGCTGATGTCGCATGCGGTGCGGCACATGCCCTCGACGCACAGGGTGCCATCGCAGTCCGCGTCGCTGCGGCAGAAGGGCGAAGGCGCCTCGGGGTCGGGGCTCGTGCGCGGCCGGCAGAAGTCCTGCGGGTCGCAGACCTCGATCGCGGCGTCACAGCCCTCGTCGCAACGGCGGAGGCAGGTCCCTTCGACACAATTGGTCCTGAGGTCCGGGCAATCGCTGCTGTCGATGCACTCCCCGACGATCGGCTGACACAGGCTGTCCTCGCATGCGGTGCCGCTTGGGCAGCTGGTGTCCGGACCGCAGAGGAGCCGGCAGCGATTGTTGGTGCAGGTAAACCCGGCCGAGCACTGAAAATCGAACTGGCAGGTCTCGGTGACCGGTGTACAGAGGTTCTCGACGCAGAGCTCATCCGTGCTGCAGTCGTTGTCGGCCAAGCAGGTGCCGTCTGTTTCGGGCCGGCAGCTGTCGCGGAAGTCGCACTCGAACCCGGACGTGCAGTGGCGGTCGGTGCTGCATTCGGCGATGGCGGGGATGTAACAGCCGCCGTCGGAACGATCACAGTAGCTCCCGACCGGGCAATCCCCGTCGGTGAGGCAGATCCCGAAATCGTAGGCGATACAACTGCGTGTCTCCGAATCGCAGAACGTATCCGCAGGACAATCGAAGTCGCTCTGACAGGAGAGTTGGACTTCGCGTTGTACGGGTCCCGATCCGTAGACGGGGCAGCCAGCAAGGAGCAGCACCAGGGGGAGGAAGGACGTCGCGCGTGAATTGGCCATGTCCTTCGGACGCACCCTGGCTGGACGTATTCATGAGAGGGGCCGTTAGCCCAGAAAGGTGTCCTCAAATGCGTGATTTTGGCGCAATGCCTCGTACAACACGATGGCGACCGCGTTGCTGAGGTTGAGGCTCCGGACCGCTCCGATGGTGGGGATGGCCCACACGTTCTGCCGGTCCTGGAGCAGCTCAGGGGGCAGCCCGACCGACTCTCTGCCGAAGACCAAGGCGTCGCCAGGCTCGAAAGGTGCGTCAAGATACGATCTCGACGCCGCGGCAGAAAACAAATGAATTCGGCGCTCTGGATCGGATTCCTCGAACGCTTCGAATGATTCGTGCTGGTGGACCTCGACCAGGTCCCAATAGTCGAGACCCGCGCGGCGCACCGCGTGCTCATCGATACGGAAACCGAGCGGCCCGACCAGGTGGAGCGGTGATTGTGTGGCTCCGCAGGTGCGGGCGATCGCTCCGGTGTTGGGCGGGATCTCAGGTTCGACCAAGACCACGTGGAATGGGTTCCCGATCGGCTGGGCGCGGAGCTTGGGACCTTGGGGCATGACGGTTCTTACGATAGAGGGTAGCGGCATGGCAAAGCGGGCTTGGTTGTTGGTGATTGTAGGGGTCCTCGGGGCCCTGCTGGTGTGGCGTCAGAGTCGGCCTGAGGCCTCGTCCGCACTGCTGCCGTGGACGAATGTCGTGGCGCTGGTGGCGCCGCCGCCGGGGCTCGACTGGGATCGGCTCGACGCTCATCCCGCCGTGAAGGAGGCCGTTCGGGGCGTTGATCCGGATCGACTTCGCGAGGCCCTGCGCGATGCAGGGCTCCAGGGCTTGTGGGTCGCGGTTTCGCCAGAGATGCCCTCGGGCGCAGAGCTTCCGCTTGCTGACCGGTTTGTCTCGGGCGGCGTCGTGCGTGGTTTTCGAGGAAAAGTGCTGACGCCTGACGGGCTTCTGTACGTCGTCGACGAAACCGAGTGGCCAGTCGTGCTGTCGGATCGCGTGCTCGCCCGAGTCGCGCGCGGCATTCTCGAGGGGAGCGCGCCGCCTCCACTCGATGCCTTTCCCGGGGAGCTCACGGGATCACAGGCGGTGGAGGTATTGGTCGTGCTGACTGGGGGGCGCGGTCCGCGGCTTTGGCGCTCGGCGCGTGCGCAGTCGATCGCCGATGCGCTGATCACGGCATCGCTTGCGGCGCGCAAGCGATGGGAGGAGCGAATGGAGACGATGGGGGGGCCGCTCGGTGAGCGCCTGGATCAGCTCGACGTTGAGGTGGCGTTCTTGTTCGACGACGGCACCTTCGACTCGGGGGGGGTGTCCCTCATCGATGCGCTCGTGAAATCACAGCACGGGGTCGCCTATGAGCAGCCCGCGCGTTGGCGCTATCTTCTTCCGCGCGCCACCCGGGCTGCCGAAACCCCCACCGACGCATACCGCAGGCTGTTCCGCGAGAACGACTTGCCCGAGGACAGCTTCGAACGGCGCGACCTGCGGCTCTATCGGCTGCGGATGCAAACCGTGTCGATCGATCAGGGTTCGGCGGGCTCGAGGCGCGCCGGCGACCCCTCCGGCTCCGAGGAGTGATCGGGCTCTTCCTCGGCCTCGAAGCTGTCGAGGGGCGAGTCGGGTTCGGCGGGGAGCAAGACCACGAAGGTGGTGCCGACGCCTTGACGGCTGCGCACGTCGATTCGGCCGCCTGTCTCGGACACGATGCGTTGTGAGATCGCCAGGCCGAGTCCTGTGCCCTGCTGTTTGGTGGTGACGAATGGCACGAACAGGTTGGCGAGGAGACCAGGTGCGATGCCGGGGCCGGTGTCGCGGACGCTGATCCGAACCCAGCGACGAGCGCCTCCGCCAATGCGGAAGCCGTCCTGGGTGCGGGTCTCGACGTAAATGTCGCCACCGCTCGTCATGGCTTGCACCGCGTTCTGGACGAGGTTGATCAAGACCTGTCGGAGGTGCTCGATCTCGATGCGCACCTTGGGCAAGTCCGGGTCCATCGTGACGTGGAGTTCGACTTCGGCCGCATCGCATTCCGGCCGGAGGAACTGAAGTGTCAATTGAACCGCTGCGTTCACGTAGATCGGCTCAGGGTCGGTCTGAGCGGGGCGCGCGTAGTCCAAGAACGAGCCGACGACTCGGTTCAACCGGTCGACCTCGTCGACGATGATGTCGAGGAACTCGCCTCGCTCCTCGCGCTGCTCCGAGGTTTCGGAGAGGTACTGCGCGCTGGCCTTGATCGAGCCAAGCGGGTTTCGGATTTCGTGGGCCAGGCCCGCCGCCATTTCACCGAGAGCCGCGAGTCGGTCCTTCTCCTTCATCTGTTGGTAGAGCTGGGAGTTCTCGACCGTGACGGCGACCTGGGTCGCCAAGCCCGCCAGGAGCTGAACCTCTTCCCTCGAGAACGCGTCCCGCAGGCGGTCGTCTCGAACCGTGAGAAAGCCATAGAGATGACCCGACTCGCCGCGAAGGCCCAAGCACACCGAGGCCTGCAGGGCGCGCATGGTGACCGCAATGTCGTGTGCGGTTTCGGCTTCCCGGTCGTCGCCGAGGAGCCTCCGTTCTTCGAGCTCACGCTCGGCGTTCTCGAGCACGGCGGCGCCGGTCTTCGATAAACGATCGAGCAGAGGTCGCGCCGGCGCCATCTCGACGCGCTCCGCAGGCTTGGGGCCGAAGTGACTTTTCAGGAGGAACACACGAGCATCCGGACCGAGGAGGTAAAGCGCTCCCTGAGTGAATCGAGGGGACGCATCGAGTCCGCCGATCAAGAGCTTCCCCAGCTCGTCAATGTCGAGGACGTGGGTGAGCGACCTGCGGAGAGCGAGGATGGTCCGCTCGAGCTCGAAACGTTCGTGGAAGAACACCTGTGAGATCCACTCCTGCACTTTGGTTCGAAGCGGATCGAAGAGAATGAGGACGACGAACGCCGAGACGACCACGTGGAGGAAGAGCTGCTCGCCCGAGACGAGGCGCATCAGCCAGAGGATGAGGGCCAATACGAACGCGAGCGCGGTCAGCACGCCCAGGCGGCCGGCGAGCTCGTAGAGGTCGATCAAGCGGTAGTGGGTGATCGACCGGGACAGCGCGTAGAGGAACACGAGGATCAGGACGGTGCCGACCGGGGGGATGTCGAGGCCGACGTAGGGAAGGTACTCGATCAGCGTGAAGAGGCCGCCGAAGCCGCCGACCAACGCGATGTAGCGCAGCCGCGCGCCTTCTACGCGCGATTCGGTTTCGAAGCCCAGCTTGTAGAGGTAGCCGAGGGCCAAGGAGAGGAAGACCGTCACGTAGAGAAGGAGGCCTCCGATGACGACCGCGTGATCGTAGAAAGGGGTCAACATCGCGCCGAGGAGCACCACGGCCGCTACCATCGATGCGCGGCGGAGGAAGCGCGTGCGGCCGGTCTCCCAAGGCACCAAGACGCCGAAGAAGCGGACCGCGGACAGGGGGAGCAAGACAGCGCAGATCAGATTGAAGCGTTCCCAGAAGGGTACCCGGCCGGCGACGCCGAGCATGAAGGTGCTGACGTACCAAAGCCCGGTATTGGTGGCCAAGATGCCGAAGAGCCAGCGGTCGCGCTGGCGTTGGGTACGCAACAGGACGCTCGCCGCTAGCGCGAAGCACAAAAGTGCGGCGATGAACGAGGTCTGGGTGCGCGCGTCCACCGCCGAAGCGTAACAGCTCCCCCGGGCTCGGTCAGTTGCTAGAGTACCCCTCAGGATGGCGGTACGAATCCTCGATGGGGCGATCGGGACTGAGTTGATCTCCCGCGGCTTGGAGCTCGGGAAGCCGGATTGGAGCGCTCGCGCGATCGCTGAGGCTCCGAATCTACTGGCGCAGCTACATGCCGACTACGCACGGGCGGGCGCAACCCTTCACACCGCCAATACGTTTCGAACGCAACCGCGAGCCATGGGGGAGGGTTGGGCCGCCGCGCTCCGGGCTGCGATCCGCATTGCACGCGACGCCGTTCCGCCCGAGTGCGCGGTGCTGGGGAGTATGGCGCCGATCGAGGATTGCTATCGCCCCGATCTGAGCCCGGGCGCGGCGGCTCGATCACAGCATCGGGAGATCGCGTTGGCGCTGGCGGACGCGGGGTGCGATGTCCTTCTTTGTGAGACGTTTGCGAACGGGGCAGAAGCGATCGTCGCCGCGGAAGAGGCCGTGGCGACAGGGGTGCCGGTGTGGCTGTCCCTGACCGCCGGACCCTTTGGCGACCTGCTTTCGCCCACAGCCCTCGCGCGGATCGGGAAGGACGCGGCGTCGATCGGGATCGAGCGGCTTCTGGTGAACTGCATCGCTGCGACGCAGATCGGAGCCTACGTCGATGCGGTCGCTTCGCTCGGCGTGCCGATCGGCGTGTATGCGAACGCCGGCAGAGAGGACGAGGCGCTAGGCTGGGGCGCTACGAGCCCGCGCGCCGCGGAGGCCTATGCAGTCATTGCCGAACGATGGACCGATGCAGGCGCGTCGGTCATCGGCGGCTGCTGCGGCACGGGGCCGCTCCACATTCAGGCGCTCGCTGAGCGATTCGGTTAAGAGTTGGCCGCGTTTCGGGTTCCGCTGCCCACCTCGAGGAGCTCGCGTACGATCACGAGAAGGTCGGACGGCTCGAACGGCTTGCGGAGCCAGCGCTCGGGATGGCCGTCGGGGTCCGCATCGTCGGGAGGCGGCGCGCCGCTCATGATCGCCGCGCGCGTGACCAGGCCCTTCTGGCGCAGCTGTCCGAGCAGAATGTCGCCGCGTTCGTCTGGAAGCGTCAGATCGATCAGTGCTGCGGAGAACGGTTCTTCGCACGCGAGCGCCTCTGCGGCCGTACCCACGCAGGTCGATGAAACACCACCCAGCCCCAAGGTCATCGCGATGAGGCCCCGCACACCCTCGTCGTCTTCGACCACCAGGACATGGGCACGCTCCGCCTGCTCCGGCTTCATGACGCGGCTGATCCGAGTCGATTTCGGCACCATCTCGGACTCGCGCTGCACTCCTGCCTCCGGAAGCTGAATGCGAAAATTCGCGCCTCGGCCTGGCGACGTGTCGAGCCGGATTCGACCGCCCAGAGACTCCACCGTGCCGCGAACGATCGCCAAACCCAAGCCGGTGCCCTCCGATCGGGTCGTGTAGTACGGCTCGAAGGCGCGATCCTTTTGCGCTTCGGACATCCCCGGCCCGTTGTCACGCACCTCGAGGTCGATGAGCGTCCCGCGCAGGCGGGTGTGAATCGACACCTCTCCACCTGCGGGAACCATTTGCACCGCGTTGTGAGCGAGGTTCCAGACGATCGAAAACAGCTGGGATCGCTTGCCTTCGACCCAGCAGGAGTCTTCGACTTCGGCCTTCACCGTGACGCGCTTGTTTTGAGCTTCGGGACGAAGCAGACGAACGACGTCGCGAATGACGATCGACAGATCGGTGCGCGTCCGTTCGTGGTTGCTGTGTCGCACCATTCGCAAGAGGTCTTGCGTCGCATCGCGCGCGACCTGGGCGCTCTTTTCGATCAACGCCAGTGCTTCCTCCGGCGGGGCTTTGTCGGGACGCTCGCGCGCCAGTTGGGCCCAACCGACGATTGCGCTCAGTGCGTTGGCGACTTCGTGTGAGACGCCCGCGGCCAGGTCTGCAGCGGCCGCTTTCGCCTGAACGCTTTCGGCGACCGGGCTCTCCTGCGAGCTGATCAAAACCGCCGCGCGGCCGCGCTCGGTCGGGATGGCGAGCAGCTGTACCCCGGGCCGCGGCGCCAACGCTGCCTCCTTCCCTTCGCGCGCGCTCTCGATGGCCTCGTTCACGCCCTCGACATCGGCGCCACCGAGCAGTTGCTGCGCGCCAGCCAAGAGATCCGTGGGGGCCTTTCCTCCAATCGAGGCGAGCGCGTGCACGTTCCCCTTCACCGCGCCGCTCTCCTCTTCTTCGAAGAGGGCCAGACGGAGTTGGCTAGCTATCCAACGTATTAGTTCTAATGACACCGCAAATGTCCGCCTCAAGCAAAATGTAAGACGTTTGGGAGGGATTCGTCAATCGAAAGACATGTTTTGGTGAGTGAATACGCAGACCTCGCCTCAAATGCCGGATCTGCTACCTTCGGCGCCCCATGGCGGACGTGAAAATCACCCTAGAGCAGGTTTTGCATGTCGCGAAGCTGGCTAGGCTCACGCTGTCCGATGATGAGGCCCGCGAGACGCAGAAGCAGCTGGATGCGATCCTTGGATACATGGTCGAGCTCGATGAGCTCGACGTCTCCGACGTGCCTCCGACGTTTCACTCCATCCCGATGGACGCCCCCATGCGGCCGGACGTGCCGGAGCGATGCAGCGACCGTTCCGAGACCCTTGCGCAGGCGCCCCAGAGCGAGGCGGGCGGGTTTGCGGTGCCCCTGGTCCTCGAGGTCGAATAGTGAGCGACTTTCCCTGGCAGAGCACATTCGAGATTCGTGAGCGGATCGCTGGCGGCGCTACGAGCGCGGTTGACGTCACGCGCGCTTACCTTGCGCGCGCCGAAGAGCTGAACCCGAAGCTCTCGTGCTTCCTCACCATCGATCATGAGGGCGCACTCGCAGCCGCGGCGCAGGTTGATCGCGCGCGAGACGCAGGCGAAGAGCTCGGCCCCTTGGCGGGTGTGCCCATCGCCTTGAAAGACAACCTCTGCACGCGGGGGGTTCGCACGACATGTGCGTCGAAGATCCTCGAGGAGTACATTCCGCCGTACGATGCGCACGTCGTCGAAGCGTTGCGTGCCTCGGGCGCCGTGATCCTCGGCAAGACGAACCTCGACGAGTTTGCGATGGGGTCCTCCAACGAGAACTCCGCGTTCGCGAACGCACACAACCCCTGGGCATTCGATCGCGCGCCGGGCGGATCTTCGGGCGGGTCCGCCTGCGCAACCGCTGCGGGCTTGGCCCCGTTGGCGATTGGTAGCGATACGGGCGGCTCGGTGCGACAGCCCGCAGCGTTCTGCGGCATTACCGCGATCAAGCCTACCTATGGACGGGTGTCCCGCTATGGGCTCGTCGCGTTCGCGTCGTCGCTCGATCAGATTGGGCCAATGGCGCGTTCGGTTCGGGAGGCGTCTCAGTTGCTCGAGGTGGTTGCCGGTCATGATCGACGCGATGCGACATCGGCCGATCGCGAGACCGGTGAATACGTCGCTGCCTGCGATCGCGGCGTGAAGGGGTTGCGGGTGGGCGTGGTTCGCGATCTCATCGACGGACTTCAGGATGCCGATGTTCGTGCCGGAGTCGAGGCCGCGTTGGTCGCTCTCGAGAAGGAAGGCGCGACACTGGTCGACGTGGCGCTCCCGCACGCCAAGCACGCGGTGTCGGTCTACTACCTGATCGCGACCGCTGAGGCGTCTAGCAACCTCGCCCGGTTCGACGGCATTCGCTACGGCCTTCGCGTTTCGGGCGAAGACCTCACCGAGACATACACCAGAACGCGAGCGCAGGGCTTTGGTCCCGAGGTTCGCCGCCGCATCATGCTCGGGACATACGCGCTTTCCGCCGGTTACTACGACGCTTTTTATCTCAAGGCACAGCGGGTCCGTACGTTGATTCGGCGCGACTACGACACCGCTTTCGAAAGCTGCGACGTCGTATGCACGCCGACTACTCCGACGCCGGCGTTCGCCCTGGGCGAGAAGACTAGTGATCCACTCGAGATGTACCTTGCCGACATCTTCACGTTGCCGCCGAGCCTTGCGGGCCTGGCCGCGATCAGCACCCCGTGCGGCCTCTCCGCGGGAGGGCTACCCATCGGTCTCCAGCTCGTGGCGCCTCCATTCGAGGAAGAGGTCCTGTGCAGCGCGGGTCAGGTAGTCGAAAGCGGCTGTGGGCTGCTCGGTTCCCGTCCGACCGCCATCGCTTGATGCCGATCGCATCAGCCGAGGCACGCGCGGAGGCCTTGCTTACTTGCTGTCAGCCTGGTTCCGTTCGCTGTCGCCTTGCTTCCGTATGATCGTCGACGGCTTGTTGCGGCGTTCTTCGCCAGCGACCTCGACGCGGTTTCGGCCTCGCGCTTTGGCGCGGTAGAGTGCTTGGTCCGCCTGCTCGATCAGAGCCTCGGCGGTGCCGCCCGGGCCGAGCATGGCAAGTCCGACGCTCACGCTAATCTGTTCGGGGCCGCCAGCGACCTGCGGGGCGCTCGCCAGCCGGCCGCGGAGCCGTTCGGCGACGATGCGTGCGGCGGTGAGCTTGATTTCGGAGAAGATGACGAGGAACTCCTCGCCGCCCCAGCGCGAGACTATGTCGTTTCGCCGGACGTATTCGGTGAGCGAGTTGGCGATCTGTTGAAGGACGCGGTCGCCGGCGCTGTGTCCGAACTCGTCGTTGATCGCCTTGAAGTGGTCGACGTCGCACATCGCCACGCAAAGCCCCGTGTTGTTGCGGCGCGCGCGTGCGATCTCTTCTTCGAGGCGCTTGCTCGCGTGGCGGCGGTTGTAGAGGCCCGTGAGGCCGTCGGTCAGTGCGAGGAGCTGCGTTTCTTCCATGAGGAATAGAGACTTCACGACGACGCTCAAGGCATCGGCGATGAGCTCCGCGCTACGGACGTCGGTCTCTGCACACGGGTTGGAACCGCCGAAGATCTGAAGCGCTCCGAGCGTCTCGTCCCTCACCCGGATCTCACAGGTGTGGGCGCGCCCGCCGATGACGTTCTGGCCGGTGCCGAATTTCGGATCGGATTCGACGGTCGTGTGGGTCGCGCCGATACTCTTCTCCGGAATCGCCAGCGCAGCCAACCCTGCGGTGGCCTTGCCCTCGGGCCAGGGCCCTCGCGCACGAATCGAGTAGCTCGGCCCGCCAGGCCCGAGGAGATGGAGGACGAGATACGGACAGTCCATGACTTCGGCCGCGAGCTCCAGCACTTTGTCGCCGAACTCGATTCGATCGTGCACGTGGTCCATCAAACGGCGGACTTCCGACTGCACGACGACGTCGAAGAGATGGTGGTCCAGCACTGCGCTGACGCGTTCGAGGGGCGTGCCGCTGAGCTCGGGGCGGACGCTGTCTCTCGGAGTCCGGCCTTGCATCAGCTTTTCGATCGTCGGCAACAGCTTCTCGTCCATGTCTTCCTTGGCGAGGTAGGCATCAGCGCCGGCGTTGCGACCCCAGAAGCGTGTCTTGACGTCCTTCGCTGCGGTCAGCAGGACGAAGGCGACATCGGCCATGCCCGGATCGCCGCGGAAGACGCGGCAGAGCTGGACACCGGTGATCGCGCCCATCTCGATGTCACTCACGACGAGGTCGAATGTTTGCTCGAGTGTGAGCGCGAGCGCTTCTTCACCGGAGCTCGCTTCAGTGACGTGGAAGCTCATGGTCTCGAGCTTCTGCACGACATGCCGGCGAATCGACGGACTATCGTCGACTACCAGCACCCGAAAGCTTTCGGCTGCTTTTCTCCCCTGCCCAGACTCCGAAGGCATTCTAACCCCTCTTCATGATGGATAAATCCCTAGCGAGATGCCAACGTATGTAGGCTTGCGCACCGTGGCCTTCCGTCCGCGGTGCGCTATAACCCACCGGCATGAGCGCCTATGAGTCGGTGATTGGCCTCGAAGTGCACGCCCAAATGCGTTCACGAACGAAGCTGTTTTGTGGGTGCCCGACCGACTACGGGGCTCCTCCCAATACGCACACATGTCCAGTGTGTTTGGCGCTCCCCGGCGCGCTTCCCGTGCCCAACGCCAAAGCGATTGAGCTCGCCGTGCAGGCGGGTTTAGCTCTGGAATGTGAGGTTGCCTCACATAGCGTTTTTGCGCGGAAAAACTATTTCTATCCGGACCTGCCGAAGGGCTATCAGATTTCCCAATTCGAGTTGCCGCTCAACGGGAAAGGGCATCTCGACATCGAAGTCAATGGAGAGACGAAGCGGATTGGGATCACCCGCATTCATGTCGAAGAGGACGCGGCGAAGAACATTCACGGTACGGGTGCCAGCGCGGTGACGCTCGTCGACTTCAACCGGGGCGGCACACCGTTGGTCGAAATTGTCAGCGATCCGGATCTGCGGAGCGCCGCTGAAGCCGAGGCGTACCTCAGAAAGCTTCGTGACGTGTTGATGTTCATCGGTGTCAACGATGGCAATCTCGAGGAGGGCTCGTTCCGGTGCGACGCCAACGTGTCGATTCGTCCGGTCGGCCAAGAGGAGCTCGGGACTCGCGCCGAGCTCAAGAACATCAACTCGTTTCGCTTTGTGAAGAAGGCGATAGAGCATGAGATCGCGCGCCAGGAAGGCATCCTGCAGAGTGGAGGGACCGTGGTGCAGGAGACCCGGACGTGGAGCGAGCGGCAGGGCAAGACGATTTCGATGCGTAGCAAAGAGGAGGCGCACGACTATCGCTACTTCCCTGACCCGGACCTGCCACCGATCGTGGTCACGGAGGAGCGCATCGAGGAGCTTCGCGCGGCGATGCCGGAGCTTCCCGAGGCGAAACGGGTGAGGTGGCAGACGGAGCTCGGGCTCACCGAGTACGATGCGGGCGTGCTGTCTGGCCATCCCGAAATCGCCAAGTACTTCGAGGAGGCTTCCCGTCTGTTCGTCGAGCAGTCCGGCAAGAAGGCCGCGGATGCGGGTAAGAAGGTTGGGAATTTCGTACAGGCGGAGGTGTTGCGGCACGTCACAACCAATGGGCTCGAAGCGTCGTTCCCGGTAGCGCCGAGCGCCGTCGCGGAGCTGCTCGTTTGCGTCGAAGACGGCACGATCAACGGAAAGATCGCCAAGAAAGTGTTTGCCTCCATGGTCGAGACCGGAACAGCCCCGAAGACGATCATCGACGCTCAAGGGTTGGCGCAGGTGACCGACACCGGGGCCATCGAGGAAGAGGTTCGCCGCATTCTCGAGGCCAGCCCTTCGCAGGTGGCTCAGTACAAGGATGGGAAGACCAACGTCATCGGCTACTTCGTCGGGCAGGTGATGAAGGCGACCAAGGGCGCCGCGAATCCAAAGGCCGTCAACGAGATCCTCCGGCGGCTGCTGGACGAGCAATGAGCACCGACCTTTCGCGCACTCCCTTGAGTGGCGCC
>PVMS01146594.1_pt1 | contig 15948 bp, 11 predicted proteins | sample 1853461 | NCBI WGS metagenome assembly PVMS01 (sample SAMN08582032, study PRJNA380276) | Marine sediment metagenome, whole genome shotgun sequencing project. | isolation source: ocean sediment barecode stripped | collected 2017 | reverse complement strand
TGGTATCCATGATAGCACCTCCAGATTCAGGCTTGCCCTTCAATATTAATATACTAGCAACGACCGGGTTTACATGCATTGATGTGGATTAACTAAAGCAGTAAACCAACCCCTGTTCAGTGCAGTTCACGGGAAACGTTACCGCAAGTCCACGACATACCTCCCCCGGTGCCGGCCCGAGAGCACTTTTTCGAATACGCCGGACAATTCATCAAGCGTCACTGTCGCTGCAACGATTTTGTCGAGGTGCCGCGGTTTCAGATCAGTCACCAGCCGGTTCCAGACTTTCCTGCGGTGGTCCATCGGGCAGTTGGCCGAGGTAATACCGAGAATACTCACACCACGCAGGATAAAGGGCATGACGGTGGTATGCAGTTGCACGCCCCCGGCCAGGCCGATACTGGCGATACTGCCCCAGGGCTGTACCGTTCGCGTCAGCCAGCCAAGCAGCTCACCACCGACATTATCAATCGCACCCGCCCAGCGTGCAGCTTCCAGCGGCTTGTCACTCGCCTTGACCTCTTTCGTGTCCAGTACGTCGGTGGCACCCAGTGATTGCAGATAATCGTTTGCCTCCGGCTTGCGGCTGAGTGCCACGACTTCATAGCCACGGCCGCTCAACAGGTCGATCGCCACACTGCCAACACCACCACTGGCACCTGTGACCAGCACCGGCCCCTGCCCCGGATGCAGATCGTTTTGTTCCAGCCGGTCAATTGCCAGTGCAGCAGTAAAGCCGGCCGTACCCAGTGCCATGGATTCAAACAGTGACATACCCCCGGGGAGTGGCACAACCCAGTCGGCCGGGACCCGTACGATTTCCGAGAAACCGCCATCATGACTTTCACCCAGGCCACAACCGGTTACCAGCACCTGGTCACCTTCGTGAAACCGGGCATCGACAGATGACGTCACCACACCGGCCACGTCAACACCGCCAACCAGTGGAAACCGGCGCAGAATTCTCCCCTTGCCGGTTGCGGCCAGGGCATCCTTGTAATTGACACTGGAATAACGGCTGCGTATCACGACCTCGCCGGGCGAGAGGTCATTCAGTGCGAGTTCCTCCAGGCCGGCACGTACCGTGCCGTCGGCATGTTCGTGAATACGAAAGGCGTTGAACGATCCCATGGTCACTACTGTGCTGATTCAGGCGTTGCCGTGGTGGCGGGCAAATAGGTCAACACACCACTATAGTCAAACGGCAGGCTGACATGACTGTTGGCCAGGCTGAGCTTGCCCGCCAGGCGATAGTCCAGGCTGTTACGTGTTTCACCACTCATGGCCTGCAGTTGCCGCATCACATTCAGCAGGTTGCTCACGACCTCCACATCCAGCAGGGCCTCACCGAACGCCGGAATATCCACGGCCTGCTGACTGACACCATAGGCAAATTCACGGTCATTGATTTCAATCGAGTAACTCAGGCCCTTGACCGGGATCATCACATCATTCGGGTTCAGTATCCTCAACTGCAGGGCAAAACGCTGTTCAAGCAGCTTCATCTCCTGCGGCTGGATACTGACGAGCGAGACGCGCGGTAATTCCCTGTAGGGGCTCATGGTTGCGCAGGCACCGAGGAATACGGTGGCCAGCAGAACCACGGTGACGGGCAGGTATCCGGTTATCGTTTGCATGGTTTCTATTGTCGTCGGGTAACGATTCAATTCATCTCCTCGCCCTTGCGGACCGGGGCATAGGGTGAATCCCGGTGTTTGTCATGGTAATGCATGCGGTAGTGCGTAAAATCATCACCATTGTCAAAATGCATAAAGGGATTACCTTCAATCTGCTCTTCCATGGTTACCGTGGTCTTCTCTGCATAATTATGGCCGGGACGAATAATCGTGCCTGTCGGCAGGCGATCTGCCATATCCTTTAAAGTGACATACATCTGTTCCGGATCACCGCCACGCAAATCACAACGGCCACAACCGAATACAAACAGGGTGTCGCCGGTCAACAGGTGATTGCCGACGTGGTAACACGCGGAACCCGGCGTGTGTCCCGGGGTATGCAGGGTTTTGATTGCTGTCTCGCCCAGTTCGATGGTATCGCCACCATGGTGCAGCGTGGGCATATCAAGCGCAGCATCCCAGAACTGCGCCTCGGCTTTCATCAAATGCAGTTGCGCATCATGCCTGTCAAGCACCTCACTGATGCCGTTGATATGATCATGGTGACTGTGGGTCAGCAGAATATCGGTGATCTTCATGCCCTGCTTTTCAGCGAGCGCCAGCACCTCCGGCACGTCCCATGCCGGATCGATAACAGCCGCCCGGTCAGTTGCATGGTCGTGGATCAGATAGATAAAGTTTTCCATGGGACCCAGTTCCAGGGTATGGATGGAAAAAGGCTGCATTGATGACATGGCCAGGACCTCGTTCGGTAACCGTGATGTTGATAGTATGGTAGATATCACCCGGCAGGAACAGCCGTAGTATTATCACCTTCCCGTGCATTTCGGTAACCATCGTGACAGCCCATAAACTCATCCTGCTTCCGGCAGACCCCCTGTCTCCACCGCTTGACTGCGAACAGCTGGCCGGAGAACTGCAGGCGCTCGGATTAATCGGGGCAGCCGTTGCGCTTGAAGATGACGCGTTTTACCCGACCGGGGACAAGTTCCTGCAACTGGTCAGCTTTCTTGGCTGCTCGCCCATGATTGAACTGGATCCGCCTGCTGACCAAAGGGCGCTTGCAAGCGCCAGTGCAGCCGGCAAATTCTGTCACCTGTTCCTGAACTGCACGGAATCCCTTGCCTTTCGTGCGGATAACCGGTGCCCGCCACCCCGCTGTCCTGAGTGCCGTCAACCGGTAGCGGACTGGCAAGCCGCCATCGCAGCATGGCAGCAACACACGGAACAGTCTGACTGGACCTGTGCAGCCTGCGGCTTTAGCGGACAACTCACCGACCTGACATTCCGCAAGGCAGCCGGATTCGGACGGACCTTTATAGAAATCAGGGGCATATATCCTTCGGAGGCAGTGCCCACCGATGCACTGTCAGGCATGCTGCAGCGCCTGACCGACGGACCCTGGAAGACCATCTATATTAAGGAATGATGCCTGTCCGTTTATTTATCAACTGTGTCACAATACCTGACAACATCATCAGGCAGCCGGCAAATTATCATGGGCGACGACGCACTCACCAAGGAAGAACGCATCCTGCGTATCATGAAGCGCGTACTGACCGGCGTTGCCAAGGATACCTATACCCGTCCGGGTCATCGCCATCCCCTCTCTGATGAAACGGTCAATGACATCCGCAACTGCCTGTCGCTGATCACTGCACGTGAACGGGAACTCAACGAGGCTGCCGGCCGCAGCATGGACCACCGCCCGCGTTTCATCGACGAGCCCCAGTCATCCGTCGTGGTGCCACTGACCGTTCCCGGTTCAAAAGATAAAGACAAGGACTAACCTGACACCCGACTCCCCCGCTTTTCCTGCCTGCCGGCTATCCGGCAACCGCCGCCAATTTTTTGGCTAATAATCAACGTCTAATGTTGATTACTGGAACGCCGATAAAAATTTATGCGGGTAAGCCACCGATCTTTGCGGGTGTCTACTGGGATAACCAGGATGTGGTACTGCAAGACGTTGACCGCATTGAGGTCATCCGCGGGCCGGGTGGCACCCTGTGGGGTGCCAACGCGGTCAACGGTGTGATTAACATTATTACAAAGTCAGCGGCAGATACACAGGGCGACATGGTTGCCGTCACTGCCGGTGATGAAGTCAGGGGCATCGGTGTCGCCCGTCATGGCGGCAAGCTGAAGAACGGCATGAACTACCGGGTTTATGCAAAATACGCTGATTACGATGAAGGCTACAGTTCAGCCGGCGCACATGACGACTGGCGTACCGGGCAACTCGGTTTTCGTTCCGACTGGGTGCAGACGGACCGTGATTCGATAACCCTGCAAGGCGATTACTACCGGGGCAAGGCCGGCCAGCAGGTCAATATACCAACCGGCCCGGCCGGACCACCACCAACCACGATCAATCAGGATGTTGATGACACAGAAACCGATGGTGGCAATCTGCTGTTTCGCTGGTCACACATAATCGATAAATCATCTGACTTTTCTACGCCGAGGGCAATGATGGCTATGACGCGGAAAATCTGGTCGCCTGGGAACTCGGTTACCGCCTGAACCACAAGAACGTCTGGTCAGTCGATGTTGCTGTGTTCTACAACGATTATGACCAGCTGCGTACACTCGATCCGGCTTTTGAGCCCGGACCGCCCCCCAGTGTTCGCTTCCCCTTTGACAACAATATGAGTGGCGAAACATACGGGGCGGAACTCGCCTCACAGTGGCAGGTACGCCCCGGCTGGCGCCTGAATGCAAGCTACTCCTGGCTGGATATGAAGCTGCGCATGGACAGTAACAGCACAGATACAGTGTCAAAAAGTTCCGAGGATGCCAGTCCGACCAGCAAGGCCGCCATCTGGTCCGCCGTTGACTTCGGCCATAATCTGCAATTTGATGCCACCCTGCGTTACGTCGGTGACATCGAGGTAAATGGTATCGATATCGACAGCTATGTAGAAGCTGACCTGCGACTTGGCTGGGAGGCCAGGCCCGGGCTGGAGCTGTCAATTATCGGGCAAAACCTGCTGGACAATCACCATCCTGAATTTTTACCCGATTTCATCCAGACCCAACCGACCGAGGTCGAACGCAGCATCTACGGCAGGGTAGTCTGGAACTTCTAGATATTTCATGCAACTGTCCGGACACAACACAAGTACAGGCAGCCTGCGCACAGGTTTACGCCATATGCAGCGGGTCATGGCAACACTGTTGCTGATGTTGCTGTTGTCAGTGCCTGCTACCGGCACGGCCAGTGAGGCCAACCATACCGAGTACCGGATAAAAACCGCTTTCCTGTACAACTTCTCGCGTTTTGTAGTCTGGCCTGAAGCAGCACTGCGGGATCGCACCGAGTTTTCCCTTTGCACCCTGGGCAGCACCCTGTTTGAAGAACAGCTCGACACCCTTACCGGAAAAACAGTACACAGCAAGACACTGGTCGTAAAACGCTTCATAAAACCGGAAGACATCATGGACTGTCAGCTGGTTTTTATCGGCCAGACAGACAGTTTTGATGAAACACTCTGGATGCTGAAAGAGCAGCCGGTGCTCACCGTCAGTGATACTGCAGCTTTCACGGAAAAAGGCGGCATGATTCAGTTCAAGCTGGTCGATAACAAGATCCGGTTCAGGGTAAATGTGGACGCTGCCAGAACCGCCGGACTGACGATCAGCTCAAAGCTGCTGTCACTGGCCATCAGTGTTACCGGCAGCCGTTAGGGTATGGAAATGAAGGACCTTGGCAATATCTCCATCCGCTGGAAACTGACCCTGCTGATCGTCACCATCAGCACTGTTTCCCTGCTACTGGCCAGTGCCGCCTTCATTACCAGCGACCGCATCAATACCCAGCAAACTGTCAGCAACAACCTGGCTACCATGGCGGAAATAATTGCCGCCAACAGCAGCATTGCACAGGCGTTCATCATTACTAATTCTGCGGGAAAGCATAATCTATCACGCCGTCGCCGGTGCTGGTTCACCAAAACGCAGCATGGCTGGCAACAGCAACAGGGTAAAGACTGCGCTGACCAGCATGCCGCCAACAATCACCCCGGCAAGACCGCGATACAGCTCGGTACCGGCACCCGGCATCAATAACAGCGGCAACATCCCAAACACACTGGTCAGGGTCGTCATCAGGATGGGTCGCAGACGCAAACGCACCGCCTGCCCGACTGCAGCGCTGCGTACCATACCCTGCCGTTCAGCGGCACGGGTCTGGTACACCAGCAGGATGGCGTTGTTCACCACCAGCCCGAGCAGAATAATAAAACCAATCATGGTCAACAGGTCCATGGGCTGGAATGACACAAGGTTCAGTAATGCCAGTGCAACTACGCCGCCAACGGTTGCCAGCGGCAATACCAGCAACACCAGCAAGCCGTCACGGAAGGAGTGAAACAGGGCACTCATCAGCAGGTAAAGAATCAGCAGCGCCAGCACAAAACTGCTGCTCAGATTGACCAGTGCCTCCTGCAACTTGTCGGCAGCGCCACTGTAGCGTATCCCGCCACCTTCCGGCAGATGTTCCCGAACCACGGGTTCAATGTTTTGCTTGAGAAAGGCGATGGTCTCTTCCAGGGACACTCCCTCGGGGGGCGTTACCCGTAATGATACCGTGCGGCGGCGGTCAAACCGGCGTAATTTATCGGGGCCTGCCGTACGCACAACATCAACCAGTTCACCCAGGGGAAGGATGCCGGCCTCCGGTGTTGCCAGCGGGATCGCGGCCAGTTCCTCCGGAGTTTTCCAGGTGTCGGCACGTACGATGATATCGAGTCGTTCTTCACCATCAAAATAGTCGCCGACATACAGGCCGTCACCCACTGCCCGTGATATCTGCGCCAGCACCTCCCTGTTCCAGCCGGCCTCCGCGATGCGACGTTCATCCGGTACCAGCCGCAGCTCGGGTTCAGCCAGTTCCAGTCCCGGGGAGGGGGTCACGCTGGCTTCCGGCCATGCTTTCTGCAATGCGGAAAAACCTGCACGGGCAGCTTCCAGCAACCGGTCCAGGTCACGCCCCTGGATATCCATGTCCACCGTGCGACCACCCCGGGAACCACCAAACAGGGAGGACTGCTTGGCAAAGGCGATGGTGTCCGGGAACCCCCGGATAGTGGCATTAATGACTCCAACCAGATCTTTTGCGCGGGCGCTGTCTGCCGCACGTGCGCCCATGAACACACCACCGTTATAGGCAACAAAAAAGTAGTGCTTGATGACCGGTTCCTGTTCGCCACTGACATAGGGCGCCAGCCGCGCTGCAACCACGTCACCCATCTCGGTCTTCAGGTGTTCAATGTTTACCCCGGGTGGCGGGTGGATAAATGCAAACACCAGGTTGCGATTACCATCCGGCAGGTAGTCTGCGTGAGGCTTCAGCAACAGTGTCAACAGCAGTGGCACACTGATTAACACAATGACCAGGCGTACACGTCGCCCGGGTACCTCCGTCACTGCCATGATGCGTCGGGTCAACCCGTCCCACCAGCGGGTGTGCGGGTCATTGCTGTTGACCGTCTGCAGCCACTGGTTAGTCAGGGTTGGCAGGATAACAAGGGCCATCAGCATGGAGGCAATCACGGCCGATGAAATCGTCAGCGCCAGGTCGGAAAACAGCTGACCGGCTTCATCCGGCAGAAACACAACCGGCAGAAAGATGGCCACTGTAGTGGCAGTAGAAGCAATTAATGCACCGCGCACCTGTTGCGCGCCCTGGTAAGCAGCCTCCAGCCGGGTACTGCCAGCCTCCCGCAGACGCACAATGTTCTCCAGCACGACAATCGAGGCGTCCAGTACCATGCCCACAGAAAATGCCATGCCGGCAAGTGAAATGACATTGACGGTATGCCCGGCCATATCCAGTACGCTGAAGGCGAAAAACAGCGACACGGGAATTGCAAAGGCCACCAGCAACGTGGCCCTGAAACGACGCAGGAACCACCACAGCACGCAGATCGCCAGCACAATACCAAGCAACAGATTGCCAAACAGCATCTGCAACGATCGATTGATATAGACCGTTTCGTCATAGACCTGCTCCATCTGCAGGCCGGCATCAGCCAGCGGACCTGCACGCAACTCATCTGCCGCCGTTTTCAGGCCTTGCATTACCTCCAGCACGTTGACGCCGCTTTCCCGATGCGCATTCACTGCGATGGCAGGGCCACCCTTGTTGATGACAAAACTCCGGGGGTCGGCCATCCGCACATCTACCTCGGCAATGTCGCGTAACAGCACCGGCCGGCCAGCGCGCCAGTCAAGCACCATTTCGCCAAACTCCTCGACCGCATACGACCCTGTAAAACGCAGGGTATAGCGCCGTTTGCCGACATCTGCCGTGCCCGCCGATACATCCTTGCTGGAACCGGCCAGGCGCGCCACCACGGGGATCTCTATGCCAAGGCTGGCGGCCTTGTAAGGATCAAAGGTCACGCGCACTTCACGTGGACGTCCACCGCGAACTTCGGACATGGACACACCGCTGACACGTTCGTAACGTGTCTGCACAACATCCTCCACGAAGTCCAGATATGACACGATGTCACGCTCATTATCCGGCACAGTCTTGATGATGAACCAGGCGATTGCCCGGCTGCGCCCGCCGACGGTACTCAATACCGGTTCATCGGCATCCTCCGGGTAACTGCTGACCCGGTTCAAACGATTCAGCACATCAACCAGGGCGCGTTGCAGGTCGGTACCAACGGAAAATTTAATGGTAATACGGGCACGCCCGAGTTGCGCCTGCGATTCCAGCTCCGTCATGCCCTGCAGGCCACGTAATACCTTTTCCTGCGGTTCAATAATCTCGGCCTCGACCTCTTCCGGCGCAGCAGCACGCCAGCTGGTGTTGACAGAGATAGTGGGACGTTCTATTTCCGGGGTAAGCTGGATCGGCAACCGGGTCAGGCTGACCAGGCCAAACAGAACAACCAGGATGACTGCGACCAGCGCCGCAATATGGTTATCCAGCGCCTGCCGGATCAGACTCACTCGCCGGACGCCTGCATCGTCGGGGTAACTTCCTGTCCTGCGCGCAGACGTTCACCACCGCGTATTACGACCGCATCACCGGGCCGGATATCACCGACCACCTCGATGAAAGCGTCTTCTGCCATACCGGTCTCCACGGAAATACGCTCGGCAGTATTGTCATCGCGGATACGAAACACCGTGGCACCATCACGACGCAATACCAGTGCATCCCTTGGAATCACAATGGCCGGACGTGATGCTGCAGTCGGAATGGCAATACGCACACCCTGACCCGCAGACCACACGTCACCTTCCAGTAACAGTCGCAGTTCATAGAGACGTGACTGGTCATCAGCCACCGGGACCAGGGTACGCACAGTGCCGGTCGCCGGCTGCCCGGCAATGGTCAGGCTCAGGCCGGTACCCGTGTGAATGTATGGCAATGCAGTTGCCGGAACCCAGGCCTGCGCTTCCAGTGAGGTGGTATCAACCAGCCTGACAATGGGCGTGCCCGGGTCCGCCCACTCCCCTGCCTGGATAAACTGTTCGGTAACAACCCCGGCGAACGGCACCTTGATAATCGTGCGTTCCTGTTTCTCACGGGTTTGTGTGATGCGCGATTGTGCAGCGGCAAGTTCACTGCGGGCGATAGACAGGTCCCGCTTTGCCTGGTCAAGACGGCTCTGCGCGGCATGGTTTTCCCTGGCAAGCTTTTCCAGGCGTTGTGATTCGGCCTTGTTAAAGCTGACATTTGCCTGTTCACGCGCCAGTCGTGCTTGTTCCTCGACCAGCACGTCCCGTATCAGTACATCATCAAGCCGTGCTGCCACCCCCCCTGCATCAAGCTGCGTGCCCAGCTCTGCCACCCAGATAACCTGGCCGGCTACCTGTGCGGCCAGCCGCGAATCGTGCCGGCTGATAACAGTACCGGCCACCTGGATCAGGGGTGTCATCCGGCGAGTCTCGGCCGCAACCACCACCACCGGTGTTGCCGCCGGGACCGGCCGTGGCATGCCGGTAAACAGCAGGCACATGACAGCTGCTGCCAGCCAGGGCCGTAAGAAACGGATTGTTCGGGGAGTCAAACGCCTTCTCCTGATATTGCCGGGCGCATTAACAATAGCAGATATGTTACTGAAACACATAAGGAGAAAGCACCTCATGTATTTGATCAAGATAGCGCCAGAAAAGAATTGCGGATGCGATCCGCTCCTACGTTATCAGATATACCTGTAGGAGCTTATCGCATCCGCAATTGCCGAAAGGTGGACTAGAGCTTGCCGACGAAATTCAGAAACCAGCCGTTGTTCCGGTAGTCCAGGTCCGTCAGGTCATCGCTGAAATCGGTGAAATTGTAACCAACGCCAATCTTCAGGTGATCATTGATGTGGCGGTCGATACCCAGCAAGGCGCCCTGGCGGTTATCATCCGCCTCGTCCACATCCAGCCAGCGGTATTCAAGCAGCCCGTCCCAGCGTTTGGTCAGGTGGTAACGCCCGCGAATTACGGCCAGTCGCTTCTCCGTGCGGAACCAGCGACCCTCATCACGACCCTCACGTTCTTCACCGCGCTTCCACGCCAGCTTGCTGCCCAGCTCCCGCGCCGATTGAGATCATAGATGCCTTCAAGCGATACCACGTGAGAACGCTGATCGTTACCGGCGTCTTCCTGGCCGGCACTGTCAAGGTCATACAAATAGGTGTACTTGCCCAGGATATTCAGGCGGTCCTGATATACCGGGCGATAAGCCAGCCCGACATCAAATTCGGCAAAGCGTCCGTCATCCTTGCCGGTATCGTGGTTGTCGCTGTAGGAGAAATTCAGCTTGCCAACACCGGTCCATTCTTCGTTGATCAGAAAACGCAGATTATTTGCAGTCAGCCATTGCGTCTCGTCTGCATCACCACGGTCCCTGCGATACTCCAGCCGGTTACTGAAATCCAGTCGCTCGCCCTGGTAACGCGCACCAAGACTCACCGCATTGCGCTCCAGACCATCGTCATCATCATCCGGGTTGCTGCTTTGGAACAGGGCTGACAGTGTCCATTCCTTCGCCGGCGTGTAGTCCAGTCCGTATACTGTACTCAAACCACTCTGCTCACCGCCACTGCTGAACTGTTTCTCGGTAAACACTCGCAGGTCATTACCTACCTGGCGACGCTGACCAAATACAGCCACACCCTTGCGGCCGTTGGAACGATCGGTCGATAAAATATAGCTTGTGTACATGGAGTAATCGCTACCAACCTTGTAGTCTGCACCCAACTGCAGTGCTTCTCCGCGGTTACCGGTACTGCCTTCCGCATTCAGTGTTATGCGCTTGCCGACCCGTGCCTTCATCCCCAGCGTGTACAGGTTGTTGGTGTCATAGTCGGAATCACGACTTACGGCGGTCTGCACCGTAGTGTAGACACTGGTTCCGGGTGCCAGTGCATAGTCGACCCCGGCACCTGCCAGGGTAGCATCGCGGGAAGATTCACCATCCGGGTTTTCCCTGACATAGCGCAACTCGCCACTTAGCGTCCACGGACCATTGATGCGGTAATCCGCCTGCGCACTCAGGGAACGGTCATCGCGGTCATCTTCTTTATCCACCACCGCACCGCGAAGTCCCAGGCTCAGGTTTTCGGTTGCCTGCCAGCTGGACTCCGCACCGTACTCGGTGGTGTCCACACCGTCATCAATACGCGCCACCGAGAAACCCTTGTCGCGGTGCTTCCACCAGATAGCCGACAGACCCTCGGCGCGACCCTGCGTCACCTCGGCATGGTTCACCCTGGCCTCCAGCTTGATGGCATCACCACTGGCACTTTCATCCAGAGAGTTATTCAATGGAGCAAACGACAAACCACCATTATCAGAGGAAAAATCAGCCGCGGTCTGGCGTGCATCACTGCGCGCATACTCCGCCTTGATATAGGTCCCGACACCGTGGCGCAGGGTGATATCCGCCCCCTTCAACTCATAGTTGGTGCCATCCCGGTCCTCATGCACATAGGTACCACCCAGGCCCAGCCGGTCCGTCAGCCAGTCCTTGCCGCGCACACCGTAAGTCATCCTGTCGCTGTCGAACTCATCCGGCACATATTCGTAGTCCACCATCAGAAACATCTCGTTACCATCCAGCGGTTGATCCTTGATAATCGACGGCGAGCTACTCGATGTCACCTGTGCGAGTGGCCGGTTCAGAATAATGCGACCCTGAATATCATCCACCTGGTAATCGTTGCCAGCCTGCAGGGTGATATTTTCCAGCACCCGGTTGGTATCGCGTTCGCGCACTTCCACCCAGACCTTCTCGGAACCCTGCACGATATCGGTGTTGCGCAGGTAATAGAGACTGCCACCGGTACCGGTGAATTCATTATGGGCAAAGGCCGTGTTCGGCTCCGAACCAAACACCGTTATCTCCGTTTCATGATCACCGAAGCGAGTGATATCAACATCACGGTATTCCAGCTGCCCGCCGTAGAGACTGCGGTCATACTGAATATATTCGTTGCCGGTGATACCGGTATTGAAATTGCCCCACAAGGCCTGCGACTTGTCCCATTCGACGCGTCCGTAAAAACGTCCCTGGGTATCGACATCACTGGTGGTAGTGGCGTCATCACCGAAGGTTGGGTAATAACGGTCCGGGTCAAGGCGACGGAACACACTTTGCGGATCTTTTCTGTCAAGATCACTGAATATATCGCTGAGGTCTTCTTCGGTGGTATCAACCTGCGCCGTGACACGGTACTTGCCCGCGAATTTACCCTTCATATAAAACGCCAGGCGACCATCACTCACCGAACCGTCCTGGTCACCTTCATCAGATCGCGCCTGTGAACTGCCGGAGAAATCATTTTCGCCCACCGTAAGATCGGCAATACCCACCATAAACAGGTAGCCGCCACTGACTTTCACATCCAGCGGCCGGTGCCAGGTCTCGTTGCGGGCATCGGTGATAGCCACATCCATGTGGTATTCACCGGCTGGCAGGATACGCTCAACGGCAAACGTGCCGTGGCTGTCCACCGGCACAGACTCGCCATCAATGGCCAGTGCATAATCGGCGGGTACATCACTGCCATGTATGCGCACCCGGCTGCCGGACAGCGGTATGGTCTGGCGCACCAGGCTGCTCTCGCCATAACCATTCAGGGTTTCATTCAGACTGACCCCTTCACCGTAACTGCTACTGACCGGGTCACCCACATACAGGCTGGCAACGGCGGATTCATCAAACCGACCATCCGCATCGAATACCCGTAATACGTAGACCAGTTGATCACCGGCACGCAGCGGACGCTGCTGATCCGTTTCACCGTTCCATTCGACACCCGTTTCATAAGCAATGTTGTTACCGCTAAATGTCTTTAACGGCACCACCAGATCGGTATCGCCGGTGTCATACACACCCAGTTCCCAGCGTTCAATAAATTCACTGTAGTTGCTGTACAGACGGAATGTCGCGGGCTGCGTAAAGCGTCCCTCACTGACAGGCATAAACGCAGGCCCACTAACACTCAGTCGCGGTTCGATGATGGCCGGATCTTCTGTGGCCCACACGGTACCGCCATCACGTAACTGCAGGCGTCCGTTAAATATGACATCCACCCGGCGGTTGTCTGCCTGCCCCTCCGCCGTTGCATTGCTCGAGCGTGGGTCCAGCTCACCGCGACTGACAACATCAATCACCACACCACTGTCTTCGGCACACACCGTGCTGACACAGTTATCATGTTCCCCGGCATGTGCCGGTGGTATCAGTACATCAACCAGTCCTGCCAGCAGCCTGCCCAGCCCGGTCGAGCTGGAATCCAGTGAACTGCGCTGGTCGCCAGGAGGCGCCACCAGAATATCCACCTGCTCCATTAATGACTTGTCGAGCAGCCTGCCCAGCGCCCGTTTGACACTGTCCGCACGCCGCTGACCCAGTTTGAGGTTGTAAGCCGCACGACCGGTATCATCGGTATGCCCGGTAATGCTGATCACACCACAGCGGTAATGCCGGATAGCGTTGGCAATTTTCGTCAGCATCGGCTGGTTGGCCGACTTGATCACATCGCTGTCGGTCTCGAAGAACACGTCACCCAGGCGGATGCGCGCGACCTTCTCCGGCAGCGCCTGATCAGGCAGCCGCACACCGAAATTCAGCTTGTTCATCAGGCCGCTGGTTATGCGTATGACGCGCGGATTTTCTGTTGTAAATTTACTACCTGCAGGTAATGTCACAGAATCGACCTTAAGTATATAATTGCGCCCGCGTGAGAATTCCCCCGGATCAACATCGGCAATATGGTAGCGACCACGGGCATCTGTCTCGATCAACAGGCCACCGACAGTCGCCAGCCTGACACCCGGAATACCCGCCTCCTCGATGCCATAATTGGTGATGCTGACCACCAGGTCATAGCCATGCTCAGCCGCCACCACCCGCCGCTCAACTACAATATCCTGCCCGGACATGCCACCCGCCACGTCACCTGTCTGCTCCAGCAGCTGCCGGCCTGTAGCATCAATCGTAATATGCGTACCCTCGGCGGTGGTCACCCGGATGGCCGGTGCTGATGCGTTGTGCATACCGACACGCAGGATGATGCGATGCCGCTCGGGCAGATCGGCAATACTGCGTCTGCCGGTGAGTTCACCCAGTGTGACACCGCCTGACATCGGGGCGCCCTTGCTATCCGTGACCGGCTCGGATACGCCGTCTCTTTCAATACGAGTGCTACCCGTTATATAAACAGAGGCATCCAGCTCGCCGGTTACGGTCAGACCGGTGGCCAGCCCGGCATCCTGCCAGCCATCCCCGTCACGGTCATGAAACACCTTGCCAATGATAGTGGTCTTGTCGAAAATCGGGTCCGCAACCACGGTAACCCTGGCCTTGGCGGTATTACCCACTGCTGAACCATTGAACAGCGGTGTGGCACGGTTGATATATTCACCGGGACCCACACCGGCACCGACACGCAGCAGATACCTGACCTGCAGGGTTTCGCCAATAGAGAAATCCAGGTTGGTAAATTCTATAGGCCGGTTACCGACAGGCTTGATGCTGACCTCCTCATCATCCTTTGTGCCCAGTTCACCGTCACTGCCCGCGCGAATCAGGCGGGCAGAATCTTTCACATATTTAAACCCGCCCGGGATCAGGTCACTCAGGGTAATCCCGTTAACCGCACCTGCCGCAACATTTTCAGCAGTCAGCGTATAGAACAGCATGTCGCCCACACTGACTTCACGCTTGGCAGCTGTCTTGCTGAGCACAATGCCACCACTGGTAACCGTGACCGGATCAAGCGGTATATGATTGTTCAGGACATCCGGGTCACCACTGGCCAGTTCGAAGCTTAAATAGTAGGTCGTCGGATCAGCACCGCTGGGGGCAACATTATTGGGCACCACCAGGAAGGGATTGCCGAGCCCGCCTGGATCCAGCGGCGTTGCCTGCGGCGCAATAGCGGTCGACGGCGGTGCCTGGTAGCCTGTTGGTTCTGCAATGGCAATCGTGTAGGCCGTCTGGGTTAGCGGACAGGCAGGATCCGCACCGGCAACCAGGTCAAAGCGATATTGGCCTGACAGGTTCGAAGCCTGGCCCTGCTGGCTGGCATTGATGAAACAGCTGGCCGGCAAGGCGCTGCCGCCATCATCAAGCAGGGTCAGGATGGCACCCGAAAGCGGATTTCTGCTGGCCGAGTCATACACGACACCCTGCGGATCGACCGGCAGGCTCTGATCAATACTTGTTACACCAGGATCAAGCGTCAGGCCTGCAATCTGCCCCCAGACAACGTTGTTGTCCGGGTGTTCGAAATCAATGCTGTAGCCGGTGCCCGGTGTCAGATCAGGAAATTCATAAAAACCGTTATTATCTGTGGTGGTAGTATCCACCAGCAGGCCGTTCTGGAATAACTGCACGATCCAGTTCGGCAACAACGGTTCAGATATCTGCATGGTGTCATCATGGTTCTGGTCCAGCCAGACAATGCCGTTGACGGCCGAGACTGCCGGCACGTTCACCACGAGCGCCTCACTTAAGTCATCACCCACACCCGTCGGATCACCTTCCGTCAGACTCACATCCGTAATCGTATTGGTGATCGTGTTGCCACCCTCGCCCGCATCCACCACCGCCGTTATACTCAGCGTCGCATTCAAGCCACTGCCGATCGATCCCACCGTCCACACACCCGTGCCACTCACGTAACTGCCCTGGCTCGCCACGTCACTCACATAACTCACGCCCGCCGGCAACTGATCCGTCACCACCACATTCGTCGCACTGTCCGGTCCGTTGTTCGTCACACTCAACGTATAGACAATGCTCTGACCTTCGTCCGGCGTCGCGTCATCCACCACCTTCGTCGTC
>PVMS01035233.1_pt1 | contig 15950 bp, 13 predicted proteins | sample 1853461 | NCBI WGS metagenome assembly PVMS01 (sample SAMN08582032, study PRJNA380276) | Marine sediment metagenome, whole genome shotgun sequencing project. | isolation source: ocean sediment barecode stripped | collected 2017 | reverse complement strand
CAGGTTTCATCGTGTTACCGAAAACATATGTGCCGCCGATGAATGCAGCAGAGGCAGCGGTTTCCGCAACCAGTGGACTATCGGTCACATTGGAACTCGGACCCCCAAAACCGATGTTGCCGAAGATTACGATGCGGTCAGTCGCCCGCCACGAAGTGTTGAGCCCGAATGAGAGCCATTGTGACTCGCCGGGTTGATAGGCCGGCCGATCAACGGTGGCTTCGGCTTCGCTGACACCATAGTAGTAATTGGTCAGATTGGCATCCTGCCAGTTCCAGCCAATGAACGGCGAAAAAGTCCACGGTCCGGCTTCGAAGTCATAGCGATAGCTGAGCTCGATTTCCTGGCCATTGTGCTTGTTTAGTGTATCGGTAACCCAGCTAAGGCGTACGTTGCCCCAGTTTTGCTTCAAACCGATTTGCAATCCGGTATCGATTGTTTGATCGCGTTTTTCCAGCCCCTCGTAATACTCGTTTCTGTCCGGATCGAGTTGCTGGAATCGATATCCAGCAATCAGATTGAACTCAAGCGTGTCGTTATTAATGAAGTGAACGCCACCCGCCGTTCCGTGGGCAAACAGCCACTTACCTTCGTACAAGTACAGTGGAATCAAATCGCTCGTTCTTAGCTCTTCGTTGTTGTTCTCGAAATAAAGACTCTGCCCCATACGAATGCCGCCCCCGAGTGCTGTGGTTCCAGGCGGGGCGTTGAAGAACGGTATCCTGGCCACTTCCTGACTTCGGGATACCGCAGATAGTAGCAACATGAATAGCGTGGTGAGCAGATACACTCGCCATAAAGATCGTCTTTGGGGGGGGCATTGCTGTGGTGTTCGAATTCATTAATCGAGAATAAAGTGTAGCAAATGTCGCCCGTGACGCGCGAATTGTATACAGCTGGTTTCTTTTGGCCTTGTGGTACGTAGAGTGACGTACTGACTTTCGAAGGAGGCGGGGTTAGAGTAGTTTAGCTACAGAGAGTGCGAAATATTTCGGCTGGCATGGCGTGTGTTTTCATATCACACGTGACCGGCTCAATCCGTGGAGACTATACATGAATTCAGCATTTGGGTTCGGCAAGACAGTAGATCTGGTTTTTGACGACGCCATTGACAAAGTGACTTCAGCATTGGCGGATGAAGGGTTTGGCGTCTTGTCCGATATCGATGTCGCAGCAACGATGAAGAAGAAGCTGAATGAAGACATGCCGCCATACCGAATTCTCGGTGCCTGCAATCCCGTCCTTGCGCATCAGGCTGTAACTGCAATCCCCGATATCGGACTGCTGTTGCCCTGTAATGTACTGGTTAGGCAAGACGCAAATGGCGCGGTGCATGTCAGTTTTATGGATCCCGTGAGCATCCTCGGTCTAGTCGACCACTCGGACATCGTGCCACTCGCTGCCGAGGTCAAGGCGAAGCTGGAAAGTGTCCTGAGCACGCTGTAATCCTGCGAATTTCCAGAATTTGAACTGCTCGCCGATCGCTGGTGATAGTATCTAGCGACTTCAACCGAGTGGGCAGCACTATTTTTGATTCTGGCACGTGGAGGCAACAGTGGGTGACGATCTAAAGCAAACCATAAGAATCCAGCGTGACACCAAAATCTCGGCACGGACAGTAGTGGCCGCAGTGTCTGGACAAAGCCAATTGAACCAACTGAGTTCGAGCTTGTGTCAACAGTCATGCTCAAGAAGATTCTCGATTCCGATGATGAGGAACAGAAACGCAAGATTCGTGATGCTGCGGACGGCGGGGATGGTGTGCTCGCACAGGACACAAGTACCAACGATTTCGAGATTATCAGCGATGATGAGTTGCAAAAGGCACTCGCTCAGTCTGATGAGCAAAACGCGTCGAATCAGTCTGCCGACAATGTGCTTGAGCCGCTGGAGAAGGCTGACGGTGACGAGGAGCTGTCACTTGTAACTACACAGGTCCTGCGCCGCATACTTGGAACCGAAGCAGACGAAACAGAAGACGCAACTGACGAGCATGGCGGTTACAATCCGTACGATAGTAGCTGACTGATCGTTTGCTGTACTGCGGCCCAAGCAGCCAATAAATCCAGAGGGAATAATGTGGAAGTAACTCACCGAGACCTGTTCGGGCCCGGCCCGACGAACGTGCCTGACAGCATATTGCAAGCCTTGTCTCAACCAACAATCGGCCATCTTGACCCCGAGTTTCTGCGGATCATGGATGAGACTGGTGAACGGCTTCGATATGCCTTCCAGACCTCGAACGCACTCACGTTCGTGCTCTCCGCACCGGGCTCAATCGGAATGGAGACGAGCTTTGTCAACATGCTGGAGCCTGGTGATAAAGTGATTGTGTGCATCAATGGTGTTTTCGGTGGTCGTATGAAGGATATCGGCGAGCGCGTCCGCGCCGAAGTCATCACTGTTGAAAACGAATGGGGAACACCAGTTGATTTGGGTGATCTTGAGAGGGCTCTTGTTGAGCATCCTGATGCGGTCGCAGTAGCATTCGTGCACGCAGAAACCAGCACCGGAGTTCTTTCGGACGCGAAAGCAATCGCAGCACTCGCGAAAGAACATGACTGTCTTGTTCTGGCAGATTGTGTAACGTCCTTATCGGGAGTCGAGCTTCGCGTCGATGACTGGGGCCTGGATGTCGTGTACTCAGGAAGCCAAAAGTGCCTGTCGTGCGTGCCCGGCATGTCACCAATCACGTTTTCGACAAAAGCAGTAGAAAAATTAAAGGGCCGAAAGACCAGGGTACAGAGCTGGTTCTGTGACGTTGGGCTGTTGATGAGTTACTACGAATCAGGCGAAAAGACTCGCGCCTATCATCACACAGCACCCGTGAATTCATTATATGCGATGAACGAAGCGTTACGACTTGTAGTCGATGAGTCGCTTGAAAGTCGATGGTCACGTCATAGTGAAGCTGCGCGGCACTTGTATGCCAGGCTCGAAGCAGCCGGGCTGCAGCTCATTGTTGCTGAGGAACATAGGCTGGCGCCGTTGACGTTGGTGCAAATCCCGCATGGCGCAGACGATGCGTCAGTGCGAAGGAACTTGCTCGACAACCGCAATATCGAGCTCGGTGGTGGTCTCGGAAAGTTTTCTGGAAAGGCGTGGCGTATCGGCCTGATGGGTCAAAACGCGTGCGTTGAACGGGCAGACCTGATTGCCGACTCGTTGCTTGCTGAGTTGTAATTTCTACTGGTCAATCACGGCGCTGAGTTTCGCTGGCTCATTATCCTGAGCGCGATGTAAGGCACGAAGTTCAGCACGATTACCAGGATCTTGTAGGATGACAAGGTTGATAATCGAGCACCAGACACGCTGCACGTTAAACAACGTATCTGGTTCCTCTAAAACACAACACTCAGTAGTTGCTTGCCGGCATTTGCCGTGGTGGTACGGTGTTGTCATCTGACACGACAATGGTGACCCTGTCCAGATCACCATTGAACTGGAAGATGCCGGTGTACAGACGAGAGACCTGGGTACCCGTGTCTCTGCCGATATCAAATGTTTCGGCAAGCGAGTAAGTCGCGATATGCATTTGTGGCATGTCCACTTCGTCAACCTTTTCGCCATTGACGTAAAGTTCGCCGGTACCACCAAACTCCGCTGTCTTGATGAAGTTAAACTTCAAAACTGTTTCGCCAAGCGGCAGCGTTGACGACCTGAGCACATAATGCACACCGTCCAGGAAATTGTAGTCGTAGTACAAGCGGTGATCCTTAATAAACATCGTATAACCCCCGGTCATGCCCCCGACTGCGGCAATTACACCTTCTTCGTCACCCTGAAGATCCAGAACCGTCTCTATCGTGTGAGCACGGTTCTTAACCGGTGCTGAAGATTTTTCGGCGATACGTATTGCGCCCGGAGAGAAATAGACAAACTCCTTCTGGTTACCGAATAGACGGTCCTGCTGAGCGCCAAGTCGCTGGATCATGTCGTCGTACAGCGGGTATACATTGTACTTCCAGGCTTCTTCGTCAAACATCGCGATCATCTCAGCAAGCTTCTCCGGATGTTCCTCAGCGAGGTTTATGCTTTCAGAAAAATCTTCAGCAACGTGATAAAGCTCCCATTCGTCATTTTCAAACGGCAGCACGACGTTTACATCCCAGGGCATTCGATCGGCGTGCAGCGTCACGGCCTTCCAGCCGTCGGACCAGATCGCGCGGTTACCGAACATCTCGTAGTACTGGCGCTCTTTCCGGTTGGGCGCTTCGGCGTTGTCGAAGGAGTACATCATCGAAACGCCGTCCATCGGCTGTTGCGGGACACCGTAGAGTTCTTCGGGCACCTCAATGCCGACCGCTTCCATGATTGTCGGCGCAATATCGCTGATGTGATGATACTGACTGCGTACCTCACCCTTCGCTTCGATACCGTCAGGCCAGTGCACAACGAGGTGATCCTGCTGCCCGCCGCGATGTTCACTTTGTTTGAAATAGCGGAACGGCGTATTGCCGGCCATTGCCCAGCCGGCGTGGTAATGTGGATAGGTGTTTTCGCGGCCCCAGTCTTCGAGCGCGCGTAGATTGGCATCCAACGGCGTTTGTAGACCGTTCAATACATAGGTTTCATTGAACGTACCGGCCAGACCACCTTCACCAGATGCACCGTTGTCCGCGGTAACAAAAATCAATGTGTTGTCCAACTCGCCGATGCGTTCGAGTTCGTCAACCACACGACCAATTTGCAGGTCCACCCACTCCATTTGTGCGGCAAATACTTCCATCTGCCTGGCGTACAGTGTTTTTTCTACGTCGGCCAGTGAATCCCACGCCGGAATCTGATCGATACGTTCCGTCAAAATTGTGCCTTCCGGAACAACGCCAAGTGCGATCTGGCGCTCGATACTTTCTTCGCGCGCTCTATCCCAGCCCATATCGAACTTGCCCTTGTACTCGTCGATGTGGCTGTCCGGTGCGTGGTGCGGTGAATGCATCGATCCTGATGCCCATAACATCATGAACGGCAAGTCAGGCTTGATTGACTTGTGACCTGTTATCCACTCGATCGCGCGATCGGCGAGATCCTGATCAAGATGCACAGATTTTCGATACGGTTCCGGCGTGTGATCGTTCCACATGACTGGCACGAACTGATGTACGTCAGCCGCCATAAATGTGTACGCATGCTGGAAGCCTTCGCCACTTGGCCATCTGTCGAACGGACCTACCTGCGACACCTCATACAGCGGTGTGTGGTCCCATTTGCCCAATGCGTAGTTCACATAGCCTTCTTCCTGCAGATAATTCGCGACGGATTTGGCGGACTCGGGCATGATTGCGTTGTAGCCGGGGAAGCCCATCGCCGTTAGCGCGTGACTACCAAGGCCAATCGAATGCGGGTTGCGACCCGCCATCAGCGAGGCGCGCGACGGCGAACAAAGCGCGGTTGTATGGAAATTGTTATAGCGCAAACCATTTTCTGCGAGCGCGTCGATGTTGGGTGTGTGGATCAAACCGCCGAAGCTTTCGACCTGGGCAAAACCAACATCGTCCAGCAGGAAGATGATGATGTTCGGTGATCCCTTTTCGGGCAGTTCTTCGGGTGCCCACCATTCCTCTGACTCAGAATATGATTCCGCAATAACGCCGCCAAAACCTTCGATGTTCTTGGTCTTGACGCCGCTGTCAGAGATTGAGAATTCTTCCGTGGCTGCCGATTCGTTACTGCTGGTATCGGGGGCGGGCTCGCCGCCACATGCTGCCAGTGATAGGGCGAGCAAAAGCGTTGTAATGCGTTTCATGACTTTGTCCTGAATGTGAGTACTAAGGGAGTGTAGCTGTGCCGACAATTCCTCATTCTTGTGAAGTGCTGTTGTTGATCTCGGCGATTCGAAATAGACATTAGAACGAGTTCGAAAGCAGGTCAAATATGATCGGTATGCTCAAATTAATGCTTGCTCTTTAGCAACACCGAAACGGGCAGGTAGCCGTTCTTGCACGGTTCATTACAATTTGGCGGCGAGACACGCCTTGCATTTGTGAGCATCTAGCGGCGCAGAGGTTCACTGAATTGATCAGAGCTTCCCTAAGAGAAAGGGGCCCGAAGGCCCGTTACACAACCTATGTTCGTTTCTCTTTCGGCCCGCCAGGGCCGGACTCCTACGCGAGCGACATCGAAATACTCAGGAAACGCATCTGAATACGCAGGCTCACTAATCAGTCGATGGTGCCGTATCGACGACTATCGATCAGGCACCATTTTTTCCGAATAAGACCGCTGCTCTAGTCTGCAGAGTCGGGACGTTCCTTTCCTTCAACACGCATGAAGGTACTCTTCGCGCCGGCGGCGGGTCCTTCATCAGTTAAAATGACAAGAGTTTCGCCGTCGATTGAATACGTGTACGCCTGTGCATTATCAGGCCATTCAGCCATATAGTCTGGGCTTTTGGCGACAAACGCATTCGTCGTGATAGTTCCATCGGCAGCGGCATAACGGCCGGAGTTGGCGATAAACGATTCATAGGCTTCAACAAGTTGTGCGTCGGTTGCTGACTCTCCTTCCGCGAGTTCACCGACCAGCGCTCGAGGTTTGTCGCCGATCGTGTACATCATGCTGTAGTGCGTTGCGGTAAATACGACCAGACCTGGAAGCGGTTCGTCGTCGACGTTGCCTTCGTCGTCAACAACCTGGGTCAGAACCCATCCCCCTTGCAGCGCATCGTCTGCGAATGCAGTGGTACAAAAAAGCAAGCAAGCTCCAACAGCCAGCGACCAGCGGCACCGTCTTGATAGATCATTGTTTTTGTTATTCATTTTTCGGCTCTCCAATTAAATGTTGGTGGCAGGGCCGAGCGAATACGCTCAACCTACCATCAGTATAGGCAAGAATCATCAGATTGCGCCCCAGCCAAGTTGGTCTGTGTTTCGTTCGATGTCGTGTGGTTAGCAGGCGCTTGAACAAGCGGGCAGAAAGTTTCAAACGAATCCAAATACACAGTATATATGCGGGCAACCGTCATTCATTACTGCTCCGCTATTGCAGGAATGTATAATGTGTCGGTCGACAGCCGTTCCGGTCGATCGACGATTCACTAAAATTTCCAGAGAGGAACTATCGAATGACTAAGGTTTTGGTCGCCGGCTATGGCGTGATTGGGCAAAGACTTGCAGATGGCGTTGCCAGGCAGGAAGACATGGAACTGGTCGGGGTTGTTGACGCCGCACCGACGTTAACCGTGCGTGCACTGCGCGACAAGGGTATGCCCTACATGCTGTATACCGCTTTCGATGATGCCAAAGCGGGCCTCGAAGCTGCCGGTATTCCAGTGTCCGGAACCATGGAAGGCATTCTTCCGGAAGTGGATATCGTGCTGGACGCGGCGCCCGGCGGTATCGGTGCAAAGAACAAAGTCCTGTATGAGAAGTATGGCAAGAAAGCCGTTTTCCAGGGCGGCGAAACCGATGACATTGCAGACGTCTTTTTTCACGGCTATGCGAACTACGAGAAGGGTCTGAATGAGGACTTTCTCAAACTGACGTCGTGTAATACGACCGGCCTGATTCGTGCGATTGATTGTCTCGACCGAAGTGTCGGCATAGAACGCGTAGCCATCACCATCGTGCGACGTGTTGCCGACCCGGGTGACTACCATCGCGGTATAGTCAATGCTCTTCAGGTTGATAAAGCGCCAAATCATCAGGCTGTTGATCTGATGGCCATCATGCCGCATGTCGATGCCACTGGGCTGCTGGTCCACGTGCCAGTGACGCACGGCCACTTCATCTCGGTACTCGCGACGCCTAAAGAAGACCTGTCTACTGACGAAGCATCCAGGTTGTTCTCGGAGCATGATCGAATTCGCATGGTTTCTCTGGATCAGGGCTTTCTCGGCAATGCATCTATCTTCAAATACGCGAGGGATCTTGGTCACCCACGCGGGGATATATACGAAGTCCCGATCTGGGAAGACACCTTGGTTAAATCCGGCCGTGACTTGATGTTTGGTATGCATATCCCACAGGAGTCGGTCACTATTCCTGAGACCATCGATGCTGTTCGTGCCGCGACGGGCATGCAGACGGATCGACTGGAAGCGGTGGGCTTGACTAACAAATACTTGGGCCTGCCTTACTGGAAGTAATTTTCCAGTGATGGTGATGTGAAGTTCGATCAAAAGGGCGCTCCAACGGAGCGCCCTTTTTTGCTTCCTGGTGGAGGCCGTACAAGAAAGAGGTTTTGCCTGTGATGAAGATGAAGAGTATTGACGACTTCGATTACGACTCGAAGACTGTTCTGTTAAGAGTGGATATCAATTCGCCGATAGACCCACAGACCAAGCAGATTATCAACGAGAATCGCTTACAGAAAAGCATTCCTACGATCAGCAAGATTTTAGATAAGGGCGCAAAACTTGCGATCATCGCGCATCAGGGAGATACGCTGGATTATCAAAACCTTATTTCCCTTGAAGAGCACGCCAAAAAACTCACTGGCTACCTGGGTGTCACAGTCGAATACATCGACGACGTTTGCGGTCCTGCCGCACAAGACAAGGTACGGTCGTTACAGCCAGGGCAGGCGATATTGCTTGGCAATCTGAGATATCTGAGCGAAGAGATGTCGACATTCGAAAATGCTGTGAAGCTGAAGCCGGATGAAATGCTGGAAACCTACCTCGTCAGGAGTCTCGCGCCTCTGGTGGATTACTACGTGAATGATGCTTTTGCTGCTGCGCATAGAAATGCGCCGTCGATGGTCGCGTTTCAGGAGCTTAAGCCTACCGCAGCAGGCGACCTCCTGTTCGATGAGGTTTCTGCTTTGACGAAGGTCATGTCGGCACCCGAGCATCCGTCAGTGTTTGTGCTCGGTGGTGCGAAGATATCCGACGCATTTGGAATGATGAAGCAGGTGCTCGCGTCCGGTGCCGCGGATACAATCCTTACGTGCGGTATTACTGGCGAAATAATGTTGCTCGCCAAGGGCCATAGTCTCGGTGATACGAAGGAAAAATTCCTGAAGGACCGTGGTCTTGATGTGTTTGTCGCAGATGCGAAGTCCTATCTTGATGAATTCGGCGACAAGATTTGTTTTCCATCGGACCTCGCGTTTTCATCAGGCGGCGTACGACACGAAATTGGAATTGAAGATCTTCCTGCGGATCAGATGTTCATGGATATTGGTGCCCGGACGATCGCACAGTATGAGCAGGCGATCAGCGAAGCAAAAACATTATTCGTCAATGGGCCACCCGGTGTTTATGAGGATGAACTGTTTGAAGACGGCACCAAAGCAATCTGGAATGCCATCGCCGCCGCGGAAGGCTATTCAGTGATCGGTGGTGGCGATACTGTTACGGCGGCAGCCAAATACGTGGATCTGAACAAGATCAATTACGTTTGTACGGCCGGTGGTGCGATGGTTCGATATCTGTCAGGTACGAAGCTCGCGCTCATCGAAGCGATGGAAAAGGCGTACGACAGGGATGCTCGCTGACGCGTACTCAGTGCCAGGGTAAGAATGAAAACGACCACTCAATCGGCATAACTAGAGTAAGTGCTCCGCCGAGGACAGGCTCTGTGTCTCGCTGCGGTGTGATCACCCTCGGTTAACTCGTATAACATTCCCAGCCACGTTTGGTATAAAAGAAACCGAATTTCGTTTCTAGAACCACTGATACTCGACTCTAAGCTACTGGAATAATTGATGTTTTACAGAATTCGACCGACACACATTCGCCGTCGCTACGTGACCGCCATGAAAATCGCTTCATCTTGCCTGATTTTTGTGCTGCTTGGTGCAACGAGTGCTTCTAGCTCGGCCGGCGAAACTCTGTTGTTCGACGATGACTCGATCATGAAGGCCGTGCTGACGGCGCCGATTTCGCAAGCCTATGCGCAAAAAAATCAGGATGTGCGAATCTACTTCCCGGGTCTGTGGACCTACATCGACGGTGAGGGCAGCAATCAGAGGCTTGACGTATCAATACGTACCCGCGGAAACTTCCGCCGCGAGTATTGCCGGCTGCCGCCGTTGCAGCTTAATTTCAAGAGATCGCAGGTACGAGGTACCGAGTTTGCGGGCCAGAACAAATTGAAAATGGTTGCACCGTGTAAACCTGGCGATAACTACCAGGAAAAGGTAGTACTCGAGTATCTCGCGTACCGGACATTCGAGATTCTGACTGACTACAGTTTCAAGACTCGGTTGATTCGGCTCAGCTACGTCGATAGTGATCAAAGAAAGACACCGTGGACCAGTCTTGGTTTTGTGATTGAGGATGACTCGGATGTAGCCGACCGACTTGGGTTGCAAAAAATTCACGTGCCCCAAGTCGAATTTCACGAACTGGATCAGACGAGAACGGCGGTTGCAGAACTGTTCATGCTCTTGATAGCCAATAGTGATTATTCTGTCTTGCGGGGGCCGGAAGACGAGGACTGCTGCCACAACGTTGAAGTGATGGTGCCGGACGATGCAGACGGTGGAATTATTCCTGTACCCTATGATTTTGATATGTCCGGCCTCGTTTATGCACGTTACGCTTTGCCGCCGGAAAATCTGCCAATCAAGACCGTCCGCACTCGCTATTACAAGGGGCTGTGCCAGCCACCGGAAGTAATTTCAGCAGCGCTAGACCATTTTCGCTCGAAACAGGCGGAGGTCATTGCTCTGTATGCCACTTCGAATGAGCTGGAAGGCAAGTCGAAAGAGCGGGCTGTGAAGTACGTCGAGGAGTTTTTTGAAATTCTGAATAGCTCCAAACTCACAAATCGTGAAATAATCGGTCATTGTCGTGGTCAGGACCATCTCGATGCGATGCAATAGCCGTCTTGCTGTAATACTCCTAACGATTTACGCCACGTGCTGTTCCATGCAGCCGGTGCTGGCGGCAGATGCAGAACCTTGGCGCTGGGACGACGTTGCAAGAATCGTGGCCGTTCCTGACATCCATGGCGCCTATCCGGCGTTTGTGCGCTTGTTGCAGGCGACCGACCTTGTTGACGATTCGCTAAGCTGGACTGGTGGCAATGCACATCTGGTCAGTTTGGGCGATCTGCTGGATCGCGGAGCAGAATCGCGCAAAGTCATGGACTTGCTGATGCGTCTGCAAACAGAGGCGCCAGAAGCCGGCGGCTACGTACATGTAGTCGCCGGAAATCACGAGCTAATGAACCTGATGGGCGACTTGCGTTACGTTTCGAGAGCAGAGTTCAATGCATTCGCGAGTGACGAACCTGAATCACTACGGAACGCGGAGTTTGAAAAGTTTCGACGAACACTTGAGCAAACTGACGTCACTGAAGCCGTCGCAAGGGCGGCTTTCGGCAAGCAGTACCCGATCGGTTTTTTTGCACATCGTAAGGCTTTCCAGGCGGACGGAATTTACGGCAAGTGGTTAACGACGTTGCCGGCATATACCGTCATAAATGAAACAGTGTTCGTACACGGTGGATTACCGTCGATCGTTGCCGAAACACCACCCGACGAATTTAACGAGATTTTCAAAGCGGTCACGATTCGGTATCTGCAATTATGGCGCGAGCTACTTGCCGAAGGGGTGCTCCCTGATGACCAAAATAAGGATGCAGGCGATCTGGCAAGAGCCGTTGCCGCAGACGCTGCGCAGGGCGATTGCCTGCAAGAACGCGTGGCGGATTGCGAGGAAGTGCAGAAGAGCGCCGGCCTGGTGGCGGGCTCTGATCTTTCCAGAAGACTCGACGAGTTTATTCGCCTGAACGAGGCGCCCATATTGGGCACCGACGGGCCACTTTGGTACAGGGGTGCGAGCTACTGTCGTACGTTGTTTGCGCGCCCGATATTGGACGCATCGCTCGCGAACTTGCGTGCGACGGACGTTGTCGTCGGTCATACGACCACACCTGATGCCCGGGTACATTTGCTGCACGACAATAAACTGACCATGCTGGACACCGGCATGCTGGTCTCGCATTACAAAGGTCGCCCGGCGGCATTGATCATCGAGAGCGATCAACGCACCGTGCAATATCTGGATCCAGACGAGCGCCAGGCCGCGATTGCAAACGACATGCCTGAGGCTAATGGACTGAGTCAGGTCGGATTGCTGAGAGTAATGCGGGACGGTGTTGTTGAGGACGTTGATCAATCGGACGACATCACTCGCGTCCGGCTGCAATACAATAACAAGGATGTTCACGCGGTATTCTATCCGCGCGGTCGAAAACGCCTGAGCGAGCACGAGCTCGCAGCATACAAGCTCGACCAGTTGCTGGGTTTCGATCTTGTTCCGCCAACGATCGAACGTAATCTGTATGGCGAGGATGGCGCCCTGCAACTGTTATATCCGGATGGGCTTAGCGAGTCAAAGCGCGTGGAGCGGGGCCTGCGATTTAATGGCTGGTGCTCGATGAACGATCAGTTTGACTTGCTGCATGTATGGGACACATTGATCGCGAATACTGGCCGGACAACGGACAACGTTGTTTATCGTCAAAGATTGTGGCGATTGCAGCTGATCGACCACTCGCAGGCGTTTACAACTAACAAACGCCTTCCGGCAGCTATATCAAGCGGCAAGGTGGTGCTGGTGTTGCGGCCCGAGGTTCAGCAGGCGCTACGTGAGTTGAACGAGGCGACGCTCACCACAGAATTGAACGGGTTACTGGATAATAAGAGCATCAGCGCGTTGCTGGCACGACGAGATGCGCTGCTGAGTTTGACTGGGCAATAGCCAGTGAGCTGACAGATGCTATTTGTGCGGCGCCTCAAAGACCGGATCTTGGGTCGTTATTGTCGGCACGAGCCTTGTTTTCAATCGCCCTGGCAACTCTTGCATTCTTACGACGGATCTTTTGTTCTGCGAGATGTTGTGATTCAAGCCCATCGCCGAACGCGCATACCAGGATCGTCGCGTAGTTAAAAAAGACGGTCAGCATAATTGCGATCTCAATCGACTTGACACCTGCGGCGATGCCGACACCGATCGATGCAAGGATAAACAAGGTATCGAAGGTGTCGCTGAGTGCTCTGCGAAACCTGACTCCGGCGACAATTCCGGCCAGGCTGAACGCCAAGGCCAGACTGTGCTGTACAATAGTTACGATTCCCGCGACGATAGAAGGCAATACCAGTGTAGTGGGGTCGATCGAGTGGTCGTAGACGCTGCCTCTGTGAATGGTCTTGTATACCCAGGAGACCGGCAACATCAGCAGCAGCGTGGACGCCATTGCATACAACAGTGTGATCGAGCCCGATAGCCAGGCCGGTCCTTGTTTGAGGCGGGCCAGCGCGCTATCAGACGCAATCTGCTCCAGTTCATCGTCGTCAGCGCTCAAGAACGCATCTTCAAGATCGAACACACTCTCGCTGCTGTAATTGGCGATATCTCCGACGCCACCCAGCGGGAGTTCATCAATCATGCTCGGAAAAGCCGTGATTATCATCACGAGGACCGCAGCCAGAATACCGTAGTACGCCGTAATTTTTGCCATCAGGAGCAGCAGGGTATTGCGGTGTGCCTTTACCAGAGCGGCGTGTCGGGACTTATCATCCATCGCGTAACCATAATGATATTTGGCATCTACGGCAATTGTGACATGTAGTTTCCATCTCTCGGTTAGCGCGTATCGCATTTGTGGTTTAATCAGGTATAAACCAAAATCAGGCAACCACACCGGCCGCGCGCTTGGCCGATCGTAGCTGAGGAGGGCTAAATGACTGTGAGTTCAGTTCGGCCGGGCAACCCGGTCCCGGAAGAGTTTGTCGGAGAGTCAATGAGCCGCGTAGCCAAGCGATTCTTTCATGCGACTCGGCCCAAGTTTTTCCCCGCTTCTGTATTACCAGTACTGGCGGGAACGGCATGGGGTATTTACGCCTCCGCACAGTTTGATTACGTCGTATTTGTATTGGCACTCTTGGCGACAGTTTGCGTACACGCAGCCTGCAACGTTCTGAACGATGTCGGTGACGACGATATTGGTACAGATCAGCGCAATGATCAGCGTATTTATCCGTATACAGGCGGATCCCGATTTATTCAGACCGGGATTCTGGATTCGTCGCATATGGCGAGACTTGGCTGGGGGTTGCTCGTGGTAGCTGCTATAGCCGGTGCATTTCTGTTGCATATAAAGGGACCGGTCATCATCGTATTTGGCGTAGCCGGAATAGCGCTTGGTGTTCTCTATTCGCTTGGGCCAGTTCGGCTGAGCAGCATCGGCGTCGGCGAAACAGCGGTCGCTGTCGCGTTCGGCGTATTGCCCGTGACCGGTGCCGCTTGGTTGCAAGGAGCTGCGATCGACTCGAATTTATTGCTGTTTTCATTGCCAGTCAGTGCATGGGTTGCGGCAATTCTCCTGATTAACGAGGTCCCTGATATTGAGGCGGATGCCGCAACGGGAAAGCGTACTCTTCCGGTGAAACTGGGGCTGGTAAACACGGCCCGTTTGTATCTCGCCATGCAAGTAGCCGCCGCAATTGTAGTGACGGTGCTCGCGATCAATGGCGCATTGCCACTCTTGTCGCCATTGTTGCCGATCGGACTATTGGTGCTGGCAGCGCGCGCGTCGTCAGCGATAAAAACCGGAGTGCAGGAGCGCGACGAGATGACACAGGCGATTGAATCGACACTGGCTATTCATACGCTCGGCTCGATCTGGCTGGCAGGTTGTGCTCTATTCGCGCTCTGGTGGTCTGTGGGCTAGCGATGCTCTTTGGAGCCGGCCCGAATCCGTACATAACGAATAAGAAAACACTGGTATGCAAATAAGAATAAAAAAAGGCTTGGACATCCCTTTGTCGGGCGAGCCTGAGCAGATGATCGGCACCGGTAATAGTGTTAGTACCGTCGCTCTTCTGGGGCCAGACACAATTGGGCTGAAGCCGCGTATGGAAGTCCGGGAGGGTGAGTACGTTCGTCTCGGCCAGGCGCTGTTCACTGACAAACAAAATCCCGGGGTGCGGTTTACGTCTCCGGGCAGCGGCACGGTTACTGCGATCAATCGCGGTGAGCGCCGGGTGTTGCAGTCGGTGGTCATACAGTTGGACGGTGACGACGCGGAAGAATTCGAGTCATTTCCCAGCGATCAATTGGCTGCCTTGAGTGGCCAACAAGTACGCCAGAACCTGTTGGCATCAGGTTTGTGGACCGCGTTGCGCACGCGGCCATACAGCAAGATACCCGAGCCTGACGCAACGACGCACGCAATTTTTGTGACGGCCATCGATACGAATCCGCTGGCCGCAGACCCTGCTGTAATTATTGCCCGGGATGCCGAGGCGTTTGGTCACGGCATGCAATTGCTTTCGGCATTGACAGACGGCTCTATCTATTTGTGTACGGCAGTCGATTCCGGAATTTCAACGCCAGCCGGCGACCGGTTCAAGCACGCGGAATTTGGTGGGCCGCATCCTGCAGGCCTGGCAGGTACACATATTCATTTTCTTGACCCTGTTAGCGAGCAAAAAACCGTATGGCATATCGGTTATCAGGAGGTCATCGCGATCGGCAAGTTGTTTGTCAGCGGCCGAATTCCGGTGGAAAGAGTTATTGCGCTCGGAGGGCCGTTGATAACGAAGCCTCGACTGATCGTTACTCGATTAGGAGCAAATACCAGTGAACTCGTGCATGGCGAAATCGAAGGTCGCACCGTTCGTGTGATTTCGGGCTCGGTACTTGCGGGTCATCGCGCCGCTGGTTGGGCGGCCTATCTCGGACGGTACGATCAGCAGATCAGCGTCCTGCAGGAAGGCAGTCCCAGGGAGTTTCTTTCGTTCATGCGGCTTGGGATCCAAAAGTTCTCGTCCGGACGTGCTTTCGCCGGCCACCTGTTTCATCGTGGGAGCTTCCCTCTGACTTCCTCACAGAACGGCAGTCCGCGCGCAATGGTGTCAATCGGTAGTTTTGAGGCGGTGATGCCACTGGACATACTTGCAACGCCCCTGCTCAAGGCCCTGCTGGTAGGCGACACGGATAGCGCGCGCGAACTGGGCTGTCTGGAACTAGCCGAAGAAGATCTCGCGCTTTG
>PVMS01050853.1_pt1 | contig 15951 bp, 16 predicted proteins | sample 1853461 | NCBI WGS metagenome assembly PVMS01 (sample SAMN08582032, study PRJNA380276) | Marine sediment metagenome, whole genome shotgun sequencing project. | isolation source: ocean sediment barecode stripped | collected 2017 | reverse complement strand
TGAAGAAACAAAAAGGTGAGCAGTTTTCTTTTTGTTTCTTCATCAACGGTTTTTTTGGGGGGCGTCATCGCCAAACGGCTGTTTTCGATATTGGCCTTTTGACCTCTCCCGAACGCAGCAGGAGGGGCCGCTTTGCTTGATCGAGGGGATGGAAACTGTCCTGGTGGAACAACGCCGCGACAGATTTGACAAGAAAGAGCGGCTACTGAGGCAGCCATATCTCCGAGCATAGCACCACCGAAGTCGCCGCATCGCGAGTATGGGTGGCCGGCAGTAACTAACGTTTAACCATATTTGTGTTTTCTACAACAGCTTGTGATGCAGGACCTGCTCTATGAGAGCGAAGCGCGCCTTATCCGGAGAAACCCGTTTAGAGTGGTAGGCTCATGCTTGTTGAAGAAATTAAAGCACTGATCATCGATGTGCTCGATCTCGAGGATCTCGCAACTGAAGATATTGACGCAGCGGCACCCCTGTTCGCTGAGGGCTTAGGACTCGACTCCATCGATGCGCTCGAACTCGGTGTGGCTCTTCAAAAGCACTACGGGTTCGAGCTCGACGTCGAAATGGAGGACATGAGGAAGCACTTCTTCTCGGTCAATTCGTTGGCCGAATTCATCGAAGCCGGGTGCGGATCATGTTAGACGGCCAGATATCTACTTCACGACAAGCAATCTTCGAGCAGCTTCGAAATGTTCTGGTCGAAATTTTCGAGCTTGACGAAGAAAGCGTGACCTTAGACGCAGATCTGTATGGCGATCTCGACATCGACAGTATCGATGCAGTTGACCTTATGGTTGAGTTGAAGGAGATCACGGGAAAGAAACTAGATCCGGAATCCTTCAAGGAGGTTCGCAAGGTAGGTGATCTGGTGACTGCTCTATACGACCTCGGGATTTCCTAAGGTGACGGATGTGTCCCCTAGTCCCCCGACCATTGTCCTTGGCGCGCTTTTCTTGGCCTATCCACTGCTTGTTTATTGCGGGCTCACTTTTTTCGAACCCCATATTGCCGCCTTGGTCCTTGTCTTGTTGGCCATAGGCCGTTTTGCGCTCGCGAAACCCGCAACGACGAGCAAAGAATTGGCGCTGCAGCTCTCGCTGGCGTTCGCAGCAGCTTTGGTCATCGGTATCTTCACCCTTATAACTAATTCCTCCGACTATCTGCGCCTCTATCCCGTCTGCATAAACATCCTGATGTTCGTGCTTTTCTTAAATAGTTTGCTTCGCCCCCCTTCAATCGTCGAACGCATTGCTCGTATCAGTGAGCCAGACCTGTCCGCGGCCGGGATTACGTATACGCGCAAGGTGACCAAGGCTTGGTGCTGTTTCTTTGTTTTCAACGGTACGCTGTCCCTCTTCACCGGCCTCTCGACCAGCTTGGAGGTCTGGGCATTATACAACGGCGTCATCTCCTATTTGCTGATGGCCCTTCTTTTTGGCGGTGAGTACATGTTCAGGGCTCGGTGCCGGAGGCGGGAGATCTTTTAGGCCCTACCGATGATGAAGCTTTTGCCGATATCAAAGTTGCTGACGTCCGATCACACGGATGACCATCTTGTTGCTTTGGCTGCGGATGGCTTGAAGTGTTGGAACGTTTTTCGGCGTGACATCGGCGTGCTGGCCGGCCGGATCAACAAGGCCACAGGGCAAAGCTGGCTTTTGGTCAGTGACGATGCCTATGCCTTGGCAGTGGCACTTTTAGCATTGCTGTATACTGGCCGCCACCCCATGCTGCCTTCGAACCTGCAGAGCGGACACCTTGTCGAGCTTGCGAAATCTGCCGATGGGGTGCTGTTCCACCAGATCGAGTGCCCAGCGACCGCCAAAGGGCTGGCGATTCTCGACGGCGACTCTAGCGATGATACGGCGGTCTTGACACCGCCGGACCCGGAGTCTTGCGGCATCCAATTTTATACCTCCGGCAGTACTGGACGACCGGAAGCGATAAGAAAGCCTTTGCACTGCCTAGAAGCGGAAGTCGAGGTGCTTGAAAGAGTGTTCGGACGGAAGGCAGCGCAATCAGTTCTTGCAACTGTACCGCCTATCCATATCTATGGACTGCTCTTCAGGATACTTTGGCCGCTTGCTGCCGGAAGAGTCTTTGCCGCAAATACGGTTCGATTTCCCGGAGAATTGGTGCTGGCAGCGGAGCGGCAATCGGGATCGCTGCTGGTTTCTAGTCCGGCCTTTCTAAAGCGCGCGCTTCCCGTCCTTGATTTCGATAGGCTGGATAGCCTGCTTTTTGGCGTTTTCTCGTCGGGTGGACCTCTGCCATCGGATGTGGCGGCAGCCTACAACGCGAAACTCCGCCACAAGGTGGTTGAGATTTACGGCAGTACGGAAACGGGAGGTATCGGGCATCGAACAGTCACCAGCGAAATGCCTCTCCAACCTTGGACTCCACTGCCTGGTGTCAGGGTGGGTCTTTGCAGTAACTTGGGCGCTATTACTGTCGTCTCGCCCTTTATGCCAGATCCAGAGGAGTTCAAGACCGGGGACCGCGGAGAGACACTTTCCGATGGCCGTTTCGTTATCGCCGGTCGAACCGACCGGATCGTAAAACTGGAAGAACGTCGTATTTCTTTAGTGGAGATCGAAGATCGGCTGGCAACTTGCGAGGAAGTCAGCGAGGTGCGTGTGCTATCTTTGGCCGCGCCGGGGCGGAGAGCACACTTAGGTGCCGCAGTGGTGCCATCCGAGCGGGGTTGGGCGATCTTGGCGGCGGGAGGCAAGCACGCCCTTCGCGAAAGTTTGCAGAATGCAGTGAGCCCACATGTCGAGGGGCTGGCCATACCCAGAAAGTGGCGGTTTCTGCGCCGCTTACCGGAGACGGCTCAGGGCAAAACCACCGAACTGGCGTTGCAATCCCTATTTACGCTGGGGATGGACAGAGTCACCAGTCCGGAGATCCTTGAGCGGGAAGTAGATGGTCGCCGGGCCCGAATCAAGATGTCACTGCATCCTGAGTTGTTTTATTTCGATGGGCATTTCGATTCTATATCAATTCTGCCCGGTGTTGTGCAGGTTGATTGGGCGTTAGGTTATGCACGAGAGCACTTTACCCTGAACGGAAGCTTTCATCGAATTGAAGCGCTGAAGTTTTTCAAGGTTCTACCGGCGAGCTCTGAAGTTGAATTAGGGCTTCAATTCGATCCTGAAAAACGCAATCTTGCCTTCTACTATCGCCGTGGCGATACCGTGCATTCCGTTGGGCGCATCAAATTCGGGGCCCCGGTATGAGCTTCAACGCCTGTATCGTCGTGCCAGTCTATAACCATGCCGAGGCGGCCCGGTCTCTGGTCGAGAAACTGGAGCCATTTGGCCTTCCGGCGATCCTTGTCAACGATGGTTGCTTACCAATAGAGGCTGACATCTTGCGCGGGTTCGCCGAAAGTCATGACTGGGTGCAACTCCTAGAGCATGCGCAAAACCAAGGCAAAGGTGCTGCGGTCATGTCGGGCTTGCGGGAGGCCTTTGCCAGGGGTTTCAGCCATGCTCTTCAAATCGATGCGGACGGTCAACACGACACGGACCACATTCCAGACTTCCTTGCGGTGGCCCGAGAAGATCCAGAGGTCATTGTCACCGGTCGGCCGGTTTACGATTCCAACGTGCCCCGAGGGCGATTGATCGCACGCTATCTCACTCACGTCTGGGTTTGGATCGAAACCCTTTCTTTCACTATCCGCGATTCAATGTGCGGTTTCAGGGTTTACCCATTGAAGCCGGTGATAGATTTGATTGAACGGACGCGGATCGGCCGTCGAATGGATTTCGATCCTGAAATCCTGGTGCGCCTTTCATGGATGGGGCTGCCGGTCGTTTCGCTACCGACCAGGGTTATCTATCCGGCAGGAAACCAGTCGCATTTTCGGCTGGTCCACGACAATGCTCTGATCACGCGCATGCACGTGCGTTTGTTCTTCGGGATGTTATGGCGTTTCCCCCTGTTACTGGGTCGAGGGATAGGCGGCTTTACGAAGCCGGCAGGATCGAGGCGGAGCCGGCTCGATGAGTGCTGAGAGAAAAGCTCATTCAGGCTATTGGGCTCACCTGGAAGAGAGAGGTGTTTACTTCGGTCTCTGGTTAATGTTGACGTCTTACAAGATATTGGGCCGCTTCGGTTTCTCGCTGCTGCTTTTTCCGGTTATAGCCTACTTCTTCCTGGTTGGGCGGACGACGCGGCGCGCCTCTATTGATTTCCTTCGTGCTGTTCGCGCCACTCCGCAAGGGCAAAGCGTTGTGCCGTTTGAGCCGGGGTGGCTCGAATCCTTCCACCACCACCTCTGCTTCGGAGACGCGATCCTTGATAAGTTTCTCGCCTGGACGGGCCAAATAGGCCTGGACAGTGTCGATTTTGAGAACCTTGAAATCTTTGAGGATCTACGGCGTTCAGGGCGTGGCGGCGTTCTGATTGTATCCCACCTCGGCAACGCGGAGGTCTGTCGCGCGCTTGGGGTGCATGCGCAAGATCTAAAGATGAATGTTCTGGTGCACACCAAACACGCTAAGAATTTCAACAAATTATTGCGAGAACAAAGCGAGCAATCGACAGTTTCATTGATTGAAACCACTGAAGTCGGACCTGACACCGCGATTGCATTGCGGAAACGAGTTGAGAGAGGAGAGTTCATCGTCATTGTTGGAGACCGCACGCCAGCGAGCTTTTCATCTCGCAAGAGCATCGCATCCTTCTTGGGCAGGCCGGCGCCGTTTCCTCAAGGTCCCTTTATTCTCGCCGCACTCATGAAATGCCCAGTTCAGCTCCTATTCTGCCTGAAGGAGGAGGGCCGGTTTCGAATTGTCTTCGAGCCCTTTTGCGAAGAGATCAAGCTGCCGAGAAGAAATCGCGGCACGGCCTTGGACCGACTTGTCGCTCAATATGCGACAAGGTTAGAACACCACTGCGTGCGAGTTCCTTTTCAATGGTTCAATTTCTTCGATTTCTGGGGTGGGGCAGACGCATTCGCTCCGGAAAACACAACCTCTGAACAGATATAAATGACGGCGAGGCGCACCATGTTGCATCAGCTCTCATCGCCTCTAGAACATTACGCGGCAACCCCGCGAGAGGTCCTATTCGGCAGGACGTTCCTGACAGTCGAGGACATCCTCTCTGTCGCCCATGACAGAGCCCCCGTCTCCTTGAACCAGGATCCTGACTATTTGCGGCATATTCGCTCGGGCGGTAATTTCTTGGATCAACTCCTTGATGAGGAGGGTGTGATTTATGGCGTCACGACGGGATACGGTGATTCATGCACCACCAAGATTCCACCTCATTTAGTTGGGGAGCTACCCTTGCAGCTGCTTCGCTTCCATGGTTGCGGTTTGGGTGCCTACCTTTCTCATCCGATGTCGCGGGCAGTGATGGCAGTTCGCCTATCTTCTCTTTGCCGGGGATATTCTGGCGTGCGCTTGGAACTCATCGAGCGTTTAGTCGACCTCTTGAATCACGACGTGGTCCCCATGATTCCCGAAGAAGGTTCAGTGGGCGCCAGCGGCGACCTTACTCCCCTTTCATATGTCGCTGCCCTGTTGGTCGGCGAAAGGAACGCGCGGCAAGGCGGGTCAATTCGCCCGGCGTCAGAAATACTGAAGGCTCTGAGTCTTGAACCCCTGACACTGCGCCCCAAAGAGGGTTTGGCGGTAATGAATGGCACCGCAATCATGACCGCTCTGGCTTGCGAGGCATTTGCAAGAGCCGAGTATTTGACTCGACTCTCAGCGCGCCTTACTTCCCTTTGTACAGTGGCGCTCAATGGCAATCGCTATCACTTCGATGAAAAACTCTTCGAAGTGAAGCCTCATCCTGGGCAATCTGAGATAGCGGCCTGGATACGTGCCGATTTGGATGTTCGGGAAGCACCACGCAACTCGGCTCGGTTACAGGACCGCTATTCGATTCGCTGTGCGCCACATGTCATTGGTGTCCTGAGGGATAGCCTTCCCTGGATGCGCCAATTCATCGAAACGGAACTCAATAGCAGCACCGACAATCCGATCATCGATTGTGAGGACCAGCGCGTGCTCCATGGCGGCCACTTCTATGGCGGTCATATCGCCTTCGCGATGGATGGTCTGAAAATCTGCGTAGCGAATTTGGCTGATCTCATGGACCGGCAATTGGCATTGCTGGTCGACGAGCGGTTTAATCACGGTCTACCCCCCAATTTAACTGGTGCCTCAGGAGAGCGCGTTGCAATCAATCATGGTTTCAAGGCAGTACAGATCGGAGCTTCGGCATGGGCCGCGGAAGCGTTAAAGCTCACAATGCCGGCGAGTGTCTTTTCCCGTCCCACGGAGTGTAACAATCAGGATAAGGTCAGCATGGGTACTATTGCCGCTCGTGATTGTCTTCGCGTTTTGCAACTCACCGAACAGACCATGGCGGCGCATATGCTGGCGGTCGTGCAGGGCCTCCGCTTGCGCGCACGTGACGCTGTCGGTGCCGGGGGCCTTGGTGCTTTGGGGACCGATGCCCGCAGGTTCTTTGATAGGCTTACAACTGAATTTGAGTTCATAGAAGAAGACCGACCATTGGATTCGGATTTGCGGGATTCCATCGCGGGAATCCAAGAGAGGCGTTGGCAACTTTATGAATGAGCCGATGAGAGACCTGACTGAAGCACTGGTAACAATCACAGTGCCCTTTCATGACGTGGACGTCATGGAGGTGGTTTGGCACGGATACTACGCGAAGTACTTCGAAATTGCGCGGTGCGCACTGTTGGACAGGATTTCATATAACTACAGAGAGATGAAAGAGTCGGGCTACTCCTGGCCAGTTGTCGAACTGAAGACGCGCTACATTAAACCGGCACGATTTGGCCAGGCCATCCAGGTACGTGCACGTCTTAAAGAGTATGAGATCCGGCTAAAAATCGAATACCTCGTCACCGACGCCATAAACGGCGAGCGTTTGACCAAGGGTCATACTATCCAAGTGGCCGTTGATATGAAAAAACGTGAATTGCTATTGGCCTCACCTCCCATCCTTCTTGAGAAGCTCGGGGTCTTGGTTTGAAAACCGTTGCTCTGTTTCTCCTTATCTTTTTCTTCGCCGCAGGATCGGCGGCTCGGGCGGATGCGTCTGATGATCGAGTTTTCGCGGAGATGATGGAGCGATTGCAACGGAGCTCTGTGCTGCGCGTCAGTTTCCGGCAAGAACGACTGTTACGGGTTCTTGGTCGTCCGCTCATATCGCATGGGAGCGTGCTCATCGTCGCCGAACGGGGTGTCCTCTGGCAGGTCGAAGATCCGTACGAGGCAATTTTCCGGATACGCCCGGGCGATATTGTGGAATGGGAGGGGGACGACCACCCGCGCCCTGTCCGCATAGCGACCAACCCGATATTTCACTTCATGATTGAAATGCTCCTGGGATTGCTGACGGGCGACCCATCGGGACTGCGCGAAGGCTTTGACGCGGAAGCTTTGCCGAATGATGACGGCTGGAGTCTGCGGCTCACCCCGCAGGCCGGTGACTTATCCGGGATCATCGCATCAATTGAAATCTCAGGCGATCGATTCATAGAGGAGGTGCGAATTGAAGACGCGAAAGGTGACGCAGTCAACTTCACCTTCAATGATTTCCAAGTTCAGGGGACCGTTCTGAATGCAACAGAGCAAGCCTATTTCGCTGAGTAGATTTGGTGCGCTGGCGTGGCTTCTGGTCATCGTCGGGGTGACTGTGTGGCTTATGATCCGAGTGAACAATGGCCCAACGATTGATGCCAACATCCTGGCATCGTTGCCCGGGGCTCAGCGAGACGACACACTCAATGCGGCGGCGGAGAAGTTTACTACGCGACAGCAGCGCAATCTGGTTGTCTTGGTTTCGGCTGGTACGGAGAGCACTGCGCGTGACGTGGCCTCTGTTGTTTTCGATCGTCTCTCGGCTTCTCACGTGTTTGAATCGCTTAAGCTAAAACAGGATTCGGCTACTCTACGACATTCGGGGGCATTCTACTTTCCATTCCGATTTTACCTTCTTAGTAAGCAGGCGCGACAAGAATTGCTGGCAGGTGATGTGGCAGCTTTTAAGCGGCGGCTTCTGGAACGCTATTTCAGTCCTATTGACGGGCTCACCTCTGAGCTGGTTAAAGCAGATCCGCTGCTTGTGTTGCCGGATTTCCTCAGCGAGCTAGGTGCAGTAGGGACTTCTCGTGCACAATTGAAGGATGGCTATCTGATGATCCGGGAGGAGAACCGTGTCCACATTCTTTTGCTTAGCAAGCTGAACGACAGTCCCTTTTCGTTAACACTTCAGGAAAGATTGGTGCCCCTGCTACGGGAACTGAGAGTTGACCTGGCGTCGCGTTTCCCGCGCTCCAACATATCAATAGCTGGTGTCTTTCCTCATGCCGCCGCTGGAACAGAGTCGGCGCGACAAGAGGTTTCAACAGTAGGCTTAGGGTCTCTTCTTGGCATCTTCATATTGTTCATTGTTGTGTTTCGTTCCGTCCGGCCGTTCTTTATGAGTTTTTTGTCAATTGCGATTGGTTGCATGGGAGGTTTCGCAGTTTGCCTGGCCATTTTTGGGCAGGTGCAAATTCTGACACTCGTCTTCGGCGCGAGCCTTGTTGGCATCTCAGTCGACTATTCGCTGCATTATTTCTGTGAGAGTTTTGGGACGGAAAAGACCTGGTCACCCGAAAACGCTCTACGTCATGTTTTTCCGGGTATCTCACTGGGGTTGGTTACGAGCGTCATCGGATTTGCCGGTCTTCTGGTCGCCCCTCTTCCGAGCATGCGCGAAATGGGCGTTTTTTCCAGTGCCGGTTTGATTTTCGCCTATCTTTCCGTGATTGCTTTCTATCCACTGTCCAGTGAGAGAATGGCGAGGTCCCGCAAGTGTCTACCCGGATGGGTGGAGGCCTACCGGCAGTTTTGGGAATGCCAGGCCCGTAGCAGAATCGGACTGATTCTGTTCCCGGTTCTTTTTCTGGCCATCATCGGCTGTCTTAAGTTGGTGCCTCTCGATGACATTCGTATGCCGCAGGCTCGTGATCCACTAGTTACAGAGGAAGAAGACCGTGTCAAAGCATTGATCGGGCAAGATCTGGCCAGTCAGTTCTTCATCGTTAGCGGACGCAACGAAAGTGAATTGCTCCAACGCCAGGAGGATCTTTCGCAGGCTCTGCAGGTGATTGAGAGTGACGGTAAGCTTGGCGGTTTTATTGCTCTCTCTGACTTCGTGCCTTCACCACCGCGGCAACGAGAAAACCGAACGCTTCTCGGGTCGCTAATCTCGGACGACAGCGGGATCTTTGAAGCCTTGGCAGATAGGATCGGTCTCCCCGTAAATGCGCGCCGGGCCTATGCGGAAGCCTTCGGAACGAGCGGCGAAAGTCAGGGCTTACTTTTGGAGAATTGGCTGAACGATCCAGTTTCCGAATCTGTCCGTCATCTTTGGCTAGGGGATACGGATCAGGGAGTAAGCGCTGCAGTTGTTATTAGCAATCTCCGGGACCCGGGCGTGCTCCGGCGGTTGGCCGAACAGCGAGCCGGCGTGGCCTTCATAGACAGTGTTCAGGATATTTCGGACCTTTTTCGTTCCTATCGGAACCAAATGATCTGGCTGGCCGCCGCGTCTTATGTTCTTGTGACCCTTCTGTTGATCATGCGGTACGGATTTTCGGGAGCGCTGGCCGTAGTTGCAGTTCCTCTGGGGGCAGTGGTCGTATGCTTCGGAGCACTTGGGTTCCTGGCGGAACCGATTAGTCTTTTTAACATTATGGCGCTTCTCTTGATCCTCGGGATTGGGGTCGACTACGGCATATTCTTTCGGGAGGCGGGAACCGTGAGGCCGCCTACCTTCTTGGCCGTTACGATGTCAGCTGTGACAACCATCCTTGCGTTCGGACTATTGGCAGTATCCTCGACAGCAGCGGTACATTCCTTTGGTATCACGCTCTTGATCGGTATTTCCGCCGCATTCTTTCTGTCCCCGCTCGCTGCCATGGCCGCTTCGGGTAGATCATCGGAAGAACTTTCGGGAGAGCTGCTATGAGCACTGCTCGGTCCTGTGATGTTGCGGTGATTGGTGCGGGGCCAGCGGGCGCTGTTGCCGCGGCGCTATTGTCCCGGCAGGGCTATGAGGTCGAGGTGCTAGAACGCCAGTCTTTCCCGAGATTCTCGATCGGCGAAAGCCTATTGCCGCAGTGCATGGCTTTCCTGAACGACGCCGGAATGATCTCTGCGGTAGAGCGCGGTGGGTTTCAATTGAAGAACGGTGCAGCGTTCGAGCGCGCCGGCTCGTACACCTCCTTCGATTTCTCGGATAGATTCTCAGAAGGATGGTCCTATACCTATCAAGTGCAGCGTGCCCGATTTGACAAGATCCTCGCTGATGAAGCGGCGAAGGCGGGGGCCGTGGTTCATTATCAATGTGAGATCGAGACGGCCCAGTTCGACGGCGATTCGGTGCGTCTGAAATTCAAGGAGGCAGATGGTCGGACGCGCCATATCCAGTCTCGTTTCTGCTTGGATGCCAGCGGATTTGGAAAAACTCTTGCTAGATTGCTCGGCCTCGAGGTGTTTAGCAGCGTGCCGCAGAGGGAGTCGATTTTCACACATGTAATAGATCGTATGAAGGGGAGCGATTTTGACCGAAATAAAATTCTGATCACAGTTCACCCCACGTATCATTGTGTCTGGTTTTGGTTGATCCCTTTTTCCGATGGGACGGCGTCGTTGGGGGTCGTCGGACCATGTGACTTTTTCTCCCGCTATACCGGCGACGAACTTCAGGACCTCCAAACGATCATAGCGGAAACGGGACTTCTCGGTGATCTTATGAAGGGTGCGGAATACCATATGCCAGTGCGGCGGATTTCAAATTACGCCTCACAGCTTTCCCGGCTCCATGGCGAAAATTTTGCCCTTATTGGTAACGCCGGAGGGTTTCTAGACCCAGTCTTTTCCTCTGGGGTGACGATCGCATTAAAATCCGCGTCGCTTGCGGTCAAAACTCTCGATCGGCAGTTGAAGGGAGAGTCACCAGATTGGGAGAACGACTATGCGGTTCCGTTGAATGTCGGTGTAGAGACTTTCCGGCATTTCGTGTCAGCTTGGTACGACTCCAGCCTGCAGGACATCATTTTCGCGAGATCCCCAAATTCCCGGATCAGGCAGATGATCTGTTCAATACTCGCAGGCTATGCGTGGGACGAGACGAATCCATACGTTGCGCAACCCTTCCGGAGGTTGAATGCGTTGGCTGAAGCGTGTAGGCGCCAGTGACCAGAGGAGCTTGGATAGTGTTTTTGGCCGCGTGCTTGGGGAGTTGCGCACCTTTACCGCCAGCCGGTCAGGGCGGAGAGCCGCTGTTGCGGACGCCTGTTTCGCCCGATAGCCTTGGTTACAGCCTGTCGCTTAGCCAAGTAGTGACGAGCGATTACGATGGCGATAGCCGGTCTTACCGAATTGAGGCCGAAGTGACGCCCGATCGGCTCGTCATTGTTGGGCTGTCCCATTTGGGCGTGCCTTTCTTCACTCTGGAATTAGAGGCCGGAGACTTGGCAATGACATCGCTGTCGGCTGATTACTTGCCCTTTGATCCGCGACATATTCTTTCTGATTTTCAATTAGCATATTGGCCAACCGAAGTATTGGCACGGAACCTAGCGCCGGGCGGATTCCGCTTGGAAAACAGACGGGAAGACTCGGAAAGATTTGTCTATGGGCCGGCCGAACACCGCTTGGTTGCAATCGATTATGCTCCCTCCGGCGAGCCCGAGGGCGTTCTTATCATTCAACACTTTGATCTGCACTATAGGTTGCGTATACGGACCATTGGTCGGAAGGAGAAGTCGTGACAAGCGCAAATCCTGTTTTCCTTTCTGACCTTGGAGTCATTAGCAGCCTTGGGCGCGGCAAAGAGGCGGTTTGGCGCGGCCTCTTGCAAGTGCAGCGTCCCGAACTCGCGTATCGAGATGACCTTTTGCCTGATGGCGAATCCATTCATGTTGGTGCGGTCAACGAAGACCTGCCTGTACTTCCGAACGATTTAATTGACTACAGCAGCCGCAATGCCAGTCTGTTGATGTCGGCAATTGATGAAATACGGGACAGCCTGGAATCAGCTCTCTCGAAATATGGCCGCCCCCGAATCGCCGTGGTCATGGGGACCAGTACCTCCGGTATAGCGGAGGGGGAAAAGGCGGTATTTCATGCGACCCGGTCCGGCGCATTGCCGGAGGGTTTCAACATGCTCAGGCAAGAACTCGGGAGCCCCGGTGAGATTGCCGCCCGCTATCTGGGATTGGAAGGGCCGGCCTTCACCGTGTCGACGGCTTGCAGCTCAAGCGCACAGGCGTTAGCCGACGGTCGACGGCTACTGCGTTCTGGTTTGGCCGACGCGGTTTTGGTGGGCGGTGTCGATAGTCTTTGCTGGCTCACAGTGAATGGTTTCCGTGCTCTCTCTGCGCTTTCGAAAGGCATTTGCAATCCCTTTAGCCGCAATCGAGACGGCACCATGGTTGGCGAAGGTGCGGCAATATTTCTCATGGAGCGGGAAGAATCTGAGATCGCTATCTATGGTGCGGGCGCCTCCTGTGATGCCTACAGCATGACCGCGCCGGATCCGGAGGCGTATGGCGTAGAGCTGGCCATACGCATGGCCCTTGAGGATTCGGGAACCGCTCCGCAGGAGATTGGTTTCATCGAGTTGCATGGCACGGGGACCAAACAGAACGACGCTATGGAAAGTAAGGCAGTGCTGAGGGTTTTCGGCACACAGATCCCCTGCAGTTCATCGAAAGGCCGGATTGGGCACACGTTGGGAGCAGCGGGTGCCATGGGTGCAGCGCACTGTTGGTTGGCCGCCAGTACAGCGAACGAAGCGGGCCATTTGCCGCCTCATGTTTGGGATGGGGAGGCAGAGGATGGGCTGCTTAATGAAAGCCTGGTCCAGCCGGGCCAACGGCTGGGCGCACACGAGAAGCGGCTTTTTTTGAGCAACGCCTTCGCGTTCGGCGGCAACAATGTATCCCTGGTGATCGGAAGGTGGGGCTAGTGGATTTACCCTGGTTAGTTGAGGAGTTGCTGCCCCACAGCCGTTCGATGGTCTTGATCGATGATGCGATCGAAGCCGGAGCGGACTGGGTCCTGGCCGGCGTGAGGATAGGAGAGGATAGTCCATTCTATGACCCTGAGCTGGGTGGCGTGCCGTCCTGGGTGGGGATCGAATACATGGCCCAGACGGTGGCGCTCTTTTCTGGCATTCAGACCAAACGGGCCGCCAGGGAGATCAAGGTTGGGCTTCTGGTCGGCGTCCGCCGCTACCAGGCTGAAACCGTTCGCTTTCCCCTGGGCGCATACCTAAGGACCGGGCAACCAAGGAATGGGACGATAGGCAGATGGCGGTCTTCAATTGCGAACTTGGCAGCGACCAGCCGCTGGCTGCGGGGCGCCTAAATGTGTACCAACCTGAAGATCCGCAGGCATTGATCTCGGGGAAGCATGCATGAAACGGTCCGTCCTAGTCACTGGGGCAAGCGGCGGTCTTGGCAGTCGCATCGCAGAGCACCTTGCTCAAGCGGGATTTTCGATCGTGATCCACTTCAATCGCGGCTTGGAACCTGCCGAGGTCTTGGCGACCCGGATTTGCTCTGCGGGCGGTGCGGCGCGCCTCCTGCAATTCGATGTGGTCGACCGCGAAGTCGTCGCGCAGGTGCTTGAACAAGATATGGCGGAACATGGCGCATATTATGGGGTCGTGTGTAACGCGGGTATTCATCGCGATAACGCCTTTCCCGTTATGCCAGGGGAAGATTGGGACGCCGTCATCAGCACCAATCTGGATGGCTTCTACAACGTTCTGCGTCCGGTCGTCATGCCGATGGTCAAGGCGAGGCATGGTGGACGGATTGTCGTGATGTCCTCCGTTTCCGGGTTGACCGGAAATCGAGGCCAAGTCAACTATAGTGCAGCGAAGGGCGGCCTGATTGCTGCGTCCAAAGCTCTTGCGGTCGAACTGGCAAAGCGGCGAATTACGGTCAATTGCGTCGCGCCGGGCGTCATCGAGACCGAGATGACGGAGGATATTGATCTGGAGCAAGTGTTGAAAATGATCCCCGCTCGCCGGATGGGGCGGCCAGAAGAGGTGGCGAGCTTGGTCGCTTATCTTTTCTCTCCAGAAGCCGAGTACATAACGAGGCAGGTGATATCCGTGAATGGCGGAATGATCTGATGAAACGTGTTGTGATCACCGGTATGGCTGGACTCAGTCCGATTGGCTTGACCTGGAATGAAGTCGAGGACCGCCTGAGGGCAGGGAAAAGTGGTGTCAATTATATGTCTGCATGGGATCAATTTGAGGGCCTCAACACGCGTTTGGGCGCTTCGGTCCGTCCCTTTGATCTGCCCACGCATTACGACCGGAAGCGGATGCGGAGCATGGGGCGAGTTGGCATGCTGGCGACCCGTGCCAGTGAGTTGGCACTAGAAGACGCGGGTCTGGACGGAGATCCCATCCTTGGAAGCGGGCAAACGGGTGTCGCTTTCGGGTCGTCTTCTGGTTCGCCGCCTGCTTTGAGTGATCTTGCCAAAATGATGATTACCAGCAGCACGGCTTCAGTGAAGGCAAATTCCTATATCCAGATCATGCCGCACATGACTGCGGTTAATGTTTCGGTTTTCTTTGGAATCTGCGGCCGATTGATTCCGACGTCTACGGCTTGCACCTCCGGTAGCCTGGCGATCGGCGCCGCTTATGAAGCGATCCAGGAGGGCCGGCAGACAGTGATGATCGCGGGGGGGGCGGAGGAACTTTGCGCCTCCCAGGCCGCGGTGTTTGATACGCTCTATGCAACCAGTACAGTCAATGATGCACCCACGACGACGCCTCGGCCGTTCGACGAGACCCGGGACGGTCTGGTGGTTGGGGAAGGGGCAGGGGCCATGGTTTTAGAGGACCTCGAGCATGCCGCATCGCGTGGCGCCGCGATCCATGCCGAAGTGGTGGGATTTGGAACCAATACAGACGGTCAGCACGTCACTCAACCGTCCGCCAAAACCATGGCGGCTGCTATTCGACTCGCGATAGAAAGTTCGGGTCTCTCCCCCGAAGCGATCGCCTATGTGAATGCGCACGGGACGGCGACTGAAGTAGGGGATTTCGCAGAATCTCATGCGACTTTGACGGCGCTTGGCAGGCCGGTCCCGATCAGCTCGTTGAAGAGTTACATGGGCCATACGCTTGGCGCATGTGGGAGCCTGGAAGCATGGATGACAATCGAGATGCTCAAGCGGGGCTGGTTTGCACCGACGATCAATTTGACGAAAGTGGACAGTCGCTGTGCCGAGCTGGATTACATTGCCGGTGAGGGCCGTTCGATGGAGATCGAGTATGTCATGTCGAACAACTTTGCCTTTGGCGGCGTGAACACCTCCCTGATTTTTCGCCGGTGGAGTTGAAAAAGGGGCTTCGCCATGACCGAAACGTCCGGTTTGAACCTTGCTGCAAACGAGGTTCATCTCTGGTCCTTGCCGGAAAAGCAGCGCGAACTTGATGCCTTGTGCCGCGACGGATTTGAGCTTCTCTCTGTCGAGGAACGGGCGACGTCCCAGACGTTCGCGAATGAGAACCGGCTTCGCCGCTATCTGCTTGGGCGCATTCTGCTAAGACGAGGTCTGGCAGCTCACCTCGGGACCGACCCTGCGACTCTCGTCGTCGGCTTGGGCCACCACGGCAAGCCGTTCCTAGACCACCCGATGTGCGCCGATTTGGACTTCAGTCTTTCGCATTCGGCGAGGGAGACGGTACTTGCTGTGGCTCGGGCCAAAGGAATTGGCGTGGATCTTGAGCCCTGGAGTCGAGCCGCGAGTGTTCTGAAAATCGGCCGTCGTTACTTTGCGGCCGAAGAGCGTCATCGTCTTGATCTGCTCGGCGCTGCGGCCGCAATAGAGGCTCTTTCCCTTCGGGCTCTCAGCGAACGTCTAC
>PVMS01135583.1_pt1 | contig 15955 bp, 10 predicted proteins | sample 1853461 | NCBI WGS metagenome assembly PVMS01 (sample SAMN08582032, study PRJNA380276) | Marine sediment metagenome, whole genome shotgun sequencing project. | isolation source: ocean sediment barecode stripped | collected 2017 | reverse complement strand
GACTTCTCCTTTATCAGGGAAGCAATCTCTTTTTGAGAATAACGCAGCTCCCAGCGGAAAAAATCGCTGGAACTTTGGTCGTAATCGTTGAGCACCTGTCTGAGCAAGGCTGCATCTTGCGTATTACAGAAAGCTTCCGGCGATCCCTTAATAAATTCCGTTGCATTTTGCTCCACCTTCAGATCACCACTTTGGAAATGTGCGGAAGCCGGATTATCTTCTACCCGTTTCAAATAAGGATGATGCACAGGCTCCCAGTTGTGCTGGAACTCCTCCACCACCCCACCACAACATTTGGAAAAGCGGGCATCACATATCCTGCCCTCATATGCAAGTACCTCTCCGGCCGTCTCATTTACCGCCTTCACCACTTCCGGGTTATGGGAGCGGGTGGTCCCCTGGTAGCGCTGACAATGGTCGTCGGCACACACATGGAACTGAACATGATCCTCCCGGTCGTACCAACGGATATATTCCTCCTCCGTGCTGTGCTCCAGCTCATAAGCCTCTCCCGAACCTGCGAGCTTATCCTGCTTCTCAATCTGTGCCATCAGCCAACTCCTGGAAATAATGGTATGCGCCTTTAGCAAGTCCGGAGAGCTGTCACCACGCATTTCCGAGGAGATCACTGAAATCAGGTAATCTTCCAGGGGAATCACATTCACCACCTGGATCTCATTCTCAGCTATCATCAGCTTTAGTGCTCCCTGAAACTCCTGTTCCTCTTTCTGCTCCCAGTGAAAGCCAATGCCTATCACCACATCCTGCAGGGTAAAACGTGCACTCTCTCCATCAAGCGGCTCAAGGATTAGATCTTCCTCAAAACTGCTTCGGCTGTCTTTGCTCTTGATGGAAATGGCACCGTTTACCAACTCTGCCTCTGCCTCGCCTTCAAGCACTGAGTCCTTCGAGTTTATTTGAAACTTACCATCCAGCCTGAACCGGATCTTTCCCGATTTCATAATACCTACCTCTATCTCAGGAGCACTTTTATCGATCATTGGATTCTTAGTTATGCTTTAAATATTCATTCATGCGATCAAAATGTTCAGCTGAAAAGGTGATCTGGGAAAAAATATCCTCAATATCCTCCCTGGTAATCTTCAGGAAATCCTTTTCCAGCGGTGTAATCAGCGCCCCCCCCATATCGACGGAGGCAGGACTTAAGAGGATATTCTTGTCTCCTTCCTCAAAGTATTGCCAGGGCCGGTGCTTGTCTCGTGGAAAAAGCAGAACCTTCCACCCATCCCTGAAATAGGAAAGCATATTGATCATGGGCTCGTCTTCCTTCTGCAGCGCTCTGATCATTTGAAATGCTCCGGCAGCAATCTCCTCCAGTTTTTCTTTTGAATCTGACTCCAGTACGTAAAATCTTCGTAAGCCATCCGCTACAGCTGTGAGCTCAACTTCCCTGTCCTTCTGAAGTACCTGCCCAAAGTTTGCTTTCAAGGTAGTGAGCTCGTCTTCGATGGGCATAAACCCTCTGTTGCCGGCTTGAAAATGCATGTGATCTGGTGCCGAGGCCCCACAGTTGGGTGCATTGTAAAAGAGAGCCAGATCGGGCAATGCCCTGCTCAATTCCAGGAAGGATCCGAACTCCGCTTCGATCACCTGGGGTGTATGATCCGCGCTGGCTATTGTAAAGTGCTCTCTGAAAATGGGAAAGGGATTGCAAAGAATCTCATACTGCTTGCCAAACCAAAGGTTCTTTTCCTCTGGCGGACGATGCTCTGTGCAGAGAAAACAGGGCCTCTTTTCGATGGATTGCTTGTCCACCTTTGCTGCTGAGGATACAATGCGTTTGGGATTACATTGGACCCGGATGGAAAAACCATCAAAATCAAACTCCCTTTCCTTCGCCTCACCCAACTTTTCCCAATTGGCACCCAGTAAGGGCCAGCTGCTAAGCTGATCCTTAAACAATGCATCTGCTCTCTCCTGAATGTTTATCATCTAAGACGGTTCCGTTTGATTCTTGCATTCAGTTCAAAGGTCCGCAAGCGATCCTTATAGGTGTTGTGCTTGTTCTGTGCCTCCACAGATAGAGAAGCATCTGAATTATCCTCCCAGCGGCGGCATAGATAAACCGACGTATAGATTCGTCCGATCTGGTAGCGTCGGCTGATGGCCAGTCCCACCCCATAGTCCTCTCCATAGCTCACATTGGGCACATTGATCTCTCTTAGCACCGGAGTATAAAATGCCCTGGGTGCACCCAGACCATTGATACGCAAGGCATTGTTCCGTCCGTTTTCGGGAGTCCACTCCTTATGATCCACAAGACCCGGGGGAATTTCCTCCAGCTTAAAGTTGCACATCTGGTAGGAGCCTACTACCATGGCACATTGTTGCTCATAAAATGCAGCCACCATCTGTTGCAGGGTGTCTTTACCACTGTAGAGATCATCACTATCGAGCTGCACGGCAAATTTGCCACACTGCGGATGATGAATGCCCACGTTCCAGCACCCTCCTATACCTAGATCGTGGCGTTCGGGGATTACATGAATCAGATTGGGATATTTTTTTGCCAGATCGCTAACAATGGTGGTGGTTCTGTCGGTGGAATGATTGTCCACCAGGATCAGGTTATAATCAAAACCAGCCTCCTGGAGCATCACCGATTTGATGGCATCTACTACGGTCTTTTCCCTGTTTAGTACCGGGATGATAACTGATGCTTCCACCGGAAAATCACCTTCTTCGAAACTGATTGGATCAAACCTTGGTTCCAGATATCCACCTACATCCTTCAGGTGAGCCGTTGCAGCCTTTTCCATCTCCAGCTGTACTTCTCTGTTCTTCGGATCCACGTAATCAAACATCTTTTTCCCTGAAATCCTTGTGTCAAGCGGCTCAAGGGCATAGAGATACTCGGGAATTCTGACGGGCAATCCTGACTGAGTCACTTTCAGTCGCAACTGGTACAAACCTGCATAAGCGAGGGATTCGCTGATGGACCCGGCAGCTTGTATCAGTACCCGGCTGTCGAAAAAGAGCACCGGACCAAATTCAAAGTCATCCCGCAAACTTCCACTCTGGTAATCGATTACCGGATGTCCCGATAGTTTCCCGTCGATCCGGTCAAAATAATCAGAATAGACCAGAGAAGCTCCACTACCTGAGGCAAGCTCCAGGAAGCGTTCCAGAGCAAGCATTCCAAAATTAATTTTGCTTTCCCGGGTAATCAACAGGGTATAGGCTGCTCCATTGGAGTGGTCCGCAATCTTCCGGATGGTATCAGTACTAAAGTTCCCATCGGTCTTAATAAAGGTACATCCCTCAGGGGGCGTTTCACCTGGCTCTTTTCCGAACAGATAAACCCTGTTTACTAAGGTGCTGGCACCAAGTTCTGCCAGGGTCTCCTTCCATAAACCGGGGGTATTATAGGGAATAAAACAATTGATCTTATTCATCATCTTTTTGATTCAATAAATAGTTTAATGTCTGCTTCATTACCAGGTCTCTCATTTCCTGGTCCACAATGGTCTCAAAAGGAAATCCAAGTGAAACTACTCCATACTTACCCCTGAAGGCCACACCTGCACTCATATTGTTTTCCGAATACCTCATCAATGTGATGGCAGTGGAATCCACAGGCTCCAGGGCATCGGCACCTTCCACCGTATAGAGGACGGGATCAATTGTGGTATTAAAACGGAATTCCTTGTCCATTTGGGCAAATTCGGGATCCATGCTGTAGAACTTACCCAGGCGTGAGGCATTGCTGGTTCTCCATTTAAACTTTAAGAGCTTACCCACCCGCTCATCCAGCTCTTGTTCATGCATATCAGAAGCAATATGTGCCCCGGTGACCAATAACTTGCCTCCTCCCAGCAAATAGTTCTCCAGTGCATTCAACATAGCTTCGGGCCAGACCTGGTAGTGGCTGACGCTATCATTTTTAGGTAGATAGGTAGTGCGCTCCTCTCCGGCCAGGTAATCCACCAGGTCGTAGGAATCTAGCTCCAGTGAATCGTTCACAAGCGATTCATCACTTACTGAAACAAATGAGTATCCGGCATTTCGAATGGAGAGTCCGTGCACATAGCAAAAATCAAAGTTGTTTCCTGGAATCACCTTTGCTTCCAGATCGGCATAGGATGCACCATGCCCGGGCGAATCATCATCCAGCCAGGGAGAGTCTTTCCGATAATCGAACTGATCCCCCACCGTATGAAGATCCATGCCATAGGGAACTCCCTGGTCCACCATATTCATAAAACCAGCATGATTTTCATCATTGAACCAGGCCGGTCCGCTGGTACGGTCAAAGGCAGAGACAATTGCAATGCTTCCTTTTGAATCGCTGCTAAGGCAGGCTGAAAGCACTTCCGATGGAAAACTCTCACCTCCTCCATTTATTGCAGTAACCTTGAAGGAATAGATTGTATCGGGCTGAATATCATCCAGTATAAAGTGTGGGTTCTCCACCGGGATTCCGTTATCAAATCCACCGCCATTGATACGGGTATAGACTATGTAACTTTCGGCCTCCGCCGTAGGTTCAAGGGGATCACTTACATTTTTCCATTGCAATACTATGGACTCGTCCTGAAAAATTCCGGTCTGAAAGTGGTCCACCGGAAGTGGCTGAACAATATAAGGTATGCCGTACTGCATATGCAGAAATTTTAGCATGCCCTTGTAAATGGATCGGCTCACATGAAAGCGGAACATGGGTTCCTGGCCAAAACGCATATCAATGAAATTCTGGTGGGAAAAGAGTTCCAGCAACATGGTCGGCACATTTGGCCGGTATGCCTCGCTATACCCTTTGTCCCACAATCCCCTCCGGGTCCACGCCGGATCATAAGAAGCCCTGAGATCCTCCACGATTTGGGACTGCACAAGATCGGCGAGATCACGGGATGCCATTTTTGACAAACCTGATGGAAACATACCCCTGTCATAGGCGGTGCTGTAGATTCCAAGGGTACCAATCACTGTATCATTATCAGTGACCCCGGCATCGGTATGAAAAGCAAAAGAGAGATCCACAGGTATACCTAGTCCCCTGGCCTTACGATTGGCCTTGGGACCTGAAGGAGCTCCCATCAGGTAGTTGACCCATTCGCCCCGACTCTGGTAATCATCGTTATAATCGTTGGCATCGTTCAGCTTCCATACCAGGCTATCGGGCATACCCGCATACTGCAGGTAGTAGCGTGCACCTTCCTGGTAGCGGGGACGATGACTGGTAAATCCATTCCTGGAGATATTCCCCATACCCCCACCAAATTTTACTGCATCGGCACTTACCTTAAGGCCACGTTTGGCACTTTTGTTTATCAGGACTACCCTACCGTGTTCCGAATGGATTCCCTGGCCAAAACTAAATTTCCCCAGGTAGATCCATGTAAGTCCACCCATCTGCTGGTTGATTTTAAACTCGGTGACTCCACCCCTGTGATAGACTCGGTACAGAGCATCACTTGCATTTTTCGAAGAGGCCTGATATGAGACATAAACGGCATATTCGCCCGATTCAGGGATCTCAGGGATCCATTGTATGGAAGCCGTCGCTTTCCGGTCGGACTGCATGGTATGATAGGTGCCCAGTCTGAATGGATTCTCATCCACATAGGGTGGATGACCCAAAGCAAAACCACTTCCTGCTTCACTCTCTTCCAGATACTCCGGTGCCACATAAAGACTGCGCCCGGTACTTCCGTCATTATCCACCACAACTTCATGTACCTGCCAGTCGCGTTCACGTGGAATAAAAATATTGGCCCCGGCATTTTCCAGCATGGGGACCAGGAATGGCATGGTGTAGGAAAGCGGATAGATATCCTCTACTGTTTGAAATATTCTGGCCCGCTGCCACTCCCACCTGTTTAGAGTAGGTTCATAATACCAGCCGTGGCTGTGCCAGAGGGCAATATTGATGTTGTAAAGTGCCGAAGTGCCCATGTGGGGCCTGGATAGATTCTGTACCAGAGGTGGCGTTTTTCGTTTTAACTGGCCTGTAGAACGTCTCCTGTCAACTGTTTTGGAAGAGCTGCGGTAGTAATTGGGTACCAGGGTCCGGATATTTACTTTTCCTGAGTAGAGCTCAATCTTATGTTTATCAAATGGCTCCCTCAGGTCCGATCCAATTGCTGCAAGAAGGGAATCAACGCTTGTCTCCCGAAAGGGGGCATAGGCCAGCTGTTTATCTGCGTACACCCTGATTCTGTCGGGTTTCTTAAAAAATACAACCGAAGAAATGGTGGTGGAATCTCTTTTCTGGTATCCGGTAAGCGATGAAAACCAAGGTCCGTTCAAGAGCGAATCGGCATGACGCCACACCTGGCCCAAAGCCATTGAATCGGTCATGGCTGCAGGTTCCTGGGCATAAAGTGAAGTAAGAAGAAGTGAATTCAACAAAAGCAGGGCAACAGTCTTCAATAATCTTTGCATCTATGTTCCTATTTATAGAGGTAATATGGAATGGAGCGCTCCCTGAACCGGTCTACATCCCGGTTCCAGTACTCCAGTATTTCTTTGAAAGAAAAATTGCTCATCATGGAGGTGCGCAGACGGTCCGATCCGCATACCATATCAAACATACGGTAGCGATTTTCCTTACCCTTAAATGGGTCAAAGGACGGATCAAGCTTATGAGCCTCCTGCAGAAACCAGAATTGAATGTTTGTGAGTGGTGCCCTTAAGGGATCGGTCAGATGAATCTGCACCCCCTGTAAGGGTGTTCCCTTTTTAGCCATATAGTAAGGCTTGAACCAGATGGGACGAAAGGCCACCCCATTAATTTGCAGGGCATTCATGGCATCGGCCAATAACTGTGCATCGATATTCTCGGTAGCCAGGAGTTGGAAAGGAAGTGTATAGCCTATCCCAATCATATTTGGATCCAGCTCTCCAATGATCCCTGTGGCCGGATAAAAATAAGCTGTATGATAATCAGGAATATGAGGTGAAGTTGGCACCCAGGGAAGTCCGCATTCTCCAAAAGTCATCTCGCGCTTCCAACCTTCCATGGGAACCACCTGGAGTCTACACTGTTTGCCTTCCTCCAACATCCCTTCTCCATTGAGCATCAAAGCCAGCTCTCCACAGGTGAGCCCGTAAACATAGGGAATACTATACTGGCTCACAAAAGAGTGAAAGCCATCCTCCACCAGAGGACCCTCAATCCGGACTCCTCCCAGTGGATTGGGCCGGTCAAGCACAAGGACTTCAATATCCATCTCTGCAGCTGCCTCCATCACCAAACCCATGGTGCTGATATAGGTGTAGGAACGTACCCCGATGTCCTGGATGTCATAGACAAGAACATCCACATTTTCCAGCGATTCCTTGCTGGGCTTTCTGCTCGATCCATAAAGGGAATAAACGGGAATACCAGTCCTGGCATCCACCTGGTCACCCACATGATCGCCAGCCGAGAAATCACCGCGAACCCCATGCTCGGGACCAAAGAGGGCTGTAAGATTCACATTGGCATGCAGGATATCAATGGTGGAACGTAGCGATCCATCCACACCGGTGGGATTGGTAACCAGTCCAACACGTTTTCCCCTGAGCAAATCGAACTCGCGTTCCGCCAGTACTTCAATGCCTGTTTTGACCTGAGAGTGAACTCCAGGCAGTACTATAAACAGAAAGAGTAGAGAGGCCAGTTTACGAGGCGTCAAGTACCGTTTCATGGGGTTTGAATTTGATTTATAAAGATAATATTTAACTTTACAAGTATAATACGTCATACAAATTTTTGTGCTTTCGACCTTATGACTTCTCTTATAAAAAAATTATCCGGTGTCCTTGGCAAAGAGCAGGTTTATACCGACGATCTGACCCTTATTGCCACCGCAGCAGATGCAGGATGTTACCGCAAGATACCAAAGATTGTACTTAAACCACAAGATGAGAAGCAGGTAATTGAGTCACTGAAAATCCTGTATGAAACAGGCACAGCCCTTACCTTCCGGGCTGCCGGAACCAGCCTCTCCGGACAGGCTATATCCGATTCGGTACTACTTCAGGCCAGGGGGCAAAACTGGAGCAATTTTACAATTTTGGAAGAGGGTACTTTAATCCGGACTCAACCAGGGATCACCGGCACCCGGCTAAATCAGCTCCTGGCACCTACCGGGATGAAATTCGGACCTGATCCGGCGTCCATCAACTCGGCCATGGTGGGTGGAATTATTGCCAACAATGCCAGTGGGATGAGCTGTGGGACCCATGCCAACAGCTATGCCACCATTCAATCGGCAAGGATCATCTTTGCCGATGGCACCTTGCTTGATACTGCCAACCAGGAGAGCTGTAAAGCGCTGCTCAAATCAAAGCAGGAGCTGGTGTCGACCCTCAGTCGCATCAGGGATGATATTCGTTTCAAACCAGCATTGATTGAAAAGATCAGGAAGAAATACAGCATTAAGAATACCACGGGCTATGGAATGAATTCATTTCTCGATTACAGCGATCCGGTGGATTTGATTCTGCACCTCCTGGTGGGATCGGAAGGGACCCTGGGTTTTGTCTCCGAAGCTACATTTACCACCATTCCTGTAAAAGCTTTCAGGGCCTCCTCCCTGATCTACTTCAAAAATCTGGAATCGGCATGTAATGCTGTTCCCCTCTTAAGAGAAGCAAATCTGCCAGCCATTGAGATTATGGACCGTGAGGCCTTGCGTTCTGTGGAAGACAATGCCGGGATCCCCGACTATATCCGGGAACTGGATAATGGGGTTACTGCGCTGCTGATCGATCTTGAAGAGGAGAGCCAGGAAGCGATGGATGCAATGGTGGAGCGAACCAGCTCAGCCCTATCGGGATTTAGCCTGGTACGCGATTTCGAAGTCACATCCGATCTGAAGCAGATTACGGATTACTGGAATGTACGTAAAGGTATTTTCCCATCGGTAGGTGGCATGCGCAAACCAGGAACCAGCGTGATTATTGAAGATGTGGCTGTAGGTGCAGAACACCTGACTGACGCTGTTATTGATATGCGTCGGATGCTGGATGAACTGGATTATAAGGATGCTGTCATTTATGGACATGTACTGGATGGTAACCTGCACTTCATATTCGCCCCGGATTTCCACAACGATGCCGAGCTGAAAAAATATGACAATATGATCCTTCAGCTGACGCGGCTGATTGTAGATAAATATGACGGATCGCTGAAAGCCGAGCATGGTACAGGGATCAATATGGCTCCCTTTGTCGCCTATGAATGGGGAGAAGAACTCTATGGCTATATGAAGGAAATCAAAAAGGCCTTTGATCCCAAAGGTATTTTGAATCCTGATGTAATCATTTCGGACGACCCACAGATACACCTGAAGCATTTTAAACCCATGCCGGTGATAGATGAGGCAGTGGATCAGTGTATAGAATGTGGCTTTTGTGAGATCAATTGTCTGACCAACGATCTTACCCTTTCGGCCCGTCAACGGATTGTGGTTCAACGCGAAATTGAGCGACTGAGTCGCAGCGGAGAGGATGCAGAGAAGCTTCGAAACCTAAGGAAGTCCTTTAAATACCAGGGAGAAGGCTCCTGTGCCGGAGACGGACTCTGTGCCATCACCTGTCCACTCTCCATCGATACAGGTGTGATGATCAAACACCTCCGTGCCCGTAACAATAGCAGGAAGCGACCGGGCAATCCCATCGCGACCTGGATCAGCAAGCACTTCCCACTTGTCCATTTCGGGGTCAGAACGGGACTGGGCTTTATGAGCGCGATAAACAAAGTTGTTCCCTTCAAGAAAATCTGGATCTGGGACCGGCATATGCCCAGGCCGGTAAAGCTTAACAGCCTGACAATTCCGGATTCCAGTGGTGATACGGATAAGATGAAAGTGGTCTACTTCCCAAGCTGTATCAACCAGAGTATGGGAACAGCCGTCAGGGCAAAAGAAAAAAAATCGCTGGTGGAGGTGAGTGTGGAGGTGCTGGAAAAGGCTGGCTATGAGGTACTCTTTCCCAGGGGTATGAACAAGCTCTGCTGTGGCACTCCCTGGGAAAGTAAGGGCTTTTTCGATATTGCCGATGCCAAATCGGGTGAATTGGAACAGGCCCTTCTGGACGTCAGTATGAATGGAAAGTACCCGGTACTATGCGATACAAGTCCATGCACTCATCGTATGAAACGGGTGATGTCAGACAAGCTGGACCTCTACGAACCGGTTGAATTTATCCACGATCACCTCCTGGACAAACTGGAGCTGAAAAAAACAGATGACGCTCTTGCTTTCCATGTGACCTGTACCAGCACAAGAATGGGATTGCAGGAGAAATTTATAACCGTGGCCAGGGCATGCACAAAAAATCCGATCTTCCCCGAGGAAGTGGGTTGTTGCGGATTTGCAGGGGATAAAGGATTTACCCAACCTGAAATCAATACCTGGGCCCTCAGGAACCTGAAGCTACAGGTGAACCAGCTTTCAGCAGGCTACTCCAATAGCCGTACCTGTGAGATAGGTCTCTCACGAAACAGTGACATCGACTACAAATCGGTCATGTACCTGGTAAGGGAAGCCATCAAAGAATAAGCATTTGCCGAATGGCCGAACTGCTGCCAGTCTGCAAACGGTAGGAATAGAGTCCGGGTTCAAGCTCTTTTGCTTCCACTCCCACTCTGTGTGAGCCTGGCCCATAAATCTTGTTCGCCAGGGTCTGAACTTTCCTGCCAAGGGCATCATAGACTTCCAGCAGCACATGCTGTTCTTCCCTGAGCGAGAATGCAATAGTTGAATAATCATTAAAAGGATTGGGATAATCTTGTTCAAGTAAGGCTTCTGAGCTCTCCTGGTTCAGACCAGTGGCACCATCCTGGTAGACTCTTACATAATCGATCACCAGATCCTGGGGGAAAACGGTAGTACCATCCGGTGACCCGGGCCAGTTTCCACCAACAGCAAGATTGATCAGCAGGTGAAACCTTTTGTTAAAAGGTGCCGGGAAAGGAGCTGTACTGCTGTACCACATACCCGTGCCCAGAGTCTGGAAGAGTTCCCCGTCCACAAACCATCGTAGCTTTCCTTCCTCCCACTCCAGGGCGAAGGTATGAAAGTCCCTGTGGAATGCTGTGTCCTCAGTTACATGGTCTGTTCCCCTGGACTGGTTATCTGGCCATTGTCCGCCATAATGGATCGTCCCGTGCACGGTAGTGGTATCATCGCCCAGATATTCCATAATATCTATTTCCCCACTGGCGGCCCAACCCCCGTAGTCGGAGTCTGTAGGAAGCATCCAGATGGCGGCCCAGAGTCCTTTTCCCACGGGCATTTTTGCCCGAAACTCAAAACGACCGTAGGTCCAGTCACCCATATTAATGGTCCGGATTCTGCCCGAAGTAAACTGGCTGGACTCCACGTTTTCCCGTTTTGCTGTGATGGTCATCACTCCGTCAGCAACCGAAACATTCTCTTCCTGGTAGTATTGTAGCTCATTGTTTCCCCAACCATTCAGTCCGTATTCCGATCCCGTTCCGGTCATATACTCCCACTTCTCCGTATTCAGGGTATCCCCGTCAAACTCATCGGCCCATACCAGCTTCCAGTTCTGTCCGCTCACACTACCTGCCATCAGCAGCAGGCTAATTATCAGTAAAAAACCTCTCTTCATCCTATTCTTCTATTTTTTAATGCAATATAGCTTCTTATCCCCTTTAAAAAGATAAGCATCCCCGGCCACAGCCACCGATGCCCAGAAGCGGTCGTCCAGTTTGTTTTCATGCAGATGTTCAAATTCTCTGCCAGATGTTATCACCTGGGTCACCCCTTTCTCGTCCATAAAAAAGATCTTGTCCTGGTTCATCCACGGACTTGCCCAACAGGCCGCAACGTTCTCAACTTTCTCCTGATAAACAATCTCTCCGGTTTCAGCTTCCATACAGGTAATCTGTCCTCCCCTGCCGGCAAGCAGGTAAATCAATCCATTGTACAGAAGTGGTGAAGGATTCGCAAGGAATGCTGCATCCGGGTTGAACCAGGCCACACCATCGCTGGAAAAGCTCCCCGAATCCGGTGTAATATCCCCTTCCGCACCTGCTTCAATGGCAAAGAATGCTCCCTTTACATCCCTGTACCCAGCGTTACCCATAAAGAGGAGGTTACGATCGGCCACAGGCGAAGGGATATTGTAATGTCCACCCATCTGGACTTCCCAGATAAGCTCCCCGGTGGCGGGATCATAGGCCCGTGCCCTTTTCCCACCAGTCACCAACTCGGTCCGTACACTGTTCTTCCAGATAAAAGGAGTTCCGTAATTGGTAAGCTCATCGCGCTCCACCTTCCAGATCTCTTCACCACTGGAAGCATCCAGGGCCACCAAATATGATTGTTGTTCATTATCTACTTTGACATACAGCTTGTCTTTATATAGAACCGGCGATGATCCGGTTCCCCATCCACGCTGTGTCTCGAAGGCACCCAGGTCCTTCTCCCAGAGAAGGGCTCCATCCATGTCATAACAGTACAAGCCCGTCATGCCAAAATAGACGAATATCCTCTTCCCATCTGTAACAGGGGTTTCAGAAGCATAGTTAGTCCTTGCATGCTTTTTTATCCTGGGGCTCCCTTCATGGGCCACCTGCTTCCAAAGCTCTTTGCCTGATTCAAGGTCCACACAGGTGAGTTCCCACCTGTATACATCCCGCAGGTAGAGATCCTGGTTCTCCTGTTCACCTTCCCCTTCTCCCGGTTTGTTGATCTTTACAGCTACCGTGGATGCCACAAATACCTTATTTCCCCAAACAACGGGTGAAGCCCAGCCATCGCCATCCACATCAAAGGTCCATGCCACATTAAGCTCTTCACTCCACTGGATAGGCAAGTTTTCACTTGAAACAATCATATTCGCATCAGGTCCCCTGAACTGGGGCCATTTGCTGTTACCTGTTGAGCAGGCACTCATAATGATCATGGCAGCCATGATCACCAATCCAAAAATGGATGAATTCTGAATGGTAGGTTTCATGTTATGTAAAGTTTGTTTTAAAATTAATGGTTGGAATATTATCCGTACCAATCCCGGGTACGGCCCTGGAGATTATCGAGTACATCGATGGTGGTATTTACATCCTCCACTACCTGGAAGTCGAACATGCCCACACAGATAAAGTCGGCCCCCTTTTCAAAGGCCCAGTTGAATCCATCTTTAGGTTCAATGGCCCCTGCTGCCAGTACTTTAAAGCCCATGACCGGAACGGTTGCCCGCTCCACAAAACTGGCTGTCTTGTCGGGGAAGAGGCAGAAGCAATTGTTATGGAACTTATTGTGATCCAGGTAATTCTTACCATCAACCTCAAAGGGCACCCGGTTCTCAATGGGATGAGCTGACCAGTAGTTATCGTGATGCATGGTCTTCATATAGTAATCCGGGATAATTCCATACTCCTCTGTGGCAATCAAAGCGTCAACGGTATGTGAAGCCAGACCTGCCACATAGCCCTGCCTGCGAATATGATCCATCATCTTTTCTACCACATCGATCCCCTTATCCCTAACCAGCCAGTCCACCTGGTTCCCCTGAACCTGAACAATATCCACACCAAAATCAATGGCTTTATCGATGTTTACAAAATAGTCCTCCTTCTCCATATCCGGATGGACCTGAGAGATCACCTTGATTTTACTTCCTGTGGCTTTCTTATACTTGGCAAGTAGAGCGTTGGTAGGGAAACCTATATTGATCGTATTGATACCGGCCTGCTCTGCCAGCATCAGGGTTTCATAGACTTTTCTCTCAGTATTATATGCTTTAAAAAGAGAAGATGCGTAGATTAAATCACGTGCATGAGCCCATCCCCCCACCAGGTTGCCTCCGGCCACCAGCCTGCTGATCTCGTGCGGACCAATTTTTCCCACTGGAAGCTCACCCTTCAGGTCTGAAAGGGTAGAGAAATTGAGTTGGATGGTTGCTCCGGACATCACATCAACTTCTTTGCCGACATGACGGAAAGCTCCCCAACCCATGGCTCCAAGGATGGGAAGTGTGGCCAGGTTCTTAAGGGCTTCACGGCGGGAATTCACACCCTCTGGTATAGCAGGATCGTCATTCCCCTTTTTCTTTCTCCTTAACAGATTATGAATCCCGTACCCCCTTTGGCTACTCAGTACAAACCAGAGCAAGAGGAAGGCCTCAATAAAGTTGCGGTTAACAATGTAGAAGTGCCCCTCCGGAGATCCAAACAGCGAAGTGCCGAATGGTGGATAGGCAAAGTAATACAGCAGTAGTAAGAGGATTCCTCCCACTGAGGCAAGTCTGATAAATATACCAAGAAAAAGGGCCAGGCCGATCAGGATTAAACCATAAACATTCAGTATATCAATCGCTTTAACCAGGGTCTCCCCAGAGGCCAGCCAATGATAAAATCCTGAGAGAAAACCGGTGGCATTGGCCAGGTAACTCTGGGCCGACCAGTTTTCCATAAACAGTTTGGAGAATCCTTCATAAAGAAAGTGCCACCCGACGGCAGCACGAACAATGGTAGTAACTGTAAGCTTTACTCCAGCTTGCTTCATAAGCAGTTTACTTTATGACAATTTTACCCTGACTGCTGCGGGACCTTTTGGACCTTTCTCTACTTCGAAAGAGACCATATTGCCCTCCATAATATCATCCTTAAATTCATTTACATGAACAAAAAATACTCTCCTGGGTCACTGCATCCCGAATAAATCCATATCCCTTGGAATCGTTGTAGAAGGTAAGGCGTCCCCTGCGGATGGGATCCGGCTTCATTGATTCGTCCATCTTGGGTACGCTGACCTCTATATCTTCTATTTTGGTTTTGGTTTTGGTAGCAGGATCGGGGGGAGTGTCCGTGAGCATGCCATTCTCATCCACATAGGCCATCATGCTATCAAGTCCGCCCTTCTTATCGCCATCTTTTCTGGCAAGTCGTTTCTTCTCTTTATCCTGCCTCTTTTTTTCTTTTTTCTTTCTTACTTCCTTCTTGTTGAATGATTCCTGTGATCTGCCCATAAATTTGTTTTGGTTTCTTTAGGTTTATTGTTCAAAGTTAGTTTTTATTTTCAGATAAACATGATGATAGTTAGCACTCCCGACCGAATCTGGCTCGGATTTTGCATTCTATTCTAAGCGGGTCACTTCATAAGCAAATAATAAAATAAACCTTTGGTCAATTTACTTATCTAATATAAAGGAAAAATCATTTTGTTGTATCTTTAATCAAATCAAATCAACGCACCATGAAATTCTATTTGATTTTGGCGACTGCCCTTATAATCACTTCGGCAGCCCATGCCCAGAACAGGGTTGTTTACGGAAACCTGACCGCCTATAATTCCTTCCCGGTAATGAACGTAGAGGTCACTTCCAAAAAGGCCAAAGCAACAACCATGTCCGACTCCCTGGGGAACTTCTCCATCGTATGCCTGGAAAAGGATGTTGTCATGATCAAACCCAAAGGCTTTCAGGCTGTTAACAAGAAAGTCAATGCTGAAACTGATTCCCTGCAGATCAACCTTGTGTTTATTGATACGAAGAAGAACCGGGAACTGGCTGTTAACTCAGGATATATGACCGAGACCAACCTCAATTATGCTGTGACCAACCTGGAAGAAGAAAATAATGACTACTGCAAATACTCGGATATATACATGCTGCTCAGGTCCACACAGGGTTCCAGTATTACTGTATCCAACTCCGGAGTAATAACCATCGGGGGTGGAAACCTAGATCCATAAATAGTGGCATCGGCGCCTTTCAGAACTTTTATGGACCTGACAGTACAGGGCCTGATCCAATCAATGACTGTTTGTGGCTGACCATCCACAATGATCAGTGCCTGGTCCATGCCAGAAAAAGAGGTGTTTCCACCCCTGATGGTTATTACTCCGGAGTTGGATACAGTAATACTGGAACCCTGTGTGGACCTGATCAGTGTGAATATATCCGAGTATTTGCAGTAGTCATTATTTTCTTCTTCCAGGTTGGTCACAGCATAATTGAGGTTGGTCTCGGTCAT
>PVMS01136743.1_pt1 | contig 15957 bp, 18 predicted proteins | sample 1853461 | NCBI WGS metagenome assembly PVMS01 (sample SAMN08582032, study PRJNA380276) | Marine sediment metagenome, whole genome shotgun sequencing project. | isolation source: ocean sediment barecode stripped | collected 2017 | reverse complement strand
CGATCTAATTCTCCATCGGGAATCCCATATTGGCGAAGTCTTACCGCTTCCAGAGGGCGATCGATATCTCGGTTTCCTATTCGCTGAGGGACTCACGCCCGAGGCCGTCGAACGGTCGCTTCGCGATGCGCATGGCACGCTCAAGATCCTGATGAAGTAGGGATTTCGCGGGTACGTGTGGTCGGCCGGTGGCGTAGGCTGGACTCGTCGCAGAACCTCGGAGGATCAGTTGTTCGATGAAGCAAGCTTGGCCGTGCAAGGAGCCGTTGATGCTGGAGCGGCGTACGCAGATGCCCGCGTGGTTATCACGAAGACCGAGACGATCAACGTCCGGAACCAGAACCTCGATCAGTTCGACAAGTCAGAAACGAGTGGCGTTGGTGTCAGGGCTCTGATCGGAACATCGTGGGGATTTGCCGCAACCGCCGATCTCACGAATGAGAGTATCCGTGCCGCTGGCGAGAGAGCAGCCGCCATTGCGCGTGCCTCAGCGCTTGTCCCCGGCCCTCCCGTCGAGTTCGCTGACGTAGTCGTCTCCGATGCGTTCTGGGAGACACCCCACGAAGAGGACCCGTTTGCGGTCGCAACATCCGAAAAGGTCGATCTGCTCGTCAACGTCACCAAGACGATGCAGGGAGTTGCCGGGATCGCAATCGCCACAGGCACCCTCACCTTCTATGACACGGACAAGTGGTTCGTGTCATCCCAAGGCCACCGTATTCACCAGCACATCGTGGAATCAGGTGGCGGATACGACGCAACAGCGATCGGCGAGTCAGAAACGCAACGCCGCTCGTATCCACAGTCATTCGGTCAGTACGAGACCGGCGGATACGAAACGATCCGCAGGTGGGACTACGAGGCCAATGCACTCCGCATCGCCGAGGAGGCGGCAGCGTTGCTCACCGCCGACGAAATCGAGGAGCGCGAAACGAACCTGATCCTTGAGGGAAGCCAGCTTGCGCTACAGACGCACGAGTCGGTCGGACATGCCATCGAACTTGACCGCATTCTCGGTTGGGAAGCAGCGTTCGCAGGTACCAGCCACCTTGAACTCGAGAAGCTGCACAGCCACAAATACGGCTCCGAGCTGATGAATATCACGGCGGACGCGACGCTCCCAGGTGCACTCGGCTCGTTCGGCTATGACGATGAGGGAACTCCCGCACAGCGGGTCGACATCGTCAAGGAAGGCACGTGGGTCGGCGTCCTGTCCGGAAGAGACTCTGCTGCCATTGCAGGCCTGCCGCCTGGTGGAATGGTGCGTGCCGACGGGTACAACCGTCTTCCGATGGTGCGAATGACGAATGTTGGGCTGCTGCCAGGAAAGGGAACACTCGCCGACATCATTGCCGACACAGAAGACGGCGTGTATATGTCGACAAATCGCTCGTGGTCCATTGATGACAAGCGGCTCAACTTTCAGTTCGGGAGCGAGATTTCGTGGGAGGTCAAGAACGGCGAACTCGGCAGAATGCTGAAGAACCCCACCTACACAGGGATCACCCCTCAGTTCTGGGGATCGCTTGACCGCCTTGCTGGAGAGTCCGAATGGGTGCATTGGGGCACCCCGAACTGCGGAAAGGGTCAACCGATACAGGTCGCTCACACAGGCCACTCTGCATCGCCAGCCCGGTTCGCCAACGTACGTGTGGGGGTGAAGGCATGAGCAGGGGACAGGATCTCGTCAATGAGACCTTGGAGATGGTCGGGGATCGTGCCAACGCGGAAGCGCTGGCCGACACGGGGATCACATCGCTCACTCGCTTCGCCAACTCCTTCATCCACCAGAACGTCTCGGAGGACGTTGAAGAGATCGCTCTCAAGGTGGAAGTCGATGGCAAGGTCGCGAGCGCCAAGACGACGGCAACGACGCCTGACGCGCTCACCCGGTTCGTCGACGCGACGCTCGAAACTGCGGCGTCCCAGCCGGTCGACGAGGATTTTGCAGGCTTTGGTGGCCCCACTGAGGCCGTCACCGCTGACCAATGGGACGCAGCAACGGCCGAGGCGGATCCACGAGCGCGCGCCGAGGCAGTCAAAGACTTCGTGGATGCTGGGGATGGGTTGCTCGCGGCTGGGTTCTGCGCGACTGAGGCACGCAATCACGCATACGGCAACACGGCGGGGCGCCGTGTGCACGGTCGGTTCACGACGGCAGTGGTGGATGGAATCCACCAAACCGGTGTGTCTGCCGGGTCGGGGCATGCGGCAGGCCACGCGCTCTCTGCCATCGATGCCGCTGCCGTTGGAGCGCTCGCTGCCCAGCGGGCCAACGACAGCGTCGGAGCATTCGATGCAAAACCCGGGGAGTACCGAGTCGTGCTTGCGCCGGAGGCAGCCGCGACAATCGCCATCTTCCTCAACGTGTACGGCTTCAACGGCAAGATGGTCGAAGAGGACATGTCGTTCGCCGATCTCGGCGAACAGCAGTTTGACGAGACGTTCAACCTCTGGGACGGCCCGACCGACCCGGGAGCTCTCTACGTCCCGTTCGACATCGAGGGCACGCCAAAGAATCATCTTGATCTGATCAAGTCTGGCGTCACGACGTCGCTGATCCACTCGCGCAGGACAGCCAAGAAGGCTGGGACCGCATCCACTGGTCACGCTGTCGCGGGAGCCGAGATGTGGGGACCGTTTGCGATCAACATGTTCGTTGGCGGTGGAGATAGCTCGGTCGATGAACTCGTCTCCGGCGTCGACTGGGGTATATATGTGTCAACGTTCAACTACTGCAGGGTGCTCGACCCCAAGTCACTTGTGGTGACTGGGCTGACACGGAACGGGACATTCATGATCGAGAACGGCAAGATTGCGGATCCTGTGACCAACATGAGGTTCACCCAGTCGTTCGTCGATGCTCTTGCCCCAGGGAAGGTCGAGGGACTGGGGAGTGATGCCCGCTATGCGGATTCGGAGTTCGGTCCGCTGCTCGTGCACACACCGACACTCCAGCTCGAAAGCTGGAACTTCACGGGAGGCGCAGAGGGCTGATGAACATTCTCGGACCCCAGGTATCTGCCGCGATATTCACCGAGCCTGACAAAGCAGAGGAGGCATGGGCGGCACTGGCCGATGCCGGTGTCGGAGCGACCATCGTCACCGATCCGGGCATGCTTGGTAAGTTCGAGCTCTCTGTGATGGTTGAGCGAGTCGATCTGGAGCGTGCCCAAACCGTTCTCGCCCCCGTCATCAACCCCAATTAGACCCTCCAGACCAAACCCAGGGTTCTAGACCGGACTGGGTCCGGTCTCTGGCCCAGAGAACCGGTCGCTACGCGGGTGCGTTCGCGGCTTCGGCTTCTTGTTTGGCGATGTCTTTGCGGACCTCATCCATGTCGAGGCTCTCGATCTGACCGATGAGGTCGATGAGGGCTTGCTCAGGGAGGGCGCCGGGCTGAGCGAAAACGCCGACCTGATCCTTGAACGCAACAAGCGTCGGGATGGACCGGATCTGGAACTGACCAGCGAGCTCCTGGTGCGCTTCGGTGTCGACCTTCGCGAACGTGATGTTGGGGAACTGCTCGGACACCTTCTCATACGTGGGGCCGAACATCTTGCATGGCCCGCACCATTCCGCCCAGAAATCGATGAGGACGATGTCGTTGTCCTCGATCGTGGACTCAAGAGTCTCGAGTGAAAGATCTACTGTGGCCATTGTGAGTGGTCTCCGTTTCGCGTCGTGTCATGTGTAATTGTAGTAAGAGTATCAACTACCCCGGGGGGTATCATATTCCCGTGCAGGGATGCGCCATCGGTGAGCCGTACACTCCGTGTGATGCCTGCCCCTTCGACGCTCGTTCACCTCGAAAAGGTTTCCGTGCGTGCCGGCGCTGTCCGAATCCTCCGGGATGTCTCTCTCACCGTCGACCCCGGTGATGCGGTCGGCATCTTCGGACCGAACGGCGCTGGAAAGACAACGCTACTCAGACTCATCGCAACACTGCAACCAGCAGCGACCGGTGTCTGTTCCATCCTCGGCGTCGATCCGTCGACACCGGATCGTTATGACGTGCGACACCGGATCGGATACGTCGGGCACTCACCCGGTCTGTATCCTGAACTGACGCTTCTGGAGAACCTGGAATTCGTCGCCGACGCCCGCGGCATCGAGGCGTCCGCGGCATCGCATGCTCTCGATCTCGTCGGGCTTGGCGGTGCGCTTGATCGTCGAGCCGATCACTCGAGCCACGGCATGCAGCGACGCGCCGAGTTCGCAAGAATCGTCATGCTGGAACCCGAACTGTTGCTCCTCGACGAACCGCATTCGGCGCTCGACTCTGACGCGATCGATCTTGTTGATGCCCTCGTACACCGAACACTCGACCGTGGCGGCGCTGCAGTGCTCGTCTCCCACGACCGAGAACGAGTCAAGTCGCTCGCAACACGCACCCACGAGATCAAGGACGGGACACTGCTGTGAGCGGCTCGCCTTCCTTTGTTCGTCAGGCAATGACGATCACACGACGGGACCTGCTGCGCGAGCGGCGTTCCGGCGAGGTGTTGTGGGTGACCCTGCCCTTTGGGGCGATTGCACTTCTCCTCATACCGCTGGCAATCGGTACTGATGCTCCGATGCTGCGAAGGATCGGGCCGGGGATGTTCTGGATCATCGTGATGTTGTTCGGCGTGCTGATCGCCATCCGACAGACCAACGCCGAGACCATCGCCCAAAGAGACCTCGTCGCCCTCACGGGTCTCGACCCTGCCGCGATCTTCGTGGGCAAGGCATTCGCCAGCTTCCTCTTGTTACTCGTGTTCGAGGTCGTACTCGGCATCGTCACGATCGCCCTGTACGACGTCACTCCAGCGGGATGGCTCATCCTCCCTGTGGTGCTGGTGCTCGCGGCGGCAGGACTGTCCCTTCTCGGCACGCTCGCATCCGGCATCGTCGCCACGGGTCAGTCTGCAACTGCCCTCGTTCCGCTCCTCGTGGCCCCACTGTCGGTACCGCTGCTCCTCGGAGCAACCCAAGCCCTTGAAGCCTTACGGCTGGGCCGCAGTAGCCTCTCGTGGGTGCTGCTGATGATCATCGTAGTTCTGCTCCTCGCAGTCGCAGGGGTCTTGACGGCACGCCCACTTCAGGAGACCGCATGACGACAACGGAGCGACACGTTTCTGTCTGGCCATGGTTCGTCATGGCCGTCGCCGGACTCCTGACATTCGTCGCCTCATTGACTGTTTCTGCGGACGCTGTCCAGGGCGAACTTTCACGGATTCTGTACGTGCACGTCCCTGCCGCCTGGCTTGCCTACGTTGCGTTTGGCGTAACGATGCTCATGTCAGCCATGTACCTCTGGAAGAGGGATCTCACATGGGATCGCCGTGCCCTCGCCTCGGCGGAAATCGGCGTGCTGTTCACCGGCCTCACGATTGCCCTCGGCATGATCTGGGGCAAAACGACATGGGGCGTCTGGTGGACCTGGGACGCCCGCCTCACCCTGACAGCGATCATGTTCTTTGTGTATGTCGGCTACCTCGCGCTGAGGCGAACCACCGATGATCTTGACGTCCGTGCGAAGCGGGCTGCAATACTCGGCGTGCTCGCAGTTGTGCAGGTGCCGCTGGTCCACTTCTCAGTCGTGTGGTGGCGATCGCTCCATCAACCCCCAACGCTCCTCAAGCCGGAGAGCGTCTCGATGGACACGTCCATGGTCGTCACACTGTTCATTGCTGTTTTCAGTTTCACCGCGATGTACGTGGCGATGATGTTCAAACGGATCGAGCTCGCCCGTCTCGAGGACGAAGTACTGACCGATGAGCAGACCGGCTCCGGTCCGGTTGCTGGTGAAGCGGTTTCCAAGCCCGATCTGACGAGGGGTTCCTGATGGACATTGCCGAGCAGTGGAACTGGGTCATTCTGGCGTACGGCGTCACCTACGGCGCCCTCGTCGCCTACTCGATTTCCATCGCGATGCGGATCACGCGCGCACAAAGGAAGCTCGGTGAGACCGAGTGAAAGGTTATGGCAAGTTCGTAGTCCCCGCCGTCCTCCTCATCGGTGTGCTCGTCATACTCATGGTGAACCTCAGCTCGTCCCTCGTGTACTACAACACTCCCGCCGAGGTCGAGGCCAGGGAGCCGAGTGACTCGCGTCTACGGCTTGCCGGCAGGGTCACGCCTGGATCGGTTGTCGAGGAGTCGGCGACGGTTGCGTTCGTGGTCGAAGACTGCGACACGTCCGTTGCTGTCGTGCACACGGGTGTTCCGCCGCAGCTCTTCGCCGAAGGAATCGGCGTCGTGATTGAAGGCACCTGGGACGGAACATTGTTCGAGTCCGACACGATGCTTGTCAAACACGATGAGCAGTACCGCGCAGATGCTGGTGACTACGACGAAGACCTGCATACCTGCTCAGAGTCGTGATCGCGCTCGCCGGATACGTCGCGATCTTCATCGCCCTTGGCGCCGCGGTCACTTTGGTCGTGATGGGGATACGTCATCGCGCTGACGGCTCCAAGGCAGCGCTTCGTATCCCGGTACGCGTCTTCCTCTTCGCCTCCATCGCGTCGGTCGTGCTTCTCGAAATCGCGATCCTCACGCACGATTTTTCGATCGCATATGTAGCGAACAACACCTCGACAACCACGCCGTTCCTGTTCCTGTTCGCAGCGGGATGGGCTGCGCTCGAAGGCTCGATCGTGATGTGGGGACTCCTCCTTGCCGTATTCACCTACCTGGTGTGGAGGCAACTGGACAACGTCGACGGTCTTGGTGTGCTTGCGCTCGCGGTGATGGGAGCGGTATCGATCTTCTGGTTCGGCCTCATGGCGACAGTCGCCAACCCATTCGCTGTTTGCACGCAGTCCGGCGGCGACTTCTGCCTGAACTCCTCGTGGTGGCCGCTCGCCACCGCGGCAATTCCCACTGACGGCCTCGGCCCGAATCCACTCCTCCAGAATCACTTCCTCATGGCGGTCCATCCTCCGATGCTCTACGTCGGTTACGTCGGTTTCACGGTTCCGTTCGCCTTTGCGATCGCTGCGCTGTTCCGCAAGGACAGCGGCCGAGCGTGGCTTGACCGGACCCATCGTTGGTCACTGATCTCGTGGTCCTTCCTCATCTTCGGAATCCTCCTCGGCGGCTGGTGGTCATACGAAGTTCTCGGGTGGGGCGGCTACTGGGCGTGGGATCCTGTTGAGAACGCGGCTCTGCTCCCGTTCCTCGCAGCAACGGCCTTCATCCACTCAGCAATGGTGCAGCGGAAACGCGGGATGCTCCAGGCTTGGAACTTCATCCTGGTGATCACGACATTCGCTCTCACAATCCTCGGCACGTTCCTCACGCGCTCCGGTGTCATTGCGTCAGTTCATGCGTTCAGCCAATCAACGGTGGGCCCGTTGCTATTGGGGTTTCTCGCGCTCATCGTCGTTGGCTCTCTGGCCCTGTTCGCTGTACGAGCACAGGACGTGGCGCAGGCGCCAAGGCTTGACTCGCTCTCGTCTCGAGAGGGGTACATCCTTGCCAACAACCTGATCCTCACGGTATTCGCCTTCACGGTTCTCTTCGGGACGTTGTACCCCCTCATCGTTCAAGCGATGTCAGGTGACGAAGTCGCCGTCGGACGTCCATTCTTCGACAGGGCCGCCGTGCCGCTCGGCCTCCTTCTCCTGCTCTTTCTTGGTGTCGGCTCCATATCGCCGTGGCGGGTCGCGACCCCCGAGCTGCTCTGGAGACGTCTCCGAGCCGCAATCGCCATCGGGCTCGTCACCGGCGCACTCGCCGTGGCGGTCGGCGTCGACTCCCTCTCGGTCGTGATAACGATCGCGCTCGCAGTCTTCGTCATCTCCGCGATCGTCATCCGGTTCTTCGAGGTTGTGGGGCAACGTCCAGAACACATCGGCCGGGCGTCGGCGAAAGTGTTCGGCAACGATCTGGGCTACTGGGGCGGCCAGGTATCCCACATCGGTCTTGCTTTCGTAGCTATTGCGCTGGCAACCACATCAGGGCTTGCGGTGAGAGAGACGATCGCCATCTCACAGGGAGAGTCGGCTGTCGTGGACGGATACTGCATCGAGTATCTGGAACCGTTCAGCCGTACCGAGCCGAATCGTGCGGTCCAGGGTGTGCGTGTCGCGGTCCTCGACTCGTCGTGCTCCACGGTCAAGGCGGAACTCGAGCCTCGCATCAACACGTACGAAGGTTCTGCCCAACCCATCGGTACGCCTGCTGTGTGGACTGGATTCGTCGACGACGTATATGTCGGCATTGCGGGTGGGACGACCGAGACGATCGAGTTGAATGTGTTCGTGTTCCCGCTGCAATGGCTTCTCTGGGTTGGCGGGTTGATCGTTGTGTTGGGCGGCGTGGTCGCGCTCGGGCGGAAACCCGGCAGGCGCCGCCGAACGTCAGATGATGTGACAGCACGAGAAACAGGAACGGGAAATGTCTGACAGAGCCAAGAATTTCATCGCTATCGGCGTGTCGCTCGTAGCGGTCGCATTCATCGTCTTTGCTTTCTCCGCTGCGCCTGCTCCTGAGCCGACAGCCGAGGACCGCATCGAATCACTGTCCTCTGCAATCCGCTGCCCATTCTGCAACGGTGAGTCCCTCGCGGACTCTCAGGCAGGTGTTGCAGCCGACTATCGAGCGCTCATTGCTGAACGCATCGAAGCAGGCGCAACCGATGAGGAGATCATGGATGAATTCGCGGCGAATTTCGGGGACTCGTTCATTCTTGACACCTCAACATCAGCATGGTCGATTGCCCTGTGGTTGGTCCCTGTACTCGCCCTCCTTGCCGGCGGCGCCGCGGTGTTCGTGATCAAACGAGGCGCATCAGAACGGGAGACCGTCGATGGCTGAGGTCAATCAGGATCTGATCAACCTGATCACGGAGGAGCTTCAGGATCTCGACCGACAGGTCGCGGCCGGCGACCTCGAAAAAGAAACTGCGGAAGAATTACGCGCCAAGTATGAGTCCGAACTTGCCTCGCTCGTGAACAGGGGAGCCGAGGTCTCCGGAGCCCAAGCCTCGGACTCCGATGGCAGCTCAGGAGCGAGTCGATTCTCTGGAAGGGCGTTGGTTGGGACCGCCGTGGTTGCAATCGCGGTGACCGTCATCGGCGTCTTCGCCGTCAACTCACTCACCGGCCCATCCACCGCGGGCGTTGAGGGTGTTGCAAGCGACGTGGTCACCGGCGAAGGCGGAATCGATTTGTCGCAAGTCTCCAACGAAGAGATGGAAGCCGTTGTCGCGGAGAATCCGGAAATCATCACCATGCGTCTCGCGCTTGCTCGCCGCTACTTCGAGGCTGGAGAATTCGACAGCGCGCTCACCCACTACATGGTGGTGCTTGAAGGTGAGAAGCATCCTGAGGCGCTTGCCAATGTCGGCTGGATGACCTACATCTCGGGAAGACCCGACATAGCGCTCGAATACGTCGAGGCTGCCCTTGAGCGCCAGCCCGGATTCCTCACAGCAACGTGGTTCCTCGGCAACATCCAGTTCGAGCTCGGCAACTTCCCTGCCGCCAAGGAAGCGTTGTCAACGATCGTTGAGGCTGGAAGCATCCCGGATGACGTTCGGGATGCGGCTGAGACGCTGATCGCCAGAATCGAGCAAGGATGACCGACACGCAGCGCGGGTCGCGTATGGTCTGGGTCGTTATTGCGGCAGGTCTCGCTTTCCTCGTCATGGCTGTGATCTTTGCCGGACGGTTCGGCACGGATCCGAGTATCTCATCGTCACCCCTCATCGGTCAGCCAGCGCCCAGTTCTCAGATCGCGCTCATGGATGGGTCGGGGAGTATCGAAGTCGATGACTATCCCGGCGACATTCGTGTCATCAACTACTGGGCTTCGTGGTGCCTCGGTTGCAGGACAGAGCATCAGGCGCTCATGCGAGCAGCCCTCGACTACTCCGGTTACGGCGTCACGTTCATCGCGATCAACTATCAGGACACTCCGTCGAACGCCGCTGACTTCCTCGACGAACTCGGAAGGAGCGCCGTCACCGTGTACACGGTGGATGAGGACTCACGAACTGCATTCGAGTGGGGTGTGCTCGGGCTACCCGAGACGTTCTTCGTCGACCGCGATGGCATCGTGGTCGGGAAGGTTTCAGGTCCGGTGAGCTATGAGTTGCTGTCCCAGACCATCGACCAGATCATCCTTGGCGAAACCATCGGCGAGATCGAAACCGGCGAAGTTGAGAACCGATAGGCAATCCCGCGGACGTGTCCGAACACGTAAGGTCAGGCTCCTACTCGATTGGGGTCACTCAGCATGGCGCGCGTGAGATATATGGTCGACAACGTCGACGAGGCGGTTGACTTCTATGTCTCGATTCTCGGATTTGAACTCAGTCAGCAGTTCGGACCAGCCATAGCCATTCTGAGTCATGGTGACCTCGAACTCGTCGTATCAGGGCCGATGACATCGGCCGCCAAACCTATGTCGGATGGTGCCAAACCTGGCCCGGGGGGTGGTTGGTCAAGATTCGTACTCATGGTTGAGGACCTGGAGTCCCTGGTCGCTGACTTGAGGGGCAGGGAGGTGACGTTCCTGAACGAGATTGTGGAACAGGGTGGCCGCAAGCAGATTCTCTGCGCAGATCCTTCGGGCAACGTGATTGAGCTCTTTCAGGCCGAATAGACCTCGGAGCGGCAACCACCTGCGGCGGAAGGCAATGTTGTACAGTCACTTCTTCCACCTGAGGGGAGTGCCGTCGTGCTGAAAATGGCTATCGGCCAAACAGAAGAGCTGGATGGCGATATCGCGGCCGCAGACGTGCTCGCCCAGTGTGCCGACTCATTGGCTGGCCTCGAGCCACAAGCCGGGTTGCTTCTTGCCTCACATGACCTCGAATTCGAGCCGTTCCTCAACGCGGTAATGGACGTGTACCCCAATCTCGAGATGATCGGTTGCACAACAATCGCACCAATGTCGTCTGTGTCTGAATACGTGGAGGGATCAACGACGTTGACGCTGTTCGCTTCCGACGTGTTGGACTTCACTGCCGGCGTGGGGACCAACATTCGCAATGACATTGCCGCAGCCGCAAGGACGGCGGTGAATGACGCCGTTGGCAAGTCGAACAAGAATCCTGCGTTCGTGATCTCAACGCCCACGGTGGAGCAGATGGATCCAGCACTGGTTCCTGAGGCGATTGGCGAAGTGCTCGGTTCGAGCATCCCCGTCTTCGGCGGAGGCGCCATGCCCGAGCTTCCAATGTCGGTCCCTTGGGAGGGTGCTGCGCAGTTCTATCAGCGCAAGGTGTTGACGAATTCGTTGCCCGTACTCGTTGTCTCCGGTCCTCTGCGGATATCGGTTGGTGTTTCCCACGGTTGGAAGCCAGTCGGCAAGACAGCGGTGGTAACAAAGTCGAACGACTTCACGATCCATGAGATCGATGGCGAGCCGATCCTGGACTTCTATCGTCACTATCTCGGTGCGGGAGTGGACCAGGCTGCAACGGCGAATCCTCTCGCGATGCTTGATGAGGCGACCGGCCGGTACTACCTGCGGGCTCCTCTCTCGTACGACCAAGAGACGGGTTCTGCATCTTTCTTCGGTTCGATTCCCGAAGGGACAACAGTCAGGCTGGCGATGACGACCACAGAGGACATTCTTGGTGGTACCGATACATCGATCGCTGATGCAATGGATGGCTTCCCGAAGGGTTCGGCACCCGAGGGTGTATTGGTTGTGTCCTGTGCTGTTCGAAACTTCCTGCTCGGAACTCGAACGAAGGGTGAGATTGAGCGGATCCTCGCGAAGGTCGGACCGGACCTGCCGGTATCCGGGTTCTACGCGTTCGGTGAGATTGCTCCACTTGGTGCTGGCACGACGCCTCGCTTCCACAACGAGACCTGTGTCACAGTTCTGTTGGGCACATGACGGAGACTGACGGCTCGGACTTCGAAGCGCTCGAGCGTGAGAACAGGGGCCTGCGCCGGAAACTCGACCGGAGCGAGCAGAAGATGGAGATGCTCGAAGTGCTCCAGCAACAGAACTCGAACCTGATGCGTGTCCTCATGGAGGAACTTGACGAAGAGCGGGCGGAGTCTGATCGACTTCTGCTCAATATTCTTCCGGCTCCGATCGCTGCACAGCTCAAAGCGGAGCGGGGTGTCATCGCTGAAAAGTTCGAATCGGTGAGCGTGATGTTCTCTGACATCGTCGGGTTCACGGCGCTGTCAGAGACGATGCCAGCGGAGGATCTTGTCGAGTGGCTGAATGTGGTGTACTCGGAGATCGACCGACTTGTTCAGATCCATGACGTCGAGAAGATCCGGACGATCGGCGATGGATATATGGTGGCGTCTGGCGTCCCGTTCCCGAGGGAGGATCACGCCGTGGCCTTGACTGAGCTCGCTATCGACATGCGCACGCATTTCGAGAGTCTCGCGCCGGTTGCGGGCGAGAAAGTGAGTTTTCGCATCGGAATCAACTCCGGTCCGCTGGTTGGAGGCGTAATCGGAACTCACAAGTTCCAGTACGACATCTGGGGCGACACCGTGAACACGGCCGCCCGGATGGAGTCCCTTGGAGTGCCGGGTCGCATCCACATTTCGGATGTCACCCACGGGTTGATTGAGGACAGCTTCGAATGCGAATTGCGAGGAGAGATCGAAGTGAAGGGCAAGGGTCTCATGAAGACCTGGTTCGTATAGCTCGCATCCCGAGTCGCACGGCGGCTGCAGCCTGATAGCTGTTGCCCGACCTCATTACCCTCCCGGGCGACACCTACCTCCGGAGGAATCCTTGTCATCTGCCGAATACCGTCTGCCGCGCACGATCGTCCCGAGCCACTACGACATCAAGATTGAGCCAGATCTCGACGGTGCATCCTTCAGGGGAACCGTTGGCATCGACGTTCACATCGCCGAGCCGACGCTCGCAGTCACGCTCAACGCGATCGAACTTGAACTCGACCGTGTCCACATCTCTGTGAACGGAGAACGCCGCAGCGCCGATGTCGAGCTCAATGAGGGATTGGAACGAGCCACACTGACCTTCGACTCCGAGCTCCCCGTGGGCGCTGCGCGGATTGTCATCAGGTTCAAGGGGATCCTCAACAACGACCTGCGTGGCTTCTACCGCTCGGTGTACACAGCCGAAGACGGCACGGAGAAGGTCATCGCCACAACCCAGTTCGAGGCCACCGATGCCCGTCGGGCATTCCCTTGCTGGGACCAGCCGGACTTCAAGGCCACCTACTCGGTCAGCCTCGTTGTCGACGATGATCTCATGGCCGTCTCCAATGCGGCCGAGGTCGGACGCACACCCGTAGAGGGTGGCAAGGTGCAGGTCGACTTCGCCAAGACAATGAAGATGTCGACATACCTCGTTGCGTTCATTGTCGGTGAGTTGGAAGCGACCGAACCCGTTGATGTCGACGGCACTCCATTGAGGATCATCGCTCCGCCAGGGAACATGCACCTCACCCCGTTCGCACTCGATATGGGCGCACACGCGCTTCGATTCTTCTCCGAGTACTACGACATTGCCTACCCAGGTGACAAGCTCGACATGATCGCGATTCCGGACTTCTCGTTCGGCGCGATGGAGAACCTTGGCTGTATCACGTACCGCGAAACCGCTCTCCTTCTCGACGTGGAGAAGGCAACTCAGGCTGAGGCGCAGCGAGTCGCCGATGTGATTGCACACGAGATCGCGCACATGTGGTTCGGTGACCTCGTCACGATGAAGTGGTGGAACGGCATCTGGCTGAACGAGGCGTTTGCAACGTTTGCCGAGATGAAATGTGTCGACGCATACAAGCCGGAGTGGAAGTGCTGGCTCGCATTTGCTGGGCTCCGTTCGCTGAGCCAGCAGACGGACGCACTCCGAACGACACGGCCGATCGAATTTGAGGTCGTGTCTCCTGAGGAAGCGAACGCAATGTTCGACGTGCTGACGTATCAGAAGGGTTCGTCGGTTCTTCGAATGCTCGAGCAGTATCTCGGTGAGCAGAAATTTCGAGCGGGTGTCACCCGATACCTCAAAACCCATGCCTACTCGAACACAGAAACCAACGATCTGTGGGCTGCTCTTGAGGCCGAGTCGGGAGAGCCGGTCGGGGAGATCATGGACACATGGATCCTCCAGGGCGGATACCCACGAGTGACGGTGGCGAGTAACGACGACGGATACCGCCTGTCGCAAGAGCATTTCAGATTCCTTGGCGAAGGCGACCAGACATGGAACGTGCCTGTGATGTATCGCTCCGACGCTGGCGAGGGCAAGGTCATTGTCGGTGATCAGCCGGTCACGATCGAGGCAGGAGCAGGGTTCGTTGCCAACGCGGGTGGCGAAGGTTTCTACAGCGTCACCTACGACGAGGATCTCCTGGGGGGTGTCATCGACGGCCTGGTAGACCTTGCACCAATAGAGCGGTTCTCTGTTATCTCCGATGCGAGTGCCAACGTGCTGGCGGGTGACGTGATGGGTGCCGACTTTCTCTCGTTGATATCGAATCTCACAGACGAGGACGAGATTGATGTGTGGGCTGCTGCAATAGGCGGCCTCGCAGAACTCGACCGCGTCGTGTCATCCGATGATCGTGATGCCATGCGTGCCTTCACCGTCGGTCTCGTGTCGAGCAAAGCTGATGAACTCGGATGGCAGCCCAAGGACGGCGAGTCGGAAAGGACCCGCGCAATGCGCGGTCTCCTGCTCCAGACGCTCGGGAACCTCGGAAAGGACCGGGCAACGATCGCGGAAGCACGGTCGGTGCACTCTGCCGGCGGCAAAATTGACGCTGAGGTAGCCGAGGCCGCACTGATGATCACCGCGTCAAACGGCAGCATCGAAGACTTCGATGCGTTGATCGAGGCATCAGACAATGCCCGTGATCCGCAGACGAAGATCAAGCTCATGCGTGCGGCGACGGCGATCCCCGATCCTGCCGCAGCGGCGCAAATGATCCCGATGGTCCTCGACGGTGACATCCGTTCACAGGATTCGTTCTGGGTGCTTGCTCGGTTGATCGGGAATCGGGAGACCGGCGCCAGGGTTTGGGAGTTGGTCACCGAGAACTGGGACGCCATCCTTGACGCCCTGCCGGTACTCAACGGTCGTCGCATGATTGATCTTGTGCAATACAGGTCGGAGCCGGACGTTGCGGCTTCGATTATGCAGTGGCTCGAGACCCATCCGATTCCCAGTGGTGACACACACGTTGCCCAGAAGATGGAGCAGCTCCAGGTCCGCGTTGCACTCCGCGAGCGGGAGGGACATCGGCTCGGAGCGGCGCTGAGCAATTGATGCTGGGCGGCTGGTTCTTGTCAGTCAGCGGCTCTCAGCAGCCAGAGCGCGAGGTTGCCGCCAGCGATGACCCTCTCGCGATCGACGACAAGGCCAGCCTCCGGTGCCATTGCAGGTATGCCTCCAAGCTCTAGGTAGCGGCGATACTCCCTGTGATGGGTTCTGCCAGCGATTCTCTCAGGCACTGCCGAGACGGCGCGTATCACGTGGCCTTTGAGGGTCAGTCTCCCCGAGTAGTAGTCGATGACGAGGACCCTCCCATCGTCGTTCACGACCCTGACCATCTCAGCCAACGCGGCGATACGTGTCCGTGGATCGAGTTCGTGAAGAAAGAGTGTTGCCGTGATGAGTTGGAACATTCCGTCGTCGTAGGGGAGCGCCGTAGCGTCACCGCGCTGGAGATGTGCCCGATTGCCCAGCTTCCTTGTGGCTTCGCCGAGCATTGCACGAGACAGGTCGATGCCGTAACACGTAGCGTCTGCATCGGCGTAGAACTCGAGGAACGACCCAGTGCCGCACCCCACATCGAGCACCGTCGTCGACGCGTCGACGGGATACAGATCCATGGCGATCGGGCGGAGCGGGGCGTCGAGGGGTTCAAGGACTCGGTCGTAATATCTGGCAATCCGCCCGTAGGCGTCGGAGCCCTCATCTGTCATGAGTGCCTACGTTACCGTGGTGCAGGCGACCGTTCCGGTAAGGTCGAGCGGTCCTACGAGAGGGAGAACTATGGACAACATTG